>JAABUI010001437.1_pt1 | contig 13798 bp, 14 predicted proteins | sample 5559111 | NCBI WGS metagenome assembly JAABUI01 (sample SAMN10711870, study PRJNA513365) | rock metagenome | isolation source: Antarctica rocks | place: Antarctica: Victoria Land, Buttleship Promontory
GCGCAGGTCGACGCGATCGCCGGCCGGTACAGCGTGCACCGTTCCGGTGATCACCGGGTGCGGCTGCTGCTGGCCAAGAACCCGGCGGGGTGGGCACAGGCGCTCGCCGTCTCCGCGGCCGGTGGCGCGTCGGTCGCCGTCGCCGTCAACGCCAACGGGGTCGACGGACGCGATCCGTCGTGGCTGTGGGATGTCAGCTACACCTCGTTGCGGGGTCGGCCGGTCGTGGTCTGCGGCGACCGCGCCCTGGACGCCGCGGTGCGGCTCGAGGTCGACGAGGTCGACGTGCTCACCATCTCCCCGGCCATCGCCTCGGCGGTGGGCCGGCTGCCGCCGGGCGACGTCGACCTGATCGGCACCTATTCCGCGTTCAGCCAGGCCCGTCAGGAGTTCGCCCGTGGGCACTGAGAGCCACCTCACGATCGTGTCCGTCTACCCCCGCCTGCTCGGCACATACGGGGACACCGGCAACGCACTGGTCCTCGCATCCCGCGCCCGGCGGCGCGGCATCGGGGCGCGGATCATCACGGTGCACCCGGGCACCGCCGTCCCGGTCACGGCGGACGTCTACTGCCTCGGCGGCGGGGAGGACACCAATCAGACCCTGGCGGCCCTGCTGTTGCGTGCCGACGGCGGGTTGCGCCGCGCCGCCGCCCGCGGGGCCACCGTCCTCGGGGTGTGCGCGGGTCTGCAGCTGCTCGGGCAGAGCTTCACCGACAGCGCAGGGGTGGCCCGTCCAGCGCTGGAGCTGCTCGACGTCGAGTGCGGTCGGCTCCCCGAGCGAGCTGTCGGGGAGATCGTCGTCGATCCGTCGGCGCTGCCCGGGGTTCCCGCGCTGACGGGGTATGAGAACCACCGCGGCGACGCCGTCCTGCGCGGGTCCGCCCAGCCGCTGGGGACGGTCCGGGTCGGGATCGGGAACGGCCCGTCCCGGACCGACGGCGCGGTCTCGGGCCGCATCGTCGGCACCTACCTGCACGGCCCGCTGCTCGCCCGCAACCCGGCGCTGGCCGACCACCTGCTCCACGGCGTCGTCGGCACCCTCGAACCACTGGGCACCGACACCGCCGAGCGCCTGCACACCGAGCGCCTGGACCGGGTGCTGTCCGGCCGTGCTCGCTCCGGTCCGCGGTGAGCGCCACCGGAGCCCCGGCACGTCCCGCGACCGCCGCACCGACATCTGTCCTGACATCTGCCCCGCCGACATCTGCCCCGCCACATCTGCCCCGCCGACGCGGGTCGACAAGGAGACTGCAGCCCGATGAATGCCGCGACCCTGGGTTTCCTGGACCCGTCCACCCTGCTGCTGACCGTCGGGGTCCTCGGGATGGCCCTGGTGCTGTTCGCCGAGACCGGGCTGCTGATCGGGTTCTTCCTGCCCGGTGACTCGCTGCTGTTCACCGCGGGCCTGTTCGCCGCGCGCACCAATCCGTTCGCGCCGCTGTGGCTGCTGTTGGTGGTGGCCCCCATCGCCGCCATCGTCGGGGACCAGGTCGGCTACCTCATCGGCGCCCGGCTCGGACCACGGGTCTTCACCGGCCGGCAGTCCCGGTTCTTCCGGCAGAGCCACGTCGACCGCTCGCAGTCGTTCTTCGACCGGTACGGCGCCCGGACCATCGTCCTCGCCCGCTTCGTCCCCGTCGTCCGCACGTTCGCCCCGGTCCTCGCCGGAATTTCCCGGATGCACTACCGGACCTTCGTCGCCTACAACGTGGTCGGCGGCGTGCTGTGGTCCTGCGGGGTGCTGGTCCTGGGCTACCTGCTCGGCGGCATCGCCTTCGTCCGGAACAACCTCGAGCTGATCCTGCTGCTGATCGTCGTCGTGTCCCTCCTTCCCGTCGTCGTGGAGCTCCTGCGCGCCAGGCGGTCGGGTAGGTCGAACGGATCGCGCCGGACCGTCCGGGCCGCGACGGCAGACGCCGACAGCCGGGACTGACGCCGTAGCCGCTCGCCGTCCGGCCCGTCCGCGCTGTCGATGTCGCGCGCTGCCGATCCAGAGCACTGCCCACAAGCGCTGTTGCCGTCCTGGTCCGGCGCGAGCTGTGCTGAATCGTTACTATTGAGCCAATAGTCACATCCCTGGGGGGACTCCGATGGTCCGCACACCGCAACCTGGCCGCACACCGCAACCTGGCCGTGCACCGCGACCCGCCCGGCGATCACCTGCCAGCCGTCACCCGGTGCGCTCCCGCGTGCTGCGGGTGATCGGCGTAGCGGCGATCGCGTTGGCCGTCTGGGTGGCGTTCTCTCTGGGCGCAGCGCTGACCGCACCGGGGACGGACAGCACCGCGGCGAAGACGGCCGAGTGGGCTCGGGACCACCACCTCGGGATCGTCGTCGGAACTTTGGAGAAGGCGCAGTACCAGGCCAACCCGCCGCGGGTCGGCGGGACCCCGGACCCCGCGCAACTGCGCGGGCTCGCGGCCGCGGCGACCCCCTCGGCACCGCCGGCCGCTCCCGGGACGAGAGGTGCGGCGGCGCGCCCGGCAACGCCGCTGCCGACCGCCCACCCGCCGCTGCGCCCGCTGGTCACGCCGGCGCTGCCGGGCGAGGGAGTGTTCAGCACGGTGGTGGCCGCGCGGGGCCGCCCGGTGGTCCAGGTCGCCCACCTGCGCGCGGACAGCGTCCACTCCTCCTACCTGACCGGCGTGGCGGTCCTGGACAACCAGGTGACCCGGTGGGAGCTGCACCCGGGGTACGAGGATCCCGGGAACCTCAGCCGGTGGAGCCAGCCGGACCTCGTCCCGCCCGCCGCGCGGTCGAGCCTTGTCGCGACCTTCAACGGCGGCTTCAAGACCAACGAGGCCCGCGGCGGCTTCTACGAGAACGGGCAGAGTGCCGGAGCGCTGCTCCCCGGGTCCGCCTCGCTGGTCATCTACCGCGACGGACACGCCGACGTCGGCAGCTGGGGCACCGAGGTGTCGATGACGCCGCAGGTCACCGCGGTCCGGCAGAACCTGCAGATGCTCATCGACGGCGGCAAGGTGGCACCGAACCTGGACCAGAACCTCCGCACGAACTGGGGCCTGACCCTCGGTGGCGGGTATGCCGTCTGGCGGTCCGGGGTCGGCGTCAACGCCCGCGGCGACATCCTGGTGGCGATGGGCCCCGCCCTGACCGCGCAGTCACTGGCCGACGTGCTGCACGACGCGGGAGCCGTCCGGGCGATGGAGATGGATATCAACCCGGAGTGGATGTCGTTCATGTGGTACTCCCCGACCGGGGACCCGACGATGCCGCAGCCGCACAAGCTCGTCGACTTCCGCCGGTCCGCCGACCGCTACTTCACCCCCACGAGCCGGGACTTCTTCGCGGTGCGCCTGCGCTGATCAGCGGCCGGGGTCCGCGAGCAGCCGCAGTGCCAGACGCGGACACTCCGCGACCGCCCGGCGGGCGTGCGCCTCGATCCTGGCCGGGACCGCCGGTGCGCGATCCGCCGTGCGGGACAGGGGGTAGCCCCAGTCGTCGGGCACGAGCAGCTCCGGGACGAGTTCCCAGCACAGCCCCCGGGCGTCGCAGCGGGTCCAGTCGACGTGGAGCCGGTTGCTCATCGTGGTCTCCGGGGCTGCTCGTCGGCCGCGCACCAGCCGTGCGCGTGGTGGTCGATGTCGTCGGCGAACGCCAGCAGGGTGCTCCACACCAGGCGCACGGTCCCGCTGGGGTGGTGGCAGGCGCCGCGGCCGTCGACGATCCCGGCCACCCGGCGCAGCTCCTGGACCGCTCCCGGGCCGGCATCGCCGATGGAGAGCGCCTGCAGCTGGGCGGCCAGGGCCGGCAGCCCGTTGCGGCAGGGCCCGCACTGGCCGGCGTTCTGGCCGGCGAGGTAGGCGGTGATCTCAGTCGCCGCCTGCAGGCCGCAGCGGCGGGCCGGCAGCGCGATCAGCACGCCAGCCCCGGGTGCGGCGGCGTACGGGGCCAGCGCGGCGCGGGTCATCGGCAGCTCGGCCGTCTCGCGGGTCAGCGGAACCCAGCCGCCGTGGTACCCGCCGACCAGCACAGCCTGGACCGGTTCCTTGACGCCACCCGCCAGCCCCAGCACGGCGCCCAACGGCGCACCCGCGGCGGCCTCGTAGACCCCGGGCACGCGGACCGCGCCGGACAGGGTCACCAGCCGGGTTCCGGGCTCGGTGTCGGTGCCGACCGACCGGAACCAGTCCGCGCCGTACCGGGCGATCAGCGCCAGATGCGCCAGGGTCTCCACGTTCTGCACCAGCGTCGGCCGGCCGCCGACCCCCCGGGTGAACACCGCCGGTGGAGTGGTCGACGGCAGCGCCGGGCGTCCCTCCACCGCGGCGACCACCGCGCTCTCCTGACCGGAGATGAAGGTGTCCGCGGACGGGACCAGCGCGACCCTCGGCCGGTCGCGCCGCTCCCGCAGCGCCGGCGCCACGAACCGGGCCAGTAGGTCGGCCGGCGCGTAGAGGTGGGCTTCGGTGGCGCCGGTGGCACGAGCGGCCAGGGTCAGCCCGTCGAGCACAAGGTGGGGGGCCCGGGTCAGCAGGGCGCGGTCCTTGCTGCTGGCCGGTTCCCCCTCGGCGCCGTTGGCGACCACGACGGCCCGGCCGCCGGCGGCAACCGCGGCCAGCTTCCGACCGGTGGGGAACCCGGCCCCGCCCCGGCCGGTCAACCCGGAGTCGGTCACCAGCCGGCCGACGCCCGCACCGTCGAGCTCGGACAGCGGGCCGACCGCGGCCAGGTGGTCGGCGAGGTTGCCGGCCGCGGCACCGAACAGCCGGGGCGCGCGGGTTGCGACGCCGGTCACCGCAAGCCCGCCAACGCGGACGGGGCCGCAACCGGGACGGGCGCCGTGTCGGGCTCGAACCGGCGGCTGCCCAGCCGCCAGACGACCGCCGCGGCCACGGCGGCGACGCACCCCGCAACCAGCCACAGCATCCAGCCGCTCGTGCCGTCGGTGCCGTTGCCGACGGCATGGCCGACCGCGGAGGGCCAGCACAGGTAGGCGCTCCAGTGCAGGACCCGCCAGGTGCGCAGCCCGAGCCGGTGCCGGAGCAGGCTGGAGGCGATCAACAGCACGACGAGGTCGGCGGCCAGCGTGCCCAATCCCTGCCAGACGGGCTTGTAGGCACCGATGAACGGCACCACCGTGTCCACCAGCCGCAGCTGCGCGTAGGGGTCGAACATCAGGGTGGCCACGTGCACCACGAGCAGGCCGAGGGCCGTCAGGCTGGTGGTGCGGTGCACGGCGGCGACGGCGAACCGGGGTAGTCCCGGCAGCGGCCGGCCGGACCGGACGACGATGCCCAGCACCACGACGCAGGTGAACAGCACCAGCGCGCTCGTCCCGGTGCCGCGGCCGAGATACCACAGCGCGTTCGTCATTCGGGCCCCCCGGTCATTCCGGCCACCCGCCGAACCGCTGTACGGAGCCGTCGGCGGCGACCATCCGGGCGGCGACCCCCGCCCGGCGCACCATCTCCGGAGCCCGACGGCCACGCACGAGCGCGGCGGTGGTCAGGGTGTTGGCGGCCACACACGTCCCGGTCGCGACGGTCACGCTGCGCCAGACCGGGTCGGCCGGCCGGAACGAGACGGGGTCGAGGACGTGGTGCATCAGCTCGCCGCCGCGACGCCAGGTGCGGTGCAGCGTCGAGGAGGTGGCGACCGCCTGCGCGCCGGTCAGCCGGACGGTGCTCGCCGGCTCGGCCGGGCCGTCCTGCACGAGCACGGTCCAGCCGTCGCCCGGCCCGGGCCCGGAGACCCGGAGGTCACCGCCCAGGCTGACCAGCGCCCCGCCGCCGAAGCGGTCCGCGAGCAGGGTCGCGCAGGTGTCGGCGGCCCGCGCCTTGGCAGTTGCGCCAAGGTCCAGCAGAGTCCCCACCGGCATGGTCAGTCGGCGGCCGGACAGGTCGATGTCGGTCCACCGGGTCCGCCGCCGCATGCTCAACCTGGCCCCGGAGCCAACGTCCGTGCCGGAGCCGAGGTCCGTGCCGTATCCGAGGTCCGTGCCGTATCCGAGGTCCGTGAGCACCGCCCCGAGTGTCGGATCGACGTCACCGCCGCTGGCGTCCGCGGCGTCGAGCGCGACGCGGACCAGGTCGGCGAGCAGGGGACTGATCAGGTGGGTGGCGGCGGTCGACCGGGCGATCCGGGCGACCTCTGAGTCGGCGCGGAAGCGACTCGCAGCCGCGTCGACCTCGGCCAGGTGCGCGACCACGGCCGCGCGCGCAGCCGGCAGCGTCTGCTCGTCGGTGACGACGACCCGGGCCGTCGTCGTCCACACCTGCCACTCGGCGATACCCGGTCCCACCTGCAGAGCGGTGCTCACGAGCCGGCCGAGACCGCCTGCGTGGGACCGCTGCCGCCGGCGGACACGCCACCGCTGCCCGCCGAGGTGCCGCCGCTGTCGGTGGACGCGGTGCCGCCGTCGGTCGACGCAGATGCGGCGCCGCCGTCGGCAGGCGGGGTTCCTCGGGGGGCGGCGGCCGGACCGGACGAGCCGGCGGCGCTGGCAACCGATCCGGCGACGACGATGGCCCCGGTCAGGCCGGCGGCGGCGATCATCACGGTGACCGATCGGGTGCGCCGGCGACCGAGGGCGCGGGAAGTCGTGGTCACTGGCATCGGTGATCCTCTCGTCTGCTGGGCTGGCGGCCCGTTGCTGCTCTCCGGGGCGCTGGCGACCCGTGGCTACTCTCCGGCGGCGCTGGCGGCCCGGTCGTGCCCTCGTGAACCAGGATCACCCCGTCTGCTGAGGCGAAGCTCTATGAAGGCTGTGAACCCGCTCTGAAGACTGGGACGGCGGCGCCTCAGTCCGGGGTCGGGCGCGGACCCGGCACTGAGGCGATACAGAGGCCGCGGCGCTGGCGAGCCGGGCAGGTACCGACGACCGTGGGCTGCGTGCCGACATCACCGCGTCACCCGCCATCGTCCGCCGGTCGCGATCGACGACGGCTCGGGCTCGACCGAAGCTCCGCGATCACCGTCGGTGTCGCCCTGGCCGGCGGGGCCGGGTCCGTCGCCGTCGCGTTGGCCCTCGCCATCGGGCATGCGACCACGGCCGGCGCGCTCGGTCGCACGGACGGCGGCGTGCCGGCCGCGCCGTCGCCGACCCCGCCGCCGGCCGGTACAAGGCCGCGAACACCAGGCCCGGTCGCCCCTGCGCGGCCTCCATCGCGGGCGAGCGCACGGACTTCCACCGCCCACCCTGCCGCCCGCCGGGCGCCCTCGGCGGACCGCAGCCGGTCCACGCCCAGCAACGCACCCAACAGCACACCCAGCGACACGGCCAGCAGCGGGGCCGGCGGCGGCAGCGGGTCCGGCGGTGGCGTCGCGGCAGGGGGTTATGCCACGCCGCAGGCGCAGTCAACGGGCTCGTGAGCGGCCGCGCGGACAGACCGGGGTGGCTGCGCCGGACCTGGAGCCGGCATCAGAGCCGCCGCAGAAGCAACGCAGAGGTCGAGGTGCGCCCGAGGCCGTCATCCTGATCGGATGCCGATGCCCCCACCGGACCCCAGCGGCCCTGCTCACCCCAGCGGCCCTGCCGACCCCACCGGCCCTGCCGACCCCACCGGCCAGCCGGTGCCACCCCCGGTCCGAGTGGACGGCGACCCGCCGCGGGTCCTGGTCGTCGACGACGAGCGGAGCCTTGCCGAGGTGCTCGGCAGCGTGCTGCGGATGGAGGGGTGGGCGGTGCAGACCGCGCACACCGGACGGGAGGCGGTGCGCGCCGCGCGCGCGTTCCGGCCGGACGCGGTCGTGCTGGACCTGATGCTGCCGGACATCGACGGCCTGGACGTGCTGCGTCAGGTCCGCGCTGCCGACGCGACCGTCTGCGTGCTGTTCCTGACGGCCCGGGACGGGGTGGAGGACCGGATCGCGGGGATCACCGCCGGCGGCGACGACTACGTGACCAAGCCGTTCAGCCTCGAGGAGGTGATCGCGCGCCTGCGCGGGCTGCTCCGTCGCGCCGGCAGCACGCGCGGTGCCGCGTCCACCGATCTCGCCGTGGCCGACCTGACCCTGGACGAGGACGCGCACGAGGTCCGCCGGGGCGGGGACCGCATCGAGCTGACCGCCACGGAGTTCGAGCTGCTGCGGTTCCTGATGCGCAACCCCCGACGCGTCCTGTCCAAGGCCCAGATCCTGAACCGGGTCTGGAACTACGACTTCGGCGGCCAGGCGCACATCGTCGAGCTCTACGTCAGCTACCTGCGCAAGAAGATCGACGCCGGCCGCGAGCCGCTGATCCACACGGTTCGCGGGGTGGGCTACGTCCTGCGCCCGCCTACGTGACGAGCCCCGATGCGACGCCCCCCGACGTGACGGGGCACCGGGTCGCTCCGCGGTGGTGGCGCCCGGACCAGACCCTGCGCGGCCGGCTCACGGTCGGGCTCGTCGCGGTCCTGCTCGTGGCGTGTGCGGTGCTCGGGGTCGCCACCGGGCTCTTCCTGCGCACATTCCTGCTCGGCCGGCTCGACGACCAGCTCGCGACCGCCGGCGGGCGGTTCTCCAGCAGCCTGAAGAAGGGGCCTCTGACGCCGGGCGGGTTCGACGGCGACGCCGACAACGCCGTCCCCGGTCAGTCGGTCGGAACGCTCGGCGTCCGGCTGGCCGGGGGCCGGGTCACCGACGCGGCGGTCGTCGGTGAGGACGGGTCCAACCGCCGGCTGACCCTGACCGGCAGCGACACCAGGCTGTTGCGGGAACTGCCCCCGGGGGGCCCGGTCACCAGTGCGGCCCTGACCGGCCTCGGGGACTACCGCCTCCGCGCGGTCGCCGGCCGAGACGGGGACATCCAGGTCACCGGCCTGCCGCTGGCGCCGGTCACCGCAACCCTGGCCGAACTGGCCGCCGTCGAGGCGGCGCTGTTCGCCGTAGTCGTGGTCGCCGGTGGGCTGGCGACCGCGGTCGTGGTCCGGCGAACCCTGCGCCCGTTGCGCCGGGTCGCCGACACCGCGCTGGACGTGTCGGAACTGCCGCTGACCAGTCCGGACGCCGTTCTGCCCGCCAGGATCGCCCCGCCCTGCCCGACGAGTGAGGTCGACCAGGTCAGCGTCGCGCTGGACCACATGCTCGACCACATCCGCGCCGCCCTCGCGGTCCGGGACGGCACCGAGGCCCGACTGCGGCAGTTCGTCGCCGACGCCAGCCACGAGCTGCGGACCCCGCTGGCGATCGTCCGCGTCAACGCCGAGTACGCGGCCCGGCAGAGCCCGGTTCAGCCGCTGCCCGCGCCGGTCGGTGCGGCGCTGACCCGGATCACCGCCGCCGCCGAGCGCATGGGCGCACTCGTCGCCGACCTGCTCCTGCTGGCCCGGCTCGATGCGGGCCGGCCCCTGGCCCACGAGCCCGTCGACCTCACCCGCCTGGTGCTCGAGGCGGTCACCGACGCGCGCAGCGCCGGTTCGACCCACCGCTGGCAGCTGGACCTGCCCGACGAACCGCTGACCACGCAGGGCGACCCGGACCGCCTGCGCCAGGTCCTGGCCAACCTGCTGACGAACGCCTTCGCCCACACCCCGGCGGACACCACGGTCACGACCTCGCTGCGCGCCGTCCCCGCGGGCGTCGAGATCAGCGTGGCCGACGACGGACCCGGGATCCCGGCCGACCGGCACGCCGACCTGTTCGAGCGCTTCACCCGGGGGGACACCTCCCGGTCCCGGGAGCACGGCAGCACCGGACTGGGGCTGGCGATCGCCCACAGCATCGTCGCCGCGCACCACGGGTCGCTCGGGGTCGCGCGCAGCCTCGACGGTGGCGCGTGCTTCATCGTCCGCCTGCCGGACTGATCCCGGCGCTCAGCGACCGACGACCCCGCCTCAGCGACCGACGACCCCGGGGCCCCCGGGCTCTTCGTCGGCGACCTCACCGAGCTCGACGCCGCTGCCGAAGTTGTGTGGCTCCAGCCCGAGGTCGGTGAGCAGCCTTGCGTGCAGGTCGGTGTCCACCGGGTCGGGCAGGTCGTTCTCCGCCTCGGCGAGCTTGTCGGTGGCGCCCCGGTCGGCGATCAGGGAGAGGATCTCCTGCTTGGCGATGAGCACGTGCCGTCCTTTCCTCGCGCGGACCCGCGTGGCCGGACCCGCTCCGGACCCGCTCTCCGGACCCGCTGGTCCGAGGGCACACGGTGCCACCCGGCGGTCCCCGGAGCGAAACGGGGTCCGGCGGCGACGGGTCCGTCAGGTCGTGTCGAAGCAGCCGTCGAAGGAGCCGATCGGGTTGACCTGCAGCGAGCCGTCCGCGACCGGTGCCTGCCGTTGGCCGACCACCGAGGGCGGCCCGTCCGCGGTGTAACAGCCGTTGGCCTGCAGCCGGATCTCGAAGGTGGCACCGATCGGTGTCCCCGGTCCGTCGGCCTGCCAGACCACCAGGCAGCTCCAGGTGTCCCCCGGCCCGGTGTCCGCGACGGTCGGTCCGCCCTTGTCGCAGCGCGCGGTCGTCTGCAGCGCCGCCCCGAGCATCGGCTTGCCCAGTTGCTGCTGCCGCAGGTCGTAGAGGTTGGTGAACGTGGCGGTGACGGCGGTCTGCAGGCGGTCCCGGCTCAGCGCGCTCTGCCCACAGCCAGCGGTGCAGAGCACCGCTCCAGCCGCGACGGCGGCGGCCCAACGGCGCACCGGCCTCACCGTCGGGCCCCGGACACATCGCGGTGCCGGAACGCCTCGAGGGCGACCGCGAGCAGCACCACCGTGTAGGCGATGCTGACCAGTGCGCCCTGGACGGCCGGGCCGCCGTAGGGATCGGCGCGGACCAGACCGTGCCAGCTGTCGAATGCGCTGCCCAGCAGCGCGAACCGGATGCCGGCGACCGCACCGACCAGCGAACTGAGCTGCATGAGCAGGCCGATCACCACCGGCGCTCCGACGCCGACCGTGGACCGTCTGCCCAGGACGGAGAAGAAGACACCCATCGCGGTGAATCCCAGCGCCGGCAACAAGGTCAGCGCCCAGCTGGCGAGGACCAGTCCAGCCGCCCGCCCGGGCCCGATCGCCGCCCCGTCGAGCCCGACCAGCGGCGCCCGGCCGACGACGAGGACGCCGGCGGCCAGACTGCTCAGCGCGAGCAGCCCGACGGTGAGCACGGTGTAGGTGGCCGCGGCAAGGACCTTGCCGGCGAACACCGCCGAGCGGCTGACGGACCGGGTGAGCACCACCGGCCAGGTCCCGTGCCCGTCCTCCGCGGCGAAGATCGTCCCGGCCACCAGGCAGGTCAGCAGCGGGACCACCCAGGAGGTGGCAAAGCCCAGCAGCAGCAGCGGGATCGCGAAACCGGTCGTCAACGACCAGCGGCCGAACAGCGTGTCCGCGGGGACCGTGTCCTGCAACGACAGTCCGCCGGCGAAGGCGAACGGGCCGAGGACGGTGCCGGCGAGCACGGCTCGCACGAGCGGTTGGGCCGACAGCTTGCCGAGCTCGACGCGCCAGACGGCGCCGGCACCCGGCCGTCGCTGGGTACGTGCGCGCCCGACATCGGTGGCGGCGACCGCGCTCATGGCGCGGTCCGCTCGGTCAGCCGGAAGAACAGCGACTCCAGCGGGTCGACCGCGATGTCGAGGTGGCGCACGGCGATCCCCGCCCGGGCCAACTCCAGCACGAGCCGGTCAAGCTGCTGCTGGCCCGCGGTCACCACCAGGTGACTCCCGGCAGCCACGTCCACCCGGACGCCGGGGAACCGCGCGGCCACCGCGTGTGCGGCGGGGTCGTCGCTGGTGTGCAGCAGGTGCTGCGGATCCGGTGCGCTGGACACCAGCTCGTCCACCGACCCGGTGAACGCGACGCGGCCGGCGGCGACGATCGTCACCCGGTCGGCCAGCGCGGCGACCTCGGCGATCGCGTGCGAGCTGAGCAGGACCGCCACCCCGTCGGCGGCCAACCCACGCACGATGTCGCGGAACCGCTGCAGGGACTCCGGGTCCAGGCCGTTGGTCGGTTCGTCCAGCACCATCAGCCGTGGGTCGCGCAGCATCGCCGACGCGATCGCCAGTCGCTGGCGCATCCCGAGGGACCACCCACCGACCCGGGTGTCGGCCCGGTCGGTCAACCCGACCCGGCGCAGCTCGGCCTCGACACGGTCTTTCGGGGCACCGCCGTCCAGCCGGCCGAGCGCCTGCAGGTTCGCCCGCCCGGACAGGTAGGGCCAGAACGCCGGCTCCAGGAACCCGGCGGTCGTCCGGGCCGCAGCCGCAGAGCCGACCGGAGCACCGCTCACATCGATCGAGCCGCTGTCCGGGACGGTGAGCCCGAAGACCATGGACAGCAGGGTGGTCTTGCCCGCACCGTTCGGGCCGAGCAGGCCGTGCACCTCACCCGGCCGGACGGCCAGATCGATGCCGTCGACCGCCACCAGCGGACCGAAGGTCTTGTGCACGCCGGAGATCTGGAGGGCGGCCGGCGTGTGGGTGTCGATCGTCCAACCCCCATGGCCGGGCGACGGGGTGGGCCCATGGCCCACCCCGCCGTCGGTCGTGGTGGTGCTCAGTCGATCTCTCCCGCCAGGTGGGGCGCCCCTGCCCGGGTCGCCCGGTTGCCGGTGGCGGTGACCTGACCACCGAACTTGGCCTCGACCTGCGCCGGGGTCATCACCGTCTTGTCACCCGGGTAGGGCTTGGTGAAGTTGTTCGAGCTGTACCAGGTGAGCCGGTTGAACGGCGCGAACGCCACCTCGTCCTCGCTGGTGAAGTTCTGCTTCTTCGACCAGGCCACCCATGCCGCCGCCATCGGTGACGTCGCCGGGGAGGGCTCCTGGTTCAGGGTGTCGATCGGCACCTGGTTCGGCACCGCCGAGAACGGCCGGAAGTCCGGCGTATCGGTGAACACGTCGTACATCGGGTCCGCGGCCAGGTCCAGCTGGTTCATCGGGGGCAGGCCGAGGATCTGCTCGGCTGTCCGGACGACGTTGAGCTGGGTGTAGTTGGTGTGGATCACCGCGCCGGGCTTCGCGTACGGGCTGATCACCAGGGTCGGGTTGCGGTGCCCGTCGACGTGGTCGATCCCGTTCTGGCTGTCGTCCTCCATGACGAAGATCGCGCTGTCCTTCCAGAACTTCGAGTGGGTGATCCCGTCGATGATCCGGCCGGTCGCCAGGTCGTTGTCGGCGACCGCCGCCACCGGCGTCGGCAGGCCCGGGCGCAGCCCACTGGTGTGGTCGGTCATCACCCAGAGCATGTTCAGCGCTGGCATCGAGCCCTTGGCCTCGTACTGCTTGAGGTCACGCAGGAAGATGTCCGCCCGGTACTGGTCCGGGATCTGGGTCTGGAAGTTCGGGTAGTCCCGGGACAGGATCCGGTCCAGGCTCGGGACGTCGGTCTTGGTCTGGAAGTACCCGACCGGGGCGTGCAGCTGGCCCGTGGCCTTGCCCTCCATGATCTGGGAGTCCTTGTACCACTGGGACCAGGTGCCCTGGGACTGGCGGCCGTCGGGACCGGTGAAGTACTCCGCGTACTCCCCCCAGACGCGGGCGTCCAGCCCGTGGCGCTGGGCGTTGTCCCACAGGAAGCCGGACTTGGGGTAGACCAGCGCGTCCGGCTGCCCGTAGTTGCGGACGTAGTTGGCGTAGGACCGCTCGAGGTAGTCGTTGACGAACGCCGCGTCCATCCAGGTGTGGCCGGTCGCGGAGTTGGTCCCGTTGGAGTACACGTTGTCGATCAGCGGGAACTGCTTGACCAGGGCGTGGACGTTGGGGGTGACCTTGGCCCCGAACTGGGCGTAGGCGGGCTCGCCGTTGCCCCGCGGGTCGTCGCCGAGGACCTGGTCGTAGGTCCGGTTCTCCCGCACGATCACGAACACGTGCTTGATCGGGGACGGGTCACCGATGCGGGTGGGAACCGCCTTGGCGGCCGCCT
>JAABUI010001439.1_pt1 | contig 13792 bp, 18 predicted proteins | sample 5559111 | NCBI WGS metagenome assembly JAABUI01 (sample SAMN10711870, study PRJNA513365) | rock metagenome | isolation source: Antarctica rocks | place: Antarctica: Victoria Land, Buttleship Promontory
GAAAGGTAACTTTGGGAGGCCATGTCAGAGATGGGAGGGACCAAGGAGGATCCTCACTCGTCAGAGGTACGTTGCAGCCACAGCATCGACCCTATTTGGGTGGATTGCTTCTCCTGGAAGCTGGAGAGGTGGAGATGATGCCAGCTGTATAGCCAGCGTTTGAGGGATATCGTAAATGCTAGCTCGACGAGGAATGGAGTAGTAGATTGCCAGGAGACTCCTTGACCGTCTTTTACTCGATGGGATAAATGGGTTTAAACGTTGTTCGGGGATATTCCAGGTGCTCAGCGGAAGCAAAGTTTACCTGCTGGAGCTCGGCCAGGAGTCTTTCTCCTCCCCTCTCAAGTCTCCTCGTCTCCCTCTTCTCATGCAAACCCAATCAATCCATCACGCACCGCTCATCGGTCAAGTTCATGAAGTTCCTCGTTTTCGGAGGAGGCGGGAAAGTCTCGCGTCATTTTGCTCGACTCGCGTCCTCAGAGGGACATGAAGTCGTTTCCGTGATTCGGGATGACTCGCAGTAAGTTGCGCTCGCAGAACTGTCCTACCCAATCATCTTCATCCTCATCCATCATTGGGTCACGACTCCCTCAAGTTCGCTCCGGCGTCGTCCTCCTTCTCGTCAAGCTGCCTCGTAGGACCGGAGCTGATATGGCTCAGCGCATCCGACCTCCAATCCCTCGGTGCAACACCCCATATCCACTCCCTCGAATCCGCCACCGTATCCGCCCTAGTTTCCCTCCTCACCACCACCTCACCTGATGCCGTCGTTTTCGCCGCCGGTGCTGGCGGGAAAGGCGGCAAGGAAAGATCCAGAGCAGTGGATTACGAGGGCGCGGTCAAGGTATTTGACGCGATGGAATCGGCGAATGTGAAGCGATTATTGCTTGTTGGAGGGCAGGACGTAAGGACAAGGGAGAGGGGATGGCCGGACTGGTATGATGAGGGTAGTAGTGAGTGTGAAGGATCGTGAGAGGTGACGGACGCTGATCGGTTGGATGGGTAGAGAAGCAGAGTGAGAGGACATGGAATGCTATTCCCGCATGTAGGTGTGCTCAATCTTAAATGGAGTATCGCTGATCCCCTCTTCTTCACCAATCTCTCCGCGGTCATCGTACTCGGTACTCAATTCTATCGTGTCCCTCCTACACTCGGACCCGCAGACATGGAAGCCAAGCTCGACGCCGAGCTCGAGCTGCACTCCCGCAAGTCGTTGCAATACACCGTCCTCCGCCCAGGCGGTCTCACAGAGGAGCCGGCTGGTGGGTGTCAAATGGGGCAAGTGCAGATCGGCAAGACGAGGTGAGTAGGCTGGCGAAAGGTCTCCCCTGGAGGCGCTTGTGTCTTCGACCTGATGGGAACTGGGCCACGCTGACAGAAACAGTCGAGAACTGGTTGCGAAAGTCCTCCTCGCTTGCGCCCACGAGCCGCGGACCGAGGGATTGACCATCGACGTTACGGACGGTGAGGGGAACGTGGAGAATGAGCTGGCGGCGGTTGCGGAGGAGCGAATCGACACATGGACAGGATAACGAATGGGAGGTCCGCACAACGAAAAATGATGCAAGGTATAGCATGTCTCGACATCGAGAGGTATCGCTATGAGGGTATCCGGTCCTGTGCAATGTAAATCGCTGGGTCATCCATTGACACTCGCAATCAGACCTTGCAACCGGGTGTCGAAGAGCGCAGAGTTGATTGGCATCTCGGGGGTGTGGAAGGGGTTCTTCATGACGGCGTCGGCGTCTGCATCACACAACAACGAGCGGGAGGTAGAGGTGCAGGAGAGAAAGAACATCGCGAAGCGTTTTCGAGGACCATGAGATAGGTCTCGTCAGCACCAGGATTTTACCTGGGAGCAAAACAGGAGGTTGGACTGCACGCACAGATCTCATAAACCTTCCTCAGCAGCTCATCCAAACCCTGATGCGGCAACGAATGCAGCACGACAAACTTCGTCCCTATCACCACACCTTTTCAGCTTCGACTCCCACCAACACCGCCCCTCCATCATCATCCCAATCACCACCCCCAATGCCACCTTCCTCTCCATCCTTCCGACGTCGTTGGGCAAGGGAAGGGAGGAAGACCCACCGGTAGAAGTCAAAAACACCCTCCCTCCCCACCCCTCACCCTCAAACCCCTCCAGACCACCTTGTGAACCCACCATCCCTGCCGGTGGAGAAGGGGTTAGGCGGGAAGTTATCGCATGGATCCCGTGTAGGGTCCCGGCTAGGATTAGGATTGTGTTGAGTGGGAGTGGGGGTAGGGTCTCTGAGAGCGAGCGTCAGCGAGCTCGTACCGATCCGTCAAGCATGATTGGGGCACTTTAAGGTCTTGGAGAGCAGAGGAAAGGGATGAGGAAGGGCGAGGCGGCTCACCGCTGTATGACCGACTGAAGACTAAACCACCGGCTTTGTTGATCACCCAGAGAGCGTGGATCGTCATCGCGGCGGATCAATCGGGATTGTCAAACAGCCGGACCGGAATGGAAAATCGGACGCCTGGGAGGAGTGCTATGCAGGACCAATTGAATTCGGTCTCTGAGCCAGGACCAGAGCCCTTGGGATTATGACATTACATCCGCGACTGCTTTCTGAAATCTGTCATCTGCAATGGGAAGGTGAGGACCTGATGTCATGCATGGTATGTCTAGACCAGTCCCGCCGAGTCTACCCAATATACAAGAAAGCCCAAAACCATACTCGCTCTAAAGTCTAGTTGATCTATTCTCGGGTATACACGTCTTTCGGTGAGACGCCGCCCTCGCCTCGCTTGATGCTACCGCGCGTCAGCGTCTACGACAACGAGAATCTTGGTGCGATACTCACTTCGCTCGTCCCCAAGCTTTGATCCGGATGCTGGATATGTCGATGAACCCCGTCGTCGATGTCGGCTCAAACCCGCCCATTTCGTCCATCGAGGAGAATCGGACGTCATAAAGCCCCTCGTCCGAGTCACGCCCCTCGACAATCACGTTGCCCTTGTAGCATTTGAGGCGGACGAAACCGTTGACCGTCTTTTGAGATGCAGGAATTGCGGCGGTGATGAATTCCCGCTCGGGGGAGAAGAAGAAGCCGTTGTAAAGGATTTGAGAGAATTGGGTGGTGATAAACTGGTCACGCAGGGCACGGACATTCCGGTCGAGCGTCATGCCCTCGAGATCCATATGAGCGACTCGCAGTATCGTCGCGGCCGGAGACTCGTAGCATCCTCTTGATTTTACGCCGATAAAGCGGTTCTCAACAATGTCGATTCGTCCGATACCGTGCTTGCGAGCCAGCGCGTTGAGTGTGAGGAAGATGTCGACGGCATCGGTAACGGGTTTACCGCCGGCAGGGAAGGTGACCTTGACAGGAAGGCCTTTCGCAAACTCGATGTGTACTTGCTCGGGGTGCTCGGGAGCGCTTTGAGGGGACGTGGTGAGCTTCCACATGTCATCGGGAGGTGCCTGATTGGGATCTTCGAGGATGCCCGCCTCGTACGAGATATGAAAGAGGTTCTCGTCTGCAGCGATAAGCAAAAGCAGCGCGAGCTTTAACGAAACTGACCAGTCGACCACGGCTTTGCGGCGGTCTGGGTGACGGGAATGCCATTCTCGGCAGCATAAGCGAGAAGTGCCGTTCGGCCAGCAAACCGATTGTAAAATTCTGCGACCGCCTTGTTAACAGGAGAGGCAGAATTCAGGCAGCTCAGCTCACCACGGAGACGCCATGGTGCAATCACCTTGATGCTGGGCGCCAAGCCGTAGAATGCAAGCTCGAATCGGACCTGATCGTTACCCTTGCCAGTACAGCCGTGAGACACGAAGCTGGAAATGGACATCAGCTTGATCCGTCGACATTCGGGTTCTGCCTCACTCGCAATTTTCCCGCTTGGCAACTTCGATCATTCCTCGGGCAATGACGGGACGAGCTAGGGAGGTACCGAGAAGGTAGACGTTCTCGTAGATCGCGTTACACTGCACGGCAGCTACACTGAATCAGCATATGGTGTGCCAATCCAAGCGAGGGCTCACGGTAGATAAGCTCTTCGACGAATTCCCGTTTGAGGTCCTCCAGGAAGAAGCCTACGGCGCCGCACTTCAAGGCTTTTGTTCGGGCGGCCTCGAAGTCCTATTGAAGCTCAGCGAGCTTGCTCAATACTACCTGAGACGCTAACCTCCTCCTGTCCAACATCAGCCATGAAAGCGACGACGTCATACCCTTGCTCAATGAGCCAGAGGAGGATACATGAGGTGTCTGGAGGACGAGTATTAGCTTGAGACAATACAAAATTGAGACGGAGTACTCACCGAGACCGCCGGAGTAGGCGAGAATGACCTTACCCTTCTTCTGCGACGACGCCATTTTGCCGAACCTAGTCCACATTGAACAGCCGTGAGCCTAATGCTGGCCTGACAAGCGTGACGAGGCGGGATGACAAGGCTCAGACATCCAAGGAAGAGATAAACTTCAAACTCGCATCGGCCCACCCACTTCTCCCACTCCACCGACTGCTCAATCTAATCACCCTGAGGCTTCCGACTACGCCCAGCGAGGAACCAAGCGACGCTCGACGAGAGGTTCAACTCGGAACGCCGGGAGCTCGACTCGTCGGAAGCGAAATGGGGTCTGGGAACGGGCACAGACTCCCGGCAAGGAGGACGCATTCAGTGGAAACTGCGTATGGTTTTGTATTGGGTTTCATCTTGTAGGGCGAAAGGGGGTTGGTGCGGGTGAGAAGCACTGGCACTCACGATGAGGAGAAAGGAAGGGTCCGAGGTCTATCAGACACAATGTCAGCGAGGCTGTCATGACCATCAAGGATGATGTTAAAGCGAGCAAGGAGAGAGAGATCAGACAAAAGCGCTGGCAAGCGCGATAGCCCGTCCAGGTTTAGCTGGAAGGGGTTCCAGGATACCCCCGCGAAGGGGATCCCTAGCTCGTTCGACATGGTCGGTCAGACGGGGTGAGAATGAAGGTCATCTTTTCAGGTGTAGCAGGGAGCAACCAGTCCTCAAATTTGCGATAGGACTCACGTTTTGAGCTGAGCAGAAGGTTGAGATACGTGCTCGTTGCAAAAAGTCGGTGGTGAGCAGTGAAGGACTCACAAATTCGACTGATCTCAACAAAACTTTTCCATAATCCCGCTTATCCCCGGACATGGCGGCACAGGCCATCTCGATGCCGGGTCGTCCATTCGGCTTCCTCGATCTTGTCCGTATAACGTTACGCTTACGACTTGACGATATCTCTACTTCATCGCCCTCCCATCTCCATAGTTTCTGAATATCGTCTCCATTTCATCGTGATGCCTGTGCCACCTTTCGGTTCTGCCTCCGCCTACACTGACTCCTTCCCTTCTCCTCCACCTCGTCAAGTCACGATCTCCGCGGAAACATGCTTCAACCTCTCCCTCTTCAAGGGTGAGTCGGGCTCTGTTCGACCCGTAGGAAGCTCCCTTGGAAGCTTCCCTTGTTGGAGGTGGAGAGTTCGACCATCGGCTGATATGCATTGCTGGGGTATAGATATGGTCAAGCAATATCGCCGCCTAGACGACCAAATCATCACCCGCCTCAACCGCGCCTCCGCACAACTCCGCGACCAATCCCGGCTCTCCGGCTCCGGTCCGTCATCGTGGTCTAGAGGAAGAGGAGCGGGTGCTGAGACGCTGGATGGGGCCGAAGGGATGTGTGTGAGGATATGGGGCGAGATGATGGGTCAGTGTAATCTGCCACTCCTTCATCCCCGCCTCCCGATTCGACTCTGCTCGATGTGTGATTGACGGACGACGTTAGCTGGATGGGCCCACCGACAGACCCTCCTTACGTTCTGCCTCCAAACCCTCCAATCCTCGCTCGAGTCTAAACGACCACAAGGCATGTCCGCCCTTGACCAGCGACTTGCAGCTATCCCCGTCAACCCAAGTGGCCGAAGAGAACGGGGAATGAAGGAAGATGAAGTAGTGGTTAGTCAAGTGCTGAACGTCCCATTTTCTGTACTGATGCGGGACTAGGCGGATCAGTTGGCCAACGAGGAAAGCATCGAGGCGATCATCCGGAAACGGACATTAGATGGTTGGTCGGCCAAGACTTTTGAGATACGAGGTGTACTGATGGCGTATGGTAGCTTTTCGGTCACGGTGTCCTTTCTTCGTTCCGCCGACAAGCGATACTGTGGGGAGAGGATGGTGGAACCTGGCAGAAAGTGGGAGGGCCGGGAAGGGACCGGATCTGCCATGACGAGTCAGGTGACACACGGAGCGAGACGTGTAGTCTTGATGATCGATGTGAGGCCTGGCATGTATCCTCATTGCATCTTTGTCTCGATTCAATGGGCGAGTCGCTCGCCAGGCAGGCGGGGAATGCGTCCATCGCTATGTAAAAGCGTAGCTCATGCTGGGGTGCTGGATCCTATGAAAATCCCTCCAATGCCTCCGAGTCGTCCAAACTACCGGAACCGCTCCGCGTAGCTCAGTCTTCATCGCTGCCGATGTCGATCGGTGCGTCCGCGGTGTTCCCTGTACCTGGTACGACCGGTGCCATTCCCTTGGCTTTCTTCGTTGCTCGACCCGCAGGTGTGTCGAATGGCCGCTTGGCGGCCTGGCCCGTACCGGACGAGCGACCTTTCTTGCTGTATGTGATAATGGGTGACAAGCGGGCATTCGAGGGAGCGACGCCGGTCAAAGTCGTTGCCGAACCAACGTCTGGGGGGTCTGTGCGAGATGGCCGCCTGGGTTGTGCGAGCTGAAGAGATGTTGATGTCCGGGTAGAATAGGCAGGTGCTGGATTGGCGTCATCCTCCAACTCCTCTTGGGGTTCATCCTCGTTAGTCTCGACCTCACGTTCAGAAGGCATCGCGGCCGATGACAGAACCGGGCTCTCAGATCCGCCCGAGCTCAAGGTGGTTTCGCCATGGGTGACACTTGTCGCTGCCGTCTTGTAGTGACCAGTACTGGCTGGAAACGGGACGCCTGGGGGTGGGGAATGCCGTTGAAAAGAAGAGCGAACAGCCGGTGTTCCTGTGTAGTCCCTCATTTGTGGTGCTATTGCAAGCTGGGGATTCGGGAATTCGAAGCTCTGCATCGTTGAAGTAGTGCTGACAGTCCCACGATTGGGCTGTGCATCCGCCATCGGACGTCCCAAGCCTTCAAGAGGCGATTGATCCACGTTAGGACTACCAACGGGGGACCCATTTTCAAAGCTCTCGTTGACAGGCTCTCGATAGCCCGGTTGATGCGGATGTGAAAGGTTCGAAGTGTGCGGAACGCCCGTTTGACGACCGATGGCCAAAGTGGACCGCGAACGAGCGGCAGAGACAGGCTGCGCGAATTCAGTCTCGAAGATGTCGTCGCGTTCAGGACTGAGCATGTGAGCACCGTTTCCATCGTTAAAGACGGCGTTGTCGAAGGCCAAGTCGTATGGTTGAGGTGGGCTGAGGGACGCGCTGTGCCGTCGAGCAGTTCGTCCGTCTGAGGACCTTTGCTCAGCGCCGCGAGCTACGTCCATAGCTTCCCCATAGCCCCAACCTCGGGTATGAGCCTCGTCCAGCGGATCAGGTGACTCAGTCGAGATTGCGCGATCTAAATCTTCCGAAGACCGCGAGACGGAACGAGGACTTTCCTCGCTTCTGTTCGATACCGTCGAGATGGCTGGATCAAGGAACGGTCGAGAAGGGCCCGCGTCTGCATTCGATTTCGATTCCGCGGCGGCGATATGATGAAACTGCTGAGATTCCAGTATGGCGACTGAGTCCTGTGAGGCTTCCTCAGGAGGCTGGGCATCGGCTTCACGGCGATCGGCTTCGCGAGGCACTCCCGCTGCTTTGGCTTCGTTAATCGACCAGTATTCCTGCGTGAGCGTGTCGATGATCAGTACCCAATCGTTTCGGAGATTATGGGTCTGATCGGCTTTCCAGACTTGTCGTAAGGTATCGTCATAAGCTTGGCGATCTGGAGAGCTTGTGAGAGGCGCTCGGCGCTACATCACAATCAGCTGCTCGAAAATGCTACACTCTTTTCTTCCAAGCATACCTGGATAAATTCGAGAATCTCCGCTTGGTTCTCGAGGAGCTGTTTTGCGTAATGTATGAGGTACAGACCGCAATCGGAGAAATTGGGTTGCTGGGGGACCTGCAAGTGACGGCTATGAGCCAACGTCGATGATTCACTGTCAAGCGCACACACCCTAGCCTCCATATACTGCGCGTTCGGCATGTCATACACGATGCCCTTCTTGTCCCTCGCCTCGTATTGCAGCCACCGAGTGAGACAATTCAAAACCGCTCTATGAGCTCCGCCCAGTGAGTCAAATGTCAGGATCCAGCAGCTAGTGGATGTCAGCTCAATACAGTTCGGGTCGATAATCAAAGGCTTACTCGTTACTTTGCCATATCTTGGCATCCGGTCGGACTTCCCTTTTCGGCGGCGAAGCTGAGGGGACCCTATCTTCATCTTCCGACGCATGCTCTATCTGATTGTTGACGATTGACCAAGTCGCCGAAGGTATCGGGCGGCCTGGCGAAGGATCTAATCCATTACGCTCGAGATCAATGGACATGCGAAGCACTCCATCAGACATCCTTGAGACATCGTGATGGTCGCCAGTAAACAAAATTTCCTCATCCATGACGTCGAGTGGGTCTGCTGATGCGTAGCTGGCATCAGCAGCTCCCTCGCCATTCATGCCAGACGATGCCAAGTGATGTCTCGCCTTGGCAGGAGAATGTGGTGGCTCAGGCTGCAAAAGATCAAGGTCGTACGCGGGCGATTGACCCCGTTGCTCCTGAGCTGAATGAGCGTCCATATCGACGTCCGAGCCCGCCGCGTCGGCGGCTGCACTCGACCGAGTTTTGGCTTTGCGCATGGGCGGAAGCTCGGGAGGTGGTGAATACTGCCGCAATATACCAGCAGGATTGTAGATCACAGCGAGAAACCAGTGTAGCCTAGGCTATGTCAGCTTTGCGTCAGCGTACAAGCTGTGTCCCTCACGATTCGTTGATGGGAATGACTACGAAATCCATGTCGAATATGTCTCTCCCTTTGGTCCACTTCTTGACCGAGTCGTACGCTGGCCATCTCGGATCTTCCTTACTGCCTCTTTGCCTGGACCCAGTAAGTCTTTCTGGGTTGTCTACGAATAAAGCGCTTCACTTTCTGGAGGACAGCTTGTTATAAAAGAAGGAGTTGAAGAGGTGCACTTTGCTTCGAACATGCGCGTCTACTCCGCTGATGATATATCTACATGATCACCATTCAGCTTGCTGGTCTAGCAGTGTCTAAGGATACCCACCTTAGTCCGAACTCAATCAGGGTGTCATTGAGGAAGTCGTTCGCTATGACCCGGTATCGTTCAGCTTGTGTGATATCAAGATCGGCTCGACCTTGCGGAGGCCAGCCGAAGAGCCTGGCCGAGAGTTAGAGTGGATTCTTGGGGTGCCTGTGTGGATTTACAGTTCGTCCCTATTCGAGGGCGGCGCTTCAGAGGTTCTCGGTGGTGCGTTCTCCTCCTGGTCCGACCTCTCTCCATACTTAGGCGGGTAGCCCGTGCTGCGAAGATGACGTCGTGGTCCCCGTCGATCGCCGGTGGCCTGCTGAAGAGGTTCACTGGTAGTGCTGCAAATCGCGTTGGCTGGCTAAATGCACCGGACAAAAGACTTACAATTCGAGTTTGGTCTGGCTTGGGTCCTCCATAGCCCTAGACTTGCCCTTGCCCTTGGCACTGGGCTCTTGTCGACCTGTAGCTCGATCCAAAATTGCCTTCGATTCCCGCCTGCTTTTGCGTGCGACGACAATATTCCGCCTTTCGTCTCCCGCTTGTGATGTTCGCTGATCTCGCGCCGCTCGTGGTCTCTCGGTGCTTCGACCGTTTCCGTGGCTTCCTGGATACCCCGTTTTGATCGCCGTGGCACCTTGAGCACTGTAGTCAATTGAGCGAACCGGTGTCACGTTTTGCCAAACATGGACTGACGGTATTCTATGGGGAGATCGCCCGAGTCGCTCTAGAAGCGCTTCCATGCATTTGACCAAAGACCGTCCTTCCTGACTCTGATCTTTGAACGCAATGATCAGCTGTGGTTGTGTAAATTGGTATGGGTCGACTGCAGAGCTCATCAGTCTATGTGCTTTATTGGCGAGAACATTCTGCACTTACTGTCCATATTAGTCAACTGAGCGAGACCGTGGCGTGAATGCGACAGCGTGCTTTTCCCCAGATCCATATCCAGCATAAGCAGAGGTTGCTCTGTGTCAGAACAGGTCTAGTCGACACAGAGTCAGCGATCGTGCTCAGCGGACAAATGGTCTACGCACTTGACCGCCGGTTACGCATTGCTTGATGTTCAGGCGGCAGAATTTAGGCGGATCGCCAATGGTTCCTGTGAGCAGCAGCTCATCGTTCGTCATGCGTACGCAGGCCAGGCGGAGTGGAAGTGAATCATTTATCCAGGCTATCTCGACTGCAGCGATCTGCGGATGTTCATGTGGATGCTGCTGGGAGATTGAAGAGGAAGGAATCATTCCGTTGGAGGGGAATCCTGCCTTCGCTTTTGGCTTCTCCATGCTTCGGTGGTCCTTGATGGGGAGATAAGCCGCGATACCCAGAAGAAGCACTACTCACCGGGAGGCCATGTCTATCCCGCATAGGTCTCCGCGGTAAGTGTACACCGGTCGGCTCCTGCCGCGATGCAGAAGGGCCGGCAATACTCTGCTTGCTTGAGGAAGCTTTGCCACCATTGCCTTCTCTCCGCGCCTGACCGCCTGATGAGTCTTGTACTGCATTCCGTCCGGTGTACTCGATCCCAGCATCCTTGAGATCATCCGTAAACGGACCTTCCGGATCCTCAACGGTCTCTTCAACTTCCTCCAACTCCTCAGCCCGAAACATCATGGCTGGCTTCAGTGGACTGGAGCTGTCTTTGGTCGGGCTAGCCCTTGACCTCATCGGACTTCGCGGCCGTTCTTTTGTGGACCGTTGATCGATGCTCGGCTTCTTCGCATGCGCCACAAAGCCGCCTTTTCGCGGCACTGAGCCGTTCTGATTCATGCTCGATCGCCTGTTTGATGCGGGTTGTCCGAAAGGCACCTGGTCGTCGCTATCTTCGACTGCAAAGACGTCTCGGACATCGTCGCTGGAATCCTGTTGGCGAGGCGGCCGGGAAGTAAAGGAACGTTGTGGCTCAGGTCTAAACAGCTGTGAAGATGGGATGATTGGAATGTCGGGGTCTACACTGCGTGGCGAAGAAGAGCGCTGACGCGGATATCGATGGGAAGGGTGAAAGTCGTGAACGTATGCGTGCGAAGGTCCGGCGTGAGGCAAATTTTGTCGAGGATGACCGTAGAGGTTTGCATCCCGCAGGTGTTGGAAATTCTCGTTGTCGACAGGACGACAATCGAGTACAAGCTGAACGTCCGAGAGTCGTGATCCTTCGTCTAGAGATCCGTCGTCTCTCTTTCGGGGTGATTGACGTCGGGGCTGCAGGTCCCGGCGGGAACTGACCATAGCCTCGTAATTGATGAGATCTTCTTTGGGAAGTGTCAGTCGCGGGTTCTTGCCGGAGAAGCTTGTCCTCGAAGCCGATGTATGGTGATGGCTGCCACGAGGCTTTCGTGGTCGTGTAGGTGATGTTTCGGGCGAGGAAGGCTTGACCGTGCGGGAAGACCTCGTGGTACTCATATGAGCTGCACCGGCTTCGACATCGAACGTGTTCCAAGCAGGAGCGAACGGGCTGGCACGAAGTGTGTTCTTCTGCGCCTACGGAGGAATCAGGGGAGAGCTCGGGAGAGCTCCTTGCTAGACAATTAGAACGGAGGAAGCGCACCACTAGCCGTCCGCGTAAGGCTCTCATCTCGCCTTGGACCTTCATGACCGGATTTGGAGGGGAGACAGCCTCGCTATGCAGATATCAGCTCACCCGGACTACGTGACGCAGAGAGCGATGATTACTGATAAACCACTCACACATCGGAATCATCACCTCTATCTTTGCTCCGCGTCGTTGCATGCTGCTCCTTTCTTGGACCGCTACTACTCCCTCCATTCTGCATCTGTGCATGGGCGAGGATCGCTTCCATCTTCCCAGGGTGAGATGCTGGAAACGGAACGTTGATCCTGTGGAATCGGTAAGCCTCAGATCTTCCGGGAGATTGGAAGCACTCGGTACGCACGGGAGGTCACCGAGAACGAAGTAGTCCTGGTTAGATCTGAGATCAGATCTCATCATCCCCATGGGATCAGGTCATTTGGGTCGCGCTCAAAAACAAGCATTCGAAAGGTGCATACGGGCCAGGAGGATGCTTTCATGAGAGTCTTTCGATCAGACGTGCAATTGAAGCCTGCGCAAGCCTTTGTGCTAATAATCGTGATGCTGAATCGGAACTGACTTGGACGGAAAGAGGAGAGTAAAGGAGAAAGATTAGCCGAATATGGCGTGTGGCCACCTGCCGGGTTCCAGGTCATCAAAATATGGGCTCCCTGTTTTGCTCTTCGCTCTCGTCCTCTCACAATTGCTACCTGCTTACGACGCTTGTGACAGCAGCTTCCTTAGTCTAAAGGTCACCAGCCCGACATGATGGATGTAATTAGCTCCAGTGCCGATCCTGAGCGCCGAACCGTGCCAATATGGACAGCTCCGAGCTACGACTTCACCCACCGCCCCACTTCGATAGCCTCGGTCGATGCCAGCGACCTTAATTCAGAGGTCCCAGGCAACTTTTTCAGGCACGCGAGATGGTGCACTTTCCTTTGATCTCTCGACCTGAATGTTGACGACACTGGATTACGTCCAGGTGCGCAGACGGGACAGCCATCCTTGCGACTTCCGACGACCGTCATCTCCGCGTGTTTGATTCGTCCGTCCATCAGTCATCTTCTTTCCATCTACTCACAACCGAGTAGACCTATGGATGGTGAGGGTCCAATCTCGCTGAAATCTCGCACATTCCCTCAGCCAGACGCTATCCATTCGACGCTTTGGTATCCGACCGCTTCTGCCTCTTCGCCCGAGACCTTCTGCTTCGTCGCCAGTGTCCGTGATTCGCCCGTCCGTCTCTTAAACGCCTACGAAGGCCGGGCAAGTCGTTCCTTACCCCATCAAGGCACGTAGAGCTGACCGTCCCGCAGATCCGAGCGACATACCCGATCGTCGACCACCGCGAACGATTCATTGCACCTCACTCGCTATGCTTCAATCCCACAGCCACCAAGTAGGCTCCCTCCACTAGACACTCCGCTGACGAGAAGGCTATACTGTGGTCACGAGAACGCCATCGAGGTGCTCGACGTGGCCAATCCTGGGTACGACACGATGGAGAGGTTGAAGACCGTCTCCACCAAGAGGGAGCGGGGTGGACAACGAGGTCGGTTCCAGCAGCCCTGATTTTGTCATTCTCTGCACTCAAGCAGAGTATGTGCCAAGCACTGAGGCTGACAGGTGTTCCCAGGCATCATATCCGCGTTAGCCTTCTCATCAGACTACTCAGGCGTCTTCGCAGCTGGCTCCTTCTCGGGCACAGTCAGCTTGTACTCCGAAGATACGGGCGCGACGCCTATGCAGCATGTCGATGGCATTGTTGGAGGTGGCGTCACCCAGGTCCGCTGCCAGGACCCTGGGGTAGATCTTGCTGACGATGCGAGGCAGATCGCCTTCCATCCGCTGAATCCGCAAACGATGTTCGTTGCCTCGCGCCGATCGTCTTCTATCCAGGTCTTCGATGTTCGAGACTCGAGCCAACCTCTTGCCGAGTTGAAGAGAGAGGGGCAGACGAATCAGAGGCTGAATTTTGACGTGGATCCATGGGGCCGATGGTTCGGGTC
>JAABUI010001441.1_pt1 | contig 13782 bp, 14 predicted proteins | sample 5559111 | NCBI WGS metagenome assembly JAABUI01 (sample SAMN10711870, study PRJNA513365) | rock metagenome | isolation source: Antarctica rocks | place: Antarctica: Victoria Land, Buttleship Promontory
CGAGTACCCGGCCGGCGGTGCCGCCGAACCCGGCCTGGCCCAGGGTGTCCCAGATGGCCTGCACGAGCGCGGCGTCGGTGTAGTGCGCGTTGAGGGTGGTGCGGGAGGCGGCTCGGTAGCCGGCCTGCCCGAGCAGCGCCTGCAGCTCGGTGCGGACGCTGGCGTGCTCAGGGTGCGCGGGGTCGAAGACGTGCGGCAGTGCGCCCCACCCGGACCAGCGCGCTAACACCGACTGCATGCCTGCGGTCGCCGGCCGGCCGGCCTCCTGCAGGGCGGCCAGGGTCCGCAGGGCGGTGAGGTTCGCCTCGAGCTTGGCCCGCTCCCCCACCGGCGCCAGGTCCGCCTGAGAGGTCGGCCGGTAGGCCACGGCCGGCTGCTTCGGCTGGCCGGGGGCGGGCGCCGACGTGACCTCGGCGGGCGTCGTCGGCGCGCTGGTCGCAGGGCCGTCGAACAGCTCGTCCTGGACGCGCTGGAACAGCGCCGCGGCGACGCCGTCGGTCGGGGCGCTGGCGGCTTCGGGCCGGGCTGGTGTGGCTGGGCTCAGATCCTGCGCAGGAAGGGGTCGTCGTCCAGCTCGTGGTAGCGCGGGTGGTCCGCCGTCATCACCACCGGCAGCCAGCCGTCGGCCGGGTCCGCCGTCCCCCTCGGGTCCGGCTCCTCGCTCTCCTCGTCCGGGTGCCCCGGCTCCGGCGGCGGCAGCACCAGCTCCCGCATCACCACCGCCGTCGCGTCGAACCGCGCCATCCGCAGCCGGCCCAGGTGCTCCAGGTACGGCTCCCCCGGCCGGTCCGGGCCCGCTAGGTGCGCTTCCAGGTCCTCGATCTGCCGCTGCGCCTGCCGGCTCAACTCGTCGAAGAACGCCTGCGGGTCGCTCAACTGCGCGAGCTCGTTCGGCCGCCACGTCTGCCAGTGCGCCCGCGCCTGCGACGCGATCAGCGAGTTCGCCGGCTCCGCCTCGAGCCAGTCCTCGCTCGGCAGGTCGCTGGACAGCTGCGGCTCGCTCGTCGGCGCGCTGCTCGGGTCCGGGGTCATGGCTCTCCTCGTCCAGGTCGGGTCCCCACAGGGAGTCCAGCGACAGCTGGCCTGAGTCTGCGGCGCGGCGTCGGCGGGCGTTCGGCACGCGGGGCATCGTGCTGTCGAGGGGGGCATGACACGCAGCTGGCCTCGGCAGACTCTCGCACAATACGCGAGGGTGTGTTAGGCCGGTGGCACGAAGTTGTCGTGCGCGGGTGTCAGTCTGGGCTGGCCCGCGACGAGCCGGGCGCGGTGGGAGGTCGTGATGACGGCAGGCGCAGCCGAGGTGGTTCTGGCGCCGGGACGCGACGTGCAGACGCTCGTGCCGCGGTCGCGTCGGCCGCGTCGGGTCGGCTTCGGGGCGCTGCGCGCGCTCGCGGTGCTGCCGGCGGTCTGCGGTGGGCTGCTGGTCGCGATGACGCTCACCGCTGGGCTCGGGACCGCCGGTGGCCTGCTGTTTCTCGCCTGGGTGGGCGCTGGGGCGCTGCTGTGCACGGTGCGCGGCGAGCGCCTGGCGGTGCGGCGCATGTGCCGGTTCCGGTCGCCGACGCAGCGGGAGCGGCAGCTGCTGGGGCCGGTCGTGATGGTGGCGCTGGTCACGTGCGGGCTGCGTCCCGGGACGGTCGACTGGTACGTCCAGCCGGGCCGGGAGGCCAACGCTTGCGCCGCTGGCAAGCGCAGCGTGGCGGTCACCGAGGGAGCGCTGGAAAGTTTCGTGTCCAGCCGTCTGCCTGCTGACCAGCTGATGGCGGTGCTGGTCCACGAGCTGGGTCACCACGACACGGGGGCGGCCCGCTACGCCCTGACGACGACGTGGCTGGCGGTCCCGGGACGGGCGGCGTACCGGCTGCTGATGCGCGTGTCGTCGGCGCTGTGTGGAGGCCGCCGGCCCGGTGTCCTCGAGGCGCTGCTCGCGGTGGTCGCCGGCAGCATGGCGGAGGTGCAGTTGGTGCAGACCGGCCAGTGGCTGGCGTCGGTCATGGCGGCCGGGATCGCGTTCTCACTGCTGGGCACGCCGCTGGTCGACGGCCTGGTGAGCCGGGCGAGTGAGCGCGCCGCCGACGCCTACGCCCGCGAGGTAGGGGTCGGACGCGAGCTGGCCCGGGCGCTGGTGACGGTGCAGGGGCTGGACCGGCACCCGCCGGTCTCCTGCCGGGTGGAGCGGCTCGTGCGCCCGGCTGCCGAGGTGGCTGTCCGCTAGCCGCGCTTCCTGCTGGCGAGGGTCAGCGGCGCCGGCGGCGCTGGGCGACGATCTCGGTGAAGGGCCGGCCGCCGTTGTGGTCGTTCTCCCACTGCTGCGCGCGCTCGAGGATGACGTCGCTCATCCACGCCGACGCAGACGTGAACCCCTCGATGCCGCCGCGGGCCGCGAAGGCGGCCTGGACGCGGTCCCGGTCCTCCTCGCTGGCGAAGTAGACGGTGACGGCCTTGCCGGCGTAGGAGGCCTTGCCGTTGCTGAGGCGGCGCCCCGTCCTGCGTTGGGCTGCCGCAGCCTGGCCAAAGGCGGCCGCGGGATCGGGCTGAGCGTGATGACTGTCTTCCACCACATCTCCGACGTCCCACCGACCTCGGACGTGATGAGCCTGATCCGGGAGTCCGGGATCGTGCACGCCGCAGGCCGTCCACGCCCGGCCCGCAGGGGCCGTGCTGTGCGGGTTGCATGCTGCTCTAGTGGGTTAGTCGGTGCCGTCTTCCTATCCACAGCGGCCTGACCGAGGCTGGCTGTGCTGGCGCCGGGCCGCGGTCGGGCGCGTCCTGCCCCTTGCCGTGCCGGATCGCCGTCGTGTCGGTGCTGGGATCGCTGGCGCTCGTCCTCGCCGTCCGCACGCCGGTCCTGACCGCGGTTCCGGCGTGGTCGTGGCTGCTGTTGCTGGCCGCCTTGCTCGCCCCGGCGGTCTTCGTCGAGCTGCCGCTGTGCGTGGGGAACCACCGGGTACCGGTCGCTGAGCTGTACGAAGCGGCGCTGCTCGTGGCGCTGAGTCTCCGCACAGGTGTCTGGTTGGCGCTGGTCACCTCGGTGGTCACCGTCCTGCGGGACAGCTACCTGCATCGCTCGCACCGGCACAACGCGGAGCCCCTGCTCGGGGCCCGGCCTCCCCGCGTGTGGGGCGGGCGCCCCTTGGCGCGTCCTCCTGCGCTCGTGCAGCGACGTGTCGCGACGCGGCGCTGCTGCCGTCGGCGCGGTTCATGCGCCGCACGCAGCTCTCACGCAAGAGTGACCATCATGCACGCGGCGTCCGCCCCTCCCTGGATCAAACAGTCAGACATCCCCCGGTGTTGAGATGAGTAAATGAGCACATGCTCAATCACACGTGTGCTCGTGTACGTGATTACGGGCGTGTACCCGCACTCACTTCCTCAGGTAGTCGAAGAAGGCTCATACATATACTCATGTGCGCACTCCCTCACATCAGAGTTTGCCTGTACACTCTCAGAAGTGAGTAAGTGAGTACGCACAGCAGGACTCAAGGGAGTACGTCATGACACGTGTAGCCGTGTACAACATCAAGGGCGGCACAGGGAAGACCACCGTGACACTGGGGCTCGCGGGTGCTGCGGCGGGGATGGGCCTCGACGTGTTGGTCGCCGACGCCGACCCGGGCGGTGCTGCGGGGGAGTACCTCTACGCCGGCGTGCAGCCGACCGACGACCACGTCCGGGCCGGTAAGAACTCCTGGCGTGGCGTGCACGTGCTGCGTACGACCGGGGTCTTACCTCCGTTCGACGGTCTGACGCTCATCGACTGTCCGCCGTCGCAACGTGAGGCTGCGGCCTCGCTCCTGCAGGCGGAGCTAGTGATTGTGCCGGTGATCCCGGAGCCCTTTGCGCTGCGAGGACTTCAAAAGGTCCTCGAATCGCTCCCGACGTCGATGCCGATCGCGGTTGTGCTCAATCAGTGGCGGCAAACTCGGGCAGTCGAGCAGAGCATCGTCGAGCTGCGTGAGGCTCTTGGCGCCGAGCTGTGGGAACCATTCATCCCGCGCCGCGAGAAGGTCCAGGCCGTTCAGCGTCGCCGGCGGCCGCTGCAGGTTGCCGGTGCCCGAGGGATGGAAGGCGTCGTCGAGGCTTTCGACGCACTTGCAACGAGGATGCTGAAGGTGACGTCTTGAGTAAGGTCACGCCGCTAATGGAGGCGAACCGCAGGCGCCGAGAGGCCGCCGCTGCGGCTGACACGGAAGTGGTCGAGCCGACAGTGGGGGAGGAGAACAGCACCGCGTCGGGAGATACTGCCGCGACCTCCGACGATGCTGCCGCCGGCAAACAAGCCCCTACGGCGCCCAAGGTGGCCGTCCGAGCCGTGCCGACGCCGCCAAGGCGCGCGCCCGTCTCCCAGGCCGCTAGGTCGAGGGCGGCACCGGCGGATCCAGGTGATGCAGCCCATCTGGCGCAGCTGGTCGCGTCAGGGAACGCGAAGGCGTACCTGGCTGACCACGACATCGATATGGACGACCCGAGCACCAAGCGGGTGAACTTCGAGCTGCCGTACCCGCTCCAGCAGGCCTTGCGCCGGTACGTCGCCGACGGCGAGGGTCGTTCGATGAGGCAGCTCTACACCGCGTTGACCCACGCGCTGCTCGCGGACGCGAAGGCCCTGCCGAAGTAGGAGTGAGTGAATAAGTACATACTCATTCACTCACTCCTGCGCAGTTCCCGGCCGATGGACGTGGAGTCGTGCCGTCCAGGTCTGCTGCCGAAAGGGGTTCGCCGAGCCGGCGTCATGTCGGCCGGTACTCCTTCCGCAAGGTCGTGGTAGGGACCGCACTCGATGGAGGACGCTGGGCCGCAATACCTAGCCGGCTTCGCGTTCGTAGAAGATGACTGCACCGAGCATGGAGCTCAGGAGCGCAAGAGCAGATTGCTCGGTCTCGAACTCGTCATCGAGCGGTTCGGGCCCAATCGGGGTGCCGTCGGCCCAGAGGCCCTGGGCTTGCATCGGGGAAGCGGGCTGGTGGCGTTGGGCTGCGCGGTCGGACGCGGGCGCTGGCAATCCCTTTAGCGCCCGCCAGGCGCGACGCTCGTCGAGATGACGCTGCTCGACCTCCAGGGCACGAAGGTCCCCTCCTGTCCGGGCGGCGACCTGGTTGAGCGTGGTGTACCCGCGCTGCCAGCCCTGTGCGGTGTGGCGGGCCAGACCGTGCGCGGCGAGCTCAGCGAGGGCCCCCCGGAAAGTCTCCTTGGCCAGGCCGGCTGCGCGCTGCAGGTCGCTGGTCGAATAGGGGAGGGGCCCGAGGGCCTGCCAGGCGTACCGGCACGACTTCGAGAGCATCCAGAAGGCCGGGTGCAGGCGTTCGATGAGCCCGGGAGCCCACGGATCTCCCAGCGCCTTTGCAGCGTGCGTGAGCGGCACCACGAGCTCGTAGAGGTCTCCTTGCATCCCGTCGGTGTCGATTGACGCCTGCAGCAGCACGATGAGCGAGTCACGAGCCCCGGCGAGACGCTTGAGTGACCGCGCCACGGTCGAGTGGTCAAGGCAGGCTGCCTGTCCCAGCGTTCGCGTGCCCACATCGACGTACCGGGTACCGCGCATCTGCGCGAATGCCCCAAGCGCCTGCAGCACCGAACGATCGACTAAGGCTGTTGTCCCCGGGAGCATCCGCCCCTCATGCCGGGCTGCAGTCCACCAAGAACGAACAAAGCCATACTCAGCAGCAGAACCACGCTCGGTGACGGTTTCATCCTGCGGGCGGCTCGCGGGGGGTGTTGGCGGGACCCTTGTGTGGCTGATTCGGTCAAGCGGACGGTCCAGGGCACCGGAGAGCTTTTCGCTTGCTCGGTTGAGCTCACCCGAGAGTGCCCGGAGCGGGGAGGAGTGTTTGGTGAACAGGCTCAGCAGGCTGGGGAAGCGCCCATCGACAGCGGCGAAGGCGATGTCGCGCTCACTCCAGCCGCGACGCAGCAGATGGCAGAGTGCGGCGAACCGGGCCTCCGACGGTGTGGGGTATCTCGTGGCGTCGTACAGGCCCATCCGCAGTATCGCGTTGTAGGGCTCAAGAGCGGGCCGGGCGCCGGCGCCGGTGGACACCGGAAAGCTCGAGGCTCCGCGAGCCCGGGGAGCCCCCGCTGTGGGGGAGTAGGGGAGCAGTCGCAGGAAGCAGGCCCAGGCGGTCGGGGAACCGGGGATGAGTACGGCGCCGGCCGCGTCGGCCAGCGAGGTGACGAGCGCCTGGTGCCCGCCGCTTGGGTGGGCGCTGCCGGGGGGGCGAATCGCGCCTGTGGCGGGGTTGCTCAGGGGCGCGACGTCCAGGCTCGGGAGGACCAGGCGTAGTGCTGTGGCGGCTGCGAGGGCCTCATCGGCGTAGATCGGGTCCTGGAGCGGCAGATAGACGTGCCGGCCGCCGTTGGGGCTCTCGTCGATGAACACGCTCAGGCCGGCGCGCGAGGCGAGCTCGACCGCGTGAAGACTGTCCAGGAGTACCTGCTGGGTGCCCAGGACCTTGGAGTCGAGGTCGAGCACGAGGCACCGGGCCTGGGCGCGTTTGTCGAAGATGAGCACAGCAGCCGGAGCGACAGGCAGGGTCTCTGGGCGCAGCGGGCCGCCGTCGCGGTACCGGCCGCGGTCGGTGCGCACGCGGATGCGCTCCCGGCCGGCGATCGCGGGCGCGAAGACACGCCAGAGATGCTCGGGGGAGGGCGGTGGTGCTGTCTGCGGGGGAGTCGCGGGGGAACTCGCGGTGCTCATGGACGACGGACCCTTCGAGCAGGGTCCGGGCATGCCTCAGAGCGACACGCCCAAGACCCATCGGACGGAGGATGTCCACAACCGCTTATCGGGCGTACGCTCAGAGGTGTAAGGGGCTCTGACGCGCGAGCGGATGTGGCTTCTGGGAGAGCGGCTCCGGGCCTGTTTGCGCAGGACTCTGGAGCCGCTCTTCTGTGTGGCTACCTCATGCAGCAGCTCCTTGGCTCTGGGGGCTCTTCGAGGCGACCTCGCTGCCCCACACACCCAACGGCAGCACTAGGAGCGCGCCGGCTGGGTGGTCTTCGAGCGCGATGAGAACGTCCGGGTCGCGGTGCGTGATCCAGACGTGGTCATCCGTGGCCAGCATCCGAGTGGCGCGGGAGAGGGCTGCGAGGTCGATGTTCCGGAGCGCCTCAGCAGCGGTCCGGTCGCGCGCAAGCAGTCCGGCGGTCCGCACGTCGAGGGTGCCGTTCACACGGAAGCTCGGGCGGTTGCTGCCGAGCGCCGTCAGGACGCGGGCCAGGAGCACGTCGCGGGGTCCGAGGACGTCACCGGGCGTCCAGAGCGCAAGCTCGGGCCGCATCAGGTTGCGAAGGCTCCCCTGGGAGAGCCCAGCCGCTCGGGCGACTGCCCGGATCGACCAGCCGTGCAGGGGTGCTGCCGCCATCTCGCCTCGCTCCCCAACGTCGTTGTCTCTGACACGAGACCGTAGGCCCGCGGCACCGGGCTTGCGGGGAGACACGCCGACGTAGGTGAGCGACTCTCTACTTAGAATCACGCGTGACCAGGCGGCAGGGCCGGGAGTGCACGACTCTCGGTCATCGTCTGAATGAGCGTGTCGGAGCGCAACTGCGCGAGAGTCGCTCACCCGCAAGGTGTCAGCCTGGACTCGGGTGCGTGAGACTCGCTCACCCCCTCGCGTTGAGCCCGCCAAGCTCGCGAACCGGACGGAGGGGCGCTCGTTGCGCGGGACACCGGGACCCACCTCGCATGAGCGCGCGCCGGAAAGGGGGAGCCTCCAGCTCACCCCTTGGCCCCCAGCGAGGGCTGAATGGTGGCTGCGGCACGTCGGCCGGGAGGCGACGCCAGAAGCGGTCGATCAGGTGGCTCCGCACGTGCGCACGACGGGGAAGCCGGACGTCGTGGAGGTGCAGGCCTTCGCCCGGCTGGTGCGTCTGGGGCAGACCCCGACGCTGATGCGGTTGCAGGCGAGGTCAAAGCGCCGACGGCTCACCAGGACCGGTTGCAGCGGCAGCGGGAAGTCCGGTGTGAGGCTGTGCCCCTCGTGGCCCAGAGCGACCTCGGCAATGCTGTCGTGGCGTTCGTGCAGAGCTGCTGGAGCGAGCAGGGGCAGGGACCCACCTGGGGGCAGGTGGCGTCTCGCCTCGGATGGGCCAAGCCCTGCACGGGCGCCGTGGTGCAGGGACTCGTGCAAGCGGGTCGGCTTGAGGTGGGCAACGAGGCCGCGTCGATGCGGCCCGGTCCGGCGGTGCGTCACTCTGGTGGCGAGGAGCGACCAACCTGAGGTACTGCCGGCACCGCCGGTACTGCTGGCAACGCCAGTGGTCCTAAGGAACGAGCGGACTACGCGTCGTCCCATCGCTGCTGGGTCGGTCCTGTCTTCACTACAGTTGTCGCAGGCCGGCAGCGGCGGGGGGAGCGGGGCAGGTGAGCGCGGTGAGGCTGCGGCCTGGTCTGCTCGCTCAGCTTCGTCGCGCTGCTGGCTTGTCGCAGGCGGAGGTCGCGGCTCGTGTTGAGGGCTTGCAGCGGGAGCAGAACCTGGGGGACTGGGAGCGGGCCCGAGCGCAGCCGCATCCTCGGTTCATCCCGCCCCTCGCTGCCGTGCTTGGCGTCGAACCGCTCTCGCTCATGGACGTCGATCCAGAAGATCCGCCGTTGGAGGCGCTGCGGTTGGCCGTCGGCCTGAGCCAGTTGGAGCTGGAGGTCAGGAGCGGCGTCCACCGCACGGCGTACGCGCGGCTCGAGAAGGGCACCCGGCAGGGCGAGCCGGAGACGGCGACGGTCGAGGCGCTCGCGTCTGCCCTGGCCGTTACCCCTGAGCAGGTCGCTAGAGCTGCGCGGCGGAGCCGTCACCAGTAAGCGGGAACTCCGCCAGGCACCGCGCCGCCGCAGTCTCTATGCGTGCATTGACCCAGTTCTTGTGAGTACGTTGGCCCTATCGCTTTCAGAGCGAGGACAGGTCGGAGGTGAGGACATGACCCAGACGGTTGGACAGGCTGTCAGGTTGACATGTCCCGATCTGCCTAGACACAGGGCTCTTGCAACAGCGACTGTTGATGGACCTGCACGTGCAGGAGAAGTCCGAGGCATGGGGTGATCGGCGTGGGCAGCAGGTGCTTAGTCGGTGCAGCAGCGTTGGCCGGGGTTCTGGCCGTGACCGGCTGCGCTCAGTCGTCGCAGGTGGACACCACGGGAGGCCCGCCGGCGCCCGCCGTCACGGGCCCGTCCACCGTCGCAACCACGGCCACGCCGACGGCGACGGCTTTGCCGGAGCAGGCGGCGATCCTGTCGCAGTACCGAGCATTCTTCGCCGCCTTGACGCCGCTGTCCAAGGCGCCCTACAGCCAGCGCCTATCCGGGATGAAGAAGTTCGCCGTCGACCCGGAACTAACCCGGGTCATGGGCGGCATCGCCGCCTCGCAAGCGGCTGGGGAAGTCGGCTACGGGGCCATGATTATCCGGCCCGTCGTCGGCCGTGTATCAGGCGGCACCGCCACGCTGACGGACTGCCAGGACAACTCGCATTCTGGACGTCTTAAGGCCGCAACTGGCAAGAAGGTGACCGTCGGTCGGGTCAACCAGGTTGCAACGGTCACCATGAAGCGGGGCGCCGACGGGACCTGGCGGATGGCAACGGTCGTCTACTCCCCGGAGGGGTCATGTCACGCGGGGCAGTAGTGGCTGCTGCCGCGGGCGCGCTGCTGGGGGCGGTGTTCGCCGCGCCGGGGGCAGCCCGGGCAGACGATGGCGGGCCGATCTCGGTGGGTGGATCAAGCCAGGGCTGGGTCGACACCACGATCCAGGTGCCGGGGTCGTCGGGTGGCGGGACAATCGTGCAGCCCGTTGGGGGCGGTAATCCTGACGGGTCACCGGCGGTGACATGTCAGTACGTGCTGGACACGAGCAATCAGGCTTCGCACCCGCAGGACTACCCTGGTTTGCACGACCCGGGGCACGTGGACGGGGTCGACGGGTCGTATTACTACCGCTACTGCACGGACGGCTCGGCGCAGTTCGCGTGGGTGCCGAACGGGACGGCGCCCTCCGCTGGGGTGGCGACGCTGACGCCGGCTCAGTTGGCGGTGGAGGCGCGAGCCCGGTTGGTGTTGTCGCACCCGACTGTGCATCGGTCGCCGGACGAGACGTTGCGTTTCCGCGGGGCTCCTTATACCTACGTTGGGCTGGCGAGCTGGTACTGGACGAATGCAGCAACGTACCGGCCGCTGTCGCACACGCTGTCGGTGGGGCCGGTGTCGGCGACGGTGACGGCGAGGCCGGTGGGTCTGCTGTTCGACCCGGGCGACGGTCGCAAGGCGACCGTGTGTGACGGACCGGGCCAGGCCTGGACGAACAGCGACGCCGATCACGACGCACCCGGAGGGTGCAGCTATCGGTACGAGCGGGTGTCGGACACAGAGCTACCGGCCCGCGTGGAGATCTTGTGGCAGGTGTCCTGGACGGGCACCGGAGGGACGGGCGGGACCTTGCCGACGATGGAGACGATCACCGCGGCGCCCCTGCGGGTGCTGCAGATCCAGACGGTCAACTGATGACCGGCCCGAGCCCGGCCCCGCCGAACGGCCGGACGGCGACGATCCCGTCGCGGCCGCCGGTCGGGTCGTCGCGAGCTGGGGGAGCGGGCCTGTTGGGGACGCCGCTGCCCACGCGCGAGCGCCACAACGCACTGATCGCATTGGCCGTCGCACTGGTCGTGGGCCTGGCCACATTGGGCGCGTACCTCTACAGCTCGGCCGGGTCGAAGACCGCTGTGGTCGAGGTCGTGCGGCAGGTCGAGGTCGGCCAGGCGTTGCAGCGCTCGGACCTGACGACGATCCGGGTGAGCGGGCCGGTGACGGCGTTCGGCGCGGCCCGGCTTGATGGGCTGGTGGGGCAGCGGGCGGCGGTGACGCTGGTGCCGCACACGCTGCTGCAGGCGGCGATGGTCACGCAGGGCCAGGCGCTGCAGGCAGGGCAGGCGCAGGTCGGGGTGGCGGTGACGTCGGGGCGGATTCCGGCCGACGGCCTCCAGCCTGGCGACCTCGTCCGGGTGATCCAGCTGCCGAGCAAGGACGCGGGTGGGGCTGCGGGGGCGACAGGATCGGGCCCGGCCGCGACGGTGGTCTTGTCGGCGCGGGCGACGGTGTTCGCCGCAGTGCAGGACCCGTCGACGAGCGGCTCGACGCTGCTCACGCTGGTGGTGCCGGACGCGGCCAGCAACGCCATCGCGGCGGCGTCGGGCGCCGGGCTGGTGGCGCTGGTGAAGATCCCGGGGAGCGCGTCGTGATCGTGTCGGTGTGCGCGGACAAGGGCGCGCCCGGGGTGACGACGCTGACGGCCGCGCTCGGGGTGGTGTGGCCGGGCGAGCGAATGGTGCTGGAGGCGGACGTCTCAGGAGCAGACCTGCCGTTCCGGCTGCTGCACCAGGCGGGCACTGGGCTGCTGAACCCCCAGCCGTCGGTGCTGGACCTGGCGACGGACCTGCGCAGGGAGGCGCCCTACGACGTCGTCCACTACGGCCAGCCGACCGCGCTCGGCGTGTCGGTTGTGCCCGGAGGTCGGTCGGCGGAGGCGTTCGCCGGCATGGCGCCGCTGTGGCCGCAGATCGCGCAGACGGCGTACGACTGGTCGGGCACGGTGCTGGCCGACCTCGGGCGGATGCAGCCCGCTGACCCGGCGACGCCGGTGGCCGCACTGTCGACGGCCGTGCTGGTGCTGGCCCGCCCGGACATGGAGGGGCTGTACCACCTGCGGGAGCGGGTCCTGGAGCTCATGGCGACGCTCGGCCGGCCCTACCTGGAGCAGACGCCAGTGGCGGTGGTGCTGCGGGCTCGTAGCGGTCAGGACAGCAAGCTCGCGGTGAAGCGGGCCCGCGCCGTGCTGGACGCAGAGGGGTCACCGGTGCCGGTGCTCGGGGTGTTCGCCGAGGACCCTGCCGGCGCTGAGGCGCTGCGCGGGCGCCAGCTGACGCGCAAGCTGTTGGGCACGGATCTGTTGCAGTCGACGCGCACGCTGGCTGAGGCGCTGCTCGCACGGTGGCCGCAGCTGACCGGGGCCGCTGCGCCCGCGGTCCCTGCCGTCACGACGGCAGCGCCGGCGGAGCCGACCGGGGTGTCGCCGAGATGGGGTCGGTTGGCGGGGCTGCGCCAGCAGCCGGAGTCGGGGCAGGTGTCGGCGTGACCGAGAACTACCGTGGTGTGGCGGATGACGAGTTTGTGCTGCCGCCCCGGCCCGACCTGAACGCTCGGTCGACCGGTCAGCCGTTCGGTCTGTCGGCCGTGCCGAGCCGACCGCAGGGCGCGGCTGGGTCGCAGGGTGTGGCGTCGCTGCCGGACCGGCCGGGTCTGCTGCAGGAGGCGGGCGCGGCGCGGGAGCCGCTGGACCAGCAGCTGCTGCGAAGCCTGCAGGAGCAGGTGGCGGACTTGCTGACCGAGGAGCGCAGCGGCCGCAAGCAGCGCGGTCAGGCCGACCTGGCCCGTGCCGACGAGGAGCAACGGGCGCTGTCGTTCATCCAGCAGGTCGTGCGTCAGCACATGCATGACGAGCTGGCCGCCGGCCAGGTCCTGCCTAACGCCGCCTACGACCAGCGGCTGATGGGCGCGGTGTTCGCGGCGATGTATCAGGCGGGGCAGCTGCAGGAGCTGCTCGAGGACGACCAGGTCGAGAACATCGACATCAACGGCTGCGACGAGGTGTGGGTGACCTACGCCGACGCCCGGGGTAAGCAGCGCGGCCGGCCGGTCGCGAACAGCGACGAGGACCTTGTCGACCTGGTCCAGAACCTCGCGTCGTACGCGGGGCTGAACCCGCGGCCGTTCTCGCTCGCACACCCCTCGCTGAACCTGCGCCTGCACGACGGCTCACGGCTGTCCGCGCTGATGGTGGCGTCGGAGCGGCCGTCGGTGTCGATCCGGCGCAACCGCTACCCGCAGATGTTTGTGGAGAAGCTCGTTGAGCTCGGCACGATCGACGAGCAGCTCGCCGCGTTCCTGCGAGCGGCGGTGCTTGCGCGGCACAACATCATGGTCGCCGGGGCGACCGACGCCGGGAAGACGACGTTGCTGCGTGCGCTCATCAACGTCGTCCCGCCCGAGGAGCGGCTGGTCGTCATCGAGCAGTCGCTCGAGCTGGGGCTGCGGCGCAACAACCCGGACCTGCACCCCGACTGCACGGAGTGGGAGGAAGTGCAGGCTGACGCGGACGGCAAGGGGGGCGTGTCCCTGGATGAGTTGGTGCGGCGCAGCAAGCGGCAGAACCCGAGCCGCGTCATCATGGGTGAGATCCTCGGCCCGGAGGTCCTTGAGGTCCTCAATGCGATGAGCCAGGGCAACAACGGCTCGTTGAGCACGATCCACGCCCGGTCGGCGCGCGACGTGTTCGACATGCTCACCGGCCACGCCGCGGTCTACCAGGGCGTCCACGCTCAGGCGATGCAGTACAGGATCACCTCGGCCATCGACTTCGTGGTGTTCGCCGAGAAGAACCGCCGGCTGGGCGGCCGCCGTTGCGTGACGCAGGTGTTGGAGGTCAACGGCCTGGCCGGGGACCGGCCGGCGACGTCGATGCTGTTCATGCCGGGGCCGGACGGCCGCGCGATGCGGGACTCGGCGGTGGCGATCGCCCGCACCGAAGACCTCGCCGACGCCGGCTACCGCGACGGCACCTGGGCATTCCAGGCACCCCGTCCGGGGCGACTGTGACCCGCCGATGGGCAGGCCACCGACCGGTCCGGCGTAGGACTGGGCGGGGTGTGCACTGATGCTGCTGCTCGACCTCGACGTGCTGCTCATGGCATTGATCTGCGGCGGTCTCGGCGCGGCGGTGGTCCTGCTCGCGGTCGCTGTGCGTGG
>JAABUI010001442.1_pt1 | contig 13761 bp, 17 predicted proteins | sample 5559111 | NCBI WGS metagenome assembly JAABUI01 (sample SAMN10711870, study PRJNA513365) | rock metagenome | isolation source: Antarctica rocks | place: Antarctica: Victoria Land, Buttleship Promontory
AGTCATTGACGAGTCAGACTGCAGCCGCTTGGACTCTGTGCTCAAACACTGGAAATCTAACGTCATTTTTGGACTTTCAGTCACTGCGGTCTCGATCCTGTTGTCTGCCCTTCCGGTACTGTTCCCTTCCTCAGCATTGTTCCTTACCTTGATCACCCTCATACCTGGACTCGTAGGTGTCATTTATGCTGCCTAGTCTCACGCATTCAGCAAATGATCCATTTACTGAACCATAACGCTTGCAGCTCCAAACCGCTGGTCAATGGGTTGAAATCAATTACTTCAGACTCTGTCTACGTCTCGGCTTCAAACAGGACTCCCAGACTGGAATTGCCTCCAGCTAACCCGACAGACAGCGTTTGCTTTCTAATGTTCCACCAATCATAGCGTCAGTTTTTCTGGTCTCCCAAACTTCCCTTTGTAACGAAATGTGCAAAACATTCGAGGATAATCAGCCAATCCACATTGATGAACCGTGGCTAAGGGTTCCATACCTTGCGATCCGCCAGAGCGCCCACACTACTGAACAGGGATAAGGGTGCCTTATGGAAACAAGCGTTCTTTCGGACTCGGCCTTTGTGTCGCGCTTTGTCGTTGATCACCTAAGCACTTCAAAGCAGATCATAGCCGGCAGCTAAGTGATTCCATGGTCTAGGACCTTACAAGAAACCCCCGGATCAGAAGCGGTACTTCGTTTCTGTGTGTCAACGCATTGAAACAAAGCTTGGCAACGGTACCTATACCAATATTGAATGGAATGAGCTGGGTAGTTGATGTCATCGTGTACACTTCTGTGATCGAATTCTTTGCGAGCAGTAATTCAATGCCACTGACAAACCAAGTCATGAGTAGCAAGCTTCCGGAAAACACTGCATATCGGATGGCGCCTGGAGTCCAGTCTGTCAGCCAAGTTATTCTTCGCGGAGGTGAGAAGACAACCCCTTTCTTTTTCCCTGAGAATGTTTTTGCGGGACGATTCTTATAGAATAGCACGAAATAAGTCTTGATATTTCTAGCAATGCCTTCAACTGTTTTCCCAATAATAGACGATTGCTGTGTCTGAGCCGGTCCTTGCCCAAAAAAAGGTCGTTGAGACTTTGGCCACCGTGACTTGACAATGGTGACAAGGTCCGGTGCTCCCAGAACAGCCAACCGATTAAAGTCAGCGGCCAAATGACGACAGCGGCACCAGAAGCATTGGCGTATATCAAGACAGGGCCCCTGGTTGATCTAGAGTACATAGAAGAATTCACCCCCCAAATGAACGAACTCCCCAAGTAAACACTTCCCTCAGATCTCACCAACAACTTAAGATAGCTAAGAGTACCTCATACAAAACATTCTTGAAATCATAATCTGCATAAGCTTTGTATACAACATTGCCACGGAGAACAACTTTTCAGCATTGATGTTCGGATCATGGGATCAGCCCTACGGAGCCATTCATTTGGCTGGTGATTTCTTCCAGATCTTGGCGCCGGGTGGCTGAAGGGGGGGCTTTAGCGCATTAAAGGATCTGCCAGATCACGGGACTCTAGTCTTGGGTTCTAACAGGGGAAAGTAAAGTAAGTAGTCCTGCTCAGGAATGCCAGATCTAGCTAGTTAAGTGATCTCAATAGCATTGTGGGTAGGGGCATGAAATGGATAGCGCTTCTCTCTAAACGATAGGAGCTCCTAATCTCAACGAAGCCGAAAACATGGCTCTTGCCACTCCCATCAAAGTGGCCGTGATTGGTGCAGGGTAAGCGCGATCTGTGAAACCCAGCTGCTATTTAGCTCAATGACTTACAAGATGTCAGACCTGGTGGTCTCGCAACGCTCAAGACCTTGCTTGAAGCATCAACATTGGAGAGACCGGTTGAAGTCTGTTTGTTTGAAGCGTAGGTGATTCGCTGCGAATGCTATCTATTGTACTAAAACGCTGGTCCAGGGAGCAAGAGATAGGCGGTACCTTCAAATATCGCTCATATGAAAATGCAGAGCTTGTGAGCTCTAAGCAATTGACTGCATTTTCTGACCACCGATTTCCTTTGGACTCGCCAGACCATATTTCTCTGCCCCAATATGTCCAATATCTCCAGTCTTATATCGATCGCTTTAAGTTGGCTTCTTACATCAAGCTTGGAGCTGAAGTAACCAGCATCTCGCCGTTGGGTTCCGGTGATCATAGATGGCGGCACCGAGTGAAACTCAGCTTTAAAGACGCATACGGCAGGCCGGATAAGGTGGGGAATTACGATTGTTCCCATATTGCCATTGCTACTGGATTACACGTCAGTCCTAACATTCCGAAAATTGCCGGTGTGGAACATGTTCAGGGGACTGCCTTTCACTCCTCTGATTACAAGAGTCGCTCTCAGCTCGCGAATCGCCACGTTATGATTCTTGGCTGTGGCGAGACAGCCATGGATATCACCTACGAAGCGATCAAAGCCAATGCTCATTCGGTCACGATGTGTTTCAGAACCGGGTTTCTCTCCTTCCCTAAGGTGCTCAATCGATTCCAGGTTTTCGGCAAGACCACTGGAGGGAGCTTACCTATTGATGGCCTCATTACCAATCTCTTTGAGACAGCTTACGTCCATCATGCCATTGCGAAAAGTCGCTTGCGGTGGTTTGTTTCCGACTTTGTCATAAAAAGAGTCCTGTGGTTCTTGACTGGTACGCAGGCTGGATGCAATCAACACATAGGCGGACTCCCCAACGAGCGATTAGGTAGGGCATATGTCTTTCTCAACAAAAGCAGCAAGGCAATGCCTTATTTGAATCGCCCATATAAGCAACGAGACCCGGTGTTGGAATTCATGGGCAATAAATACCTCGATCCACGAGAGGATGCAGACTCAGACCGCTGGGTAGACACGTGCTCGTTTCCCTCGCACGTTGAGTCAGATGGCACCGTCATCTTTGAACCCAGACCTGATAGGAAAGATTGGCGCCGGCTTAGAGGTCAGAAGGTACAGCCAGACTGTATTGTCTACTGCACGGGATACAAACAGGACTTCAAATGGCTTTCGCCTTCCTATCCTACCGCTGACCAAACGAACATTCGCAACATTGTCAAGCATGACCAACCTACTATAGCTTTCATTGGTTTCGTGCGTCCAGGTGTCGGCGCAATACCACCCATTGCCGAACAGCAAGCCATGTGGTGGACAGCACTTATCCTCAAAAAGATGTCACTACCCACAAATCCACCGCACTACCATCTTCTCGCTTCTGAACAAAGTCGGATCCAGTACGGTGTCGACTACAGCGCATACATGAGCACGTTGGCTCGAGACTTAGGTGGCTTACCAGGTCTGTGGCAGCTGTGGCAGGAGCAGGACTGGAGAGTGCTCTTGGCTTACTGCTTTGGTGCCTCGTTTGTGACATTCTATCGCCTGGTTGGCCCTTTCCGATCATCAGCGGCGCCTGACATCGTGAAAATGGAGCTCATGCAGACAATCAAGCGGAGAGGAATTGTCGGAAACTTTTTCTTTGGGGTCATACCAATGATTTTCTATGGAGTGCTGAACTTGATTGCATATGCATTGGAGCTCGTAGGTCTGATACCAAGTGAGGACGATGTGCTGTTGGTTGAGAATGGGGCGCTTCAGACTGGGAAGCAAGAGAAGGTGCCCTGAATCTTGTGCAAATCGCCTGTGATGATTTATGACGTATCTATATATCTCATTTCCTAGCCACCACTATATATCCTCTGACAACACCAGTCCTCGCCCACCATCTCAGGACCCAGCTGAAGACCTTATAGGCCCCCATATCTCTGCCGAGAAACGTCTTGAGCTCATTGTCTCTCTTCTCTATGAAGTCGGCCAAACCGCTGAAGACATGTTCAGAGATGTCCTTCATCTCAATCCTTTCTATCTCATATCCTGCCTCCACGAGTTGAGCCTGATACTCTGCCTTCGTCTTGAAGGTTCCCATAGGACATGACATTAACAAAGCGAGGGCACTGGCAGAGAATCGATCGATAAGGGATGCCTCATCTGCTAGTAACAGATCGAAGGCCATGATGGAAGCCTTGTGGTGTTTGAAAGCATGATCAAATAGCGGTTTGCGAGAAGGATTGAAATGGTACAAAGTATCCAAGGCCAGTACCCAAAGCGCAGAACCAATATCATGGTCGCGATCAGTCGACTCTTTCAATGTATCACTCCAACAAGATGGGTTTGCTGCGTCTTCGCAGAAAATCTCTACCTGATTCCCAGTCGAACGTTTGAAGTACTTCGAGCTGGCATCATCTGAAAGTTTTTGGTTTTCTGGGATTGTATCCCGATCTTGTTGAAGGTTTTGCTCGTCTTGACGAGATTCATCTCCATTCGGATTGTCCAGAGAATCTAGCCGTTGTAGAGCAAAGCTGAATTGAGCCTGGTCTATGGTGACACCGATATAGGAGCTGATAAGAGATGGAAACTTTTGAGTCAAATAAATCGTCTGGTCCGCACATCCTATGCCTAAATCTATGAATCGTACAGATGGCCGCTCAATCACTCTCCCAGTCTGGTCGACAAGTCCTGCGAATTTCAAGACCTCATCCAGAAGGTTCTGACACGCTGTGGGTAGGTCGGACTCATGCTATGCTGTCCTTTTCAATAAAGCTTCTGAAGCTGACAAAATCCATGCTGGCTTACGTTCCAATATCCCATATTCATCCACATGCTTTTCGGCGGTAATTCAATGTTAAGTACGCCATGATGGAGGGCATATATTTTATTTGCTTCTTGCCCTCTTTGCGTGATCCGTCTTGTCAGGTACTTCAGCAATGGCACAACGAGGAGGATGGTAGAGCAACCGGCAAGATATGCCCGTATCTCAGACCAGGATATACTTCGAACTACTCCATCCAGCTGAGCCACCATGTCTTCTATCATTGGATGTCCTGGGGTCGTTACTCCACATCCAAAAGCAAAACGGAGCTGTCTCACGCTTGTTTGGGGGCCAAAAAAGACCAACAACGCTAGTCCTCAAGGCTGGCTGAGCCACCAGCTCTGGCATTTCGCCCCCAACGTGGCTGATCATCGCTGGCCGCGTGCACAAGGACTTCCTTCTCTTCCCAGCGAACGCTAGCTCTGGACTATGGCAGAGCCCCCACAGCGCAACTAGCGACAGAAGGCCTTGACCGATTACCTGAGACATGACGAGCTCAGAATCCCTCTCCAACATTCGACCACTTGCGGTCTTGGGCTCTTACTTGTGCCTAGCTTGTGTCCTTACCGGTACTATCCTCCGCATTCTATACAACATCAGCAAGCGTCCTAGCCATGCCCAGCCAGATTCGCTCCAATCTCTCAGGCGAACGAAATATTTGCGCATCTTTGCAGCTCTGTCCTCAATTAGCCTTGTCATAACGTGGTCCTATATGTTGTGCTTCTTCGCGTTCTCATATCAGGATTGGGCTCGAAATACTGGCGTGCCACTGCCCCTGGAGTTCTGGGGCGAGTACGGAATTTTTGGAGAGGATACGGTGGAACTACAGCTGGGTCGATGGTTGAAAGACACTACATTGTTTAGAGATGCTTGGGAGACTGTGATTGATGGGAATATAAGATTCTGGTGGAGCCAGCAGATTTTTCTGATCACTACAGGTTGGAGCGTATACTTGGGTATCGAAGGTATCATCAGATCTTGCCTCAACCATACACCCAGAGCCGATACTCATCTCTTTCCTAGGACACCGTCGTGGCATACCTCGCTTGTGGATCTTCATGCTTTTGGGTCAGATTGTCGCGATATCTTTTGCCTTGAACCTTTTCTTCCTCGCCATCGTTCTCAGCTCAGAGCATAGCTTGACCGACATCAAAGATGCTCGTGTGGGCGAACAGGAAAAGTGGAACAAAGAAATGATCGTCAGTTCGGGGGCTGGCAATCCCGTCATGGCATTCGATTACCAAGTCAAGCAAGCAGTGCTGCACAAAGATTCTATGGATCAGATATGGACACCTCCCAGGATATTTTATACGATCCCTCTCCTTGTCACGCTTGTAAGCGTTTCTCTCATACCTTATTCTGTACATTCGCGCTACTTTCTTCCACTACTCGCAGTTCCTCATGTTCTCCTTTTCGTTCCTGTCATGGTCTACAACATTGTCCCGGGAAGCTGGGGAACCGTACAACCTTCGCATGCATACGCGAAAGAGCAATACGTCGCCATTTATAGGCTCATATTCTGGTTCAGTGTTTGCTTGTATTTGAAGGCAACTGTCGCTGCTCTGTTAGACAAGAATGTTGACGAGCGCGACTACCCGTACTTGTTTACTACTCTTCACCATCCCCGCCTCGGAGTCAGACAGCGGCAACATGCCTCGAGACATCAAAGATACATTGGTGAGCTCTTTAACCACCCAGCGGTCGGTAGCGTTGGCTGGGATGTTATTCTTTGCTGGTTGAGCGCAGCCATGTGGGTGGTCATTCAGGGCCGAAGCAGCTGGACAGAACTCATTAAGGTAATGCTGCCTTGGAAGTCCTCTCGAAGCTCGAATGATGAGACTGGCAAAGAAACATCTAAAGATAAGTGAGCGACTACGACCTTTGCGTAGAGATACTACGCCACAACCGGACGAAAGGCTCAATGGCACCTACTAGAGCGCTTGACGAATAGCTCTGGGTCTATTGCGAACTTGCTTGAATCGTATCAGGCGAAAAGTACTGGTGCATCTTGGCATTTGGATCCAGGTTCCTTCGTTTCTTGCATTTTGCACAGCCGAGTGCTTGGCCTTGACTCCCAACCAACCAAAACTGGACCTGTTCGCCTGACTCCGCCCAACAGTTGAGACACAATGATCCTCATCTACCAGCTGAGCGATGTTGCGTTGTGTACTTTAACACTGCTGATGCCCGGCTTCAATTGGAAAAAATAATCCTGGAATCAACATCTCCGTATTCGACACCAACCATGCCTTTCGACCGTAGCAAGCTCATGGCCCCATCTTGGGGTAGTGATCCATCACACATCACTCGCTTCGTGATCGTCTTCACCGACCTCCTGACCATGCTTCTCCTATGCATCACGCTTGGCCTCTTCTACAGGTGGGCCCCTTGGCGCGAGATGGAGTATTCCGACTGGAGCGATGCATTGATGCTTGGTGTTCTTCTCATCTCCCTCATATGGACCCTCATCATCACTTTACGCCCGGCATGGACCTATCTTCCGCTACACCCTGGCCACTACGTGGCTTGGGAACTCATCAGTTGGCTGTTCATCTTCGGCTCCGTCCTGTCGGCACTACTCGGCTCGGAATTGCTGGATATGCTCGATATCGATGAACAGATCAACGATTGTTCGGGCCTGGAGAACCACTACTCGGATTCATGGAGATGCAAGCCAAGGATCATGTCGCTACAGAAGTTGCAGATTGCGGCTAATTCTTTCGCTCTGGTCATAGCGTAAGTGCCCGTATGAATGGTTAGGGACGAAGCTGATATTGTGTTCCTAGGGTCCTTCATTTCATTCTGTTCGTCAGAGCATGCCGGAGATGCAAGGCGCACAATCATGCAAAGATGAACAAATTGCGCATAAATTCTGAAGTAGAGCTGGCGGGCGCTAGATAGGATGAGTCTCGAACCATGTAATGGGTGAAGCTTTTAGCGATGCCTGGTCCCATATTCTGAACTATGTAATGTCTAATCCTAATATACTCGAGTTGCGCGACGACATACATCCCTCTCAAGAATCACGACCCCGCCAAGGTACAGAAACACCAAAGTCATCAGCTACCCTCATCGCGGAGACGATGCACCCCTCCAGCAGCACCAATCCATCCCAGCACCAACCACCTGCAATCCACACGCCTCCATCGCCATTCTTCCAGCTCGTTTTCTCTTCCACAAAACCGTCCTGTGATGCAGAATTTCCGAGAAGTGCGTTGACGATGCGTTTGCTTTCCGTTGTTCGCAGGACACGTGTGAACGATGATTCTTGAATCACCTCGGCCGATTCATTCGGCTGCAATGGACACGTAGTCACAAGGGTACCAGACTGGTATACATGGATCGATTGGGTACGAGCCTTCGACGTCTGAAAGTGTATAACGTCGGCATCTCCGCGCAAGGTGCCCAAGCGCATGTCCCAAGTCTGTGGTCCACCAGAACCACCCCTGTGCACGACACTCGTGACCGACGTCGTGGGGATCCGTGTCATTGCTTCTTTCAAAGGACGAAAGATGGCGCCCACGACAGCTGGGGATACAGCGAGCACGACTCTATCGAACTCCTCACAGCTGACCTCGCAACCCATGTTATTGTGTCGCCAGTGTACCTGCACCTTTTCATCCTCTGGTTCAACTTCAATGACGCTTGTTTCAAGCCGTATATCTAAGCCCCTCGCCAATTTCTCCTGCACATCCCGAACGCCATCCGAGACGACGTAGTGCTCTGCGCCGGTGGTCTTGCGCTTGTATTCTATCAGGTCTTGTGCGGGGAAAGCAAGGAGCTCGGAATGCGAGCAGGTTGCTACGCTGCTCATGAGAGGAACAAGGTAACAGTTTGTAAAGTATGCTGGAAGATGTATTCGTCGGAGATACCCCTCAAGGCTCTCACAAGTCTTTCTTCCGCTAGTCGGCCGTGGTTGTATGAATAAGCAACAAAAGGCAAAATAGAAATACCAGACTAGCAGATATACTGTCTCAAATAGGTACTCAAATAGCGGTACGCCAGGAGGTCTTATCGGCGGTATTCGATGGTTGTTGGAACTGTGAATGAAATGCATCCCTACGTCTCCCCCCCCTCCACCTCCGAAGAGCCTAGAGAAGCAAAAGAGGAATCGTTGAGAGTGATATCTCACCCCTAGATCGTCATACATCGCTCGTAAGTTCTCGTAATACCCGCCTGCGAAAGCACGCATTGGCACATCAATGCGTTCGAGAGAACCCGTAGAGGGACTCTTGACGGTGACAGACGATGCGTCGAGTGATAGCTTAGGACCCTATACACATTCTGTATTTGAGCCGAAAGTAATGGGGTGGGCTAGATTCTGCAATGGATGGAGTTCACTAACGCTTTCAAATACCGTGACTATGTATCTAGCTGAGGTGTCTCTGTGCAGGAGATATGCAGTCACTAGACCTGCCATGCCCGAGCCTACGATAGCGACTCGAATCTGGCCATTGGAGGTCATGGTCGGCTGAATTGTTCTCTCGGCTTTCGTCCGATAATTAGTCGCCGCAGAAGCGATATCAACTGGACCCCATATATACACCTGCTCCTTCAATAGGGAAGACGCACATAAGACGTTTAGCAGAAATCACACAGCAATAAAAAATCAATAAATCACAATTGCATAAGTTTCAATTATCGCAATTCCGCCAGAACTCCCAGCAGGATTGAAAGCCACCAATCATCTCCCCATACGGACCGCCAAGTTTGGCTCGAAGCCAATTGCAGTGGCGCCGCGTAGCCTCTCTTGCCCCCCATTTACGATTGGCCAAGAATCCTTAGATTCGCAGGTTGTGGGTAGGATTTGGGTTGGCGCTTCGGATGAAATTCGCCGGCGGCGGCAAGGGAGCGGGGGGCTCCAACGTCTTTTCTCCAATCTCCCTTTGAGAACGACCTTTGCTCACTGACAGAGGGCGAGGGATGTAGGATGTATTTTTAGTCTGCATGAATAGCGTCGAGAGGTGTAGTCGCGTTTCCGCAGTCGTTGGGCATTAAGTCGAATTGCAAGGATTGAGGTAGTCATTGAGTCGATAAGACTCTTATCCTTCTTATCTGGCCTTGAGTATATATGTTGATCTTGGTACGAGGTCATGGTATGAAACATGTAGTCAATCCAGCCAAAGAAGCGTAGCAGCTTTTTAGAAGCACGAGCGATAATTAGTAGTTTAGATTGCAATATTCAGCGAGGTATTCCCAGATGGGTCTGCCTCGGCCCACTGGTTGATCACGGGAAAGGAATTTGGAATGAAGGCAAATCCTGCATTTGTAGGCGGCGCTGGTGCGGAGTTGTAGATAACAGGCGAGGCTTGCGGAGAGATGTTCTGCAGCGAGCAGACCCCGGCACCTGCGAAGAGTAGGTCTCCCGTAGACCACCTATTCCCAAAGATTTTTGTCGTAATATCTGCGGCTGCGTTGATGTCGGTCTTGAAGTTCTTGAGCAGGGCGGAAGTGCAATTCTGAGCCTGACTGTACCACAGATTCCTGCATTTTTGGTAATGTAAGTGCACCCTCAAAGCCTAGATGATGACGTTTGATGCAATCGTCGTAAGTCCACTGGGGATAGGCGCCTTCCGTATCATTATATATCGCTGCCGGATTGACCCCTTGGATATTGACGGCGCAGAATCAACCTGTACAAGAGTCTCAGAGACTGGGTAGGTGGTGAATGAAGCAACGTTCAGAGAATAAGGATCGGAGAAGCAACCATTCATAGCGGACTCTTGGAAAATCGAGGGGTCTGACTACCTACCCCAGCCTTGCACTATCTATAAACTCGCATTGATATTTTGCACAAGCAAAGCCTGGACCCCTGTTTCTGGATCGGAAATTGCCTCGGCAAGAGCATCCTCCTGTATTGGAGTCCAATCATCTGTTTTGGTTGGCCAGAGTACATTGATATAGGTAGGAATTCCTTGTAGCAGCGCATGCCCGGCCTTTTTAGCTAGGAAGGGAAAGACAATCCCGACTTCTGGGGCAGCATCAGATACGAAACTAAGACCGATGGTTTGGGCTGCCAGCAGCGCATCTCGCAAGTAGTGAGTTTGGGCTTTTAGCACGTCGACTGCGTCAACGATTGGTTTCGTAAGGCTCACACCGCTATTTACAGCGTCTTTCAGAGCAGAGTTTGAACTCATGAAGAAATTGAAAACATCCATGGTCCGTCAGTAGGCTCGAAAATACTGCTACCCCGTCCGTAGACTTATTTATGATTGTATAGAAGAGACAGTTGTGTCTTGCATACATCAACTTATCGTTGACGAAAATCTGGATGGTTCCGGGTCAAATCCTGGGTTGAAAGAATAAAATGTCCATCCGAGGTAAGATCAGTCTAGGCATTCCCTGCCGATGGCCTGTCTGAGGAAAGTGGTAGACCAGGGCTCAATACCGTCGTGGCAATCTAGATTGGATCTAGAATTATAACAAATTTGGTATGTCAAAAGCCACTTGCTCAGCCACGCGTCAAGATTCAACTGGGACCAGCATGTAGACTTGTAGGTCTCGTGGTTGAGGCACTCTGTGGGAAATTGGTTCAAATTTCCATCACCAGCTAGTGAAATTGGGGGGCTGGTGGTAGTTCCGATTGTTGCGATAGGCATATTAGCAGGAATGGTCTCTGATCCAGGCGCAGGGGAATTCGTTGCTGGCTGGCTTGGACTGGCGGGGGAAGGAAGTGGCAGCTGGTTGACTTAAACTTGGCGGCGAGGAGTTGGCAGCTGGTTCGGACTTGCAGGCAATGAGTTCGTAGCTGCCTGGCTTGGTCTTGCTTGTGAGACTGAAAAATCACCCGTTTAAAAATCATAACTATTATCAGGTGTGTAAATCTCCAATTGCCAGCTTCCCTGCGCGCCGTATCCATCTCACAAGGTAAAGATTAAAGCGAAGTCCCTGCATCAAGGCCATTGAGATTGTAGAAGTCTGGTCATATACTTAGAAAACTATCCGTCGAAGAAAAGTCTAGGCGTTCCTTCGACACCTGTTCCAGGACTCTCGCATACGAATGAGAAGGTGGTATTGCCTCCCATGGCGCTTCAATCACGTCTCCGAGGTGACGTACCTCACCTCCTGTGGTTGGGTATATGAGTTTTTTTGCAAGAACGCTTGGGAAACAGGAGAAGGCAAGGACCACCACAAAGACATGGAAAGCTGAAGAGTGAGCTAGGAACACCATCCTGAATATCGAGCTTTAAATCGCATGACCAGGTCAAAGGACGTTGGAATCTGCGCTAAGCCTCCTTAGGAGCTAGTGGGCATGCATGCAGAGTACTTATTCTCTTCATGAGTAGCTAGCTGTTTGACTCGACAACAATCAAGAACAATCATCAAAAGTTCCAACATTCAAAGAAGAATAGTAACTTGGAGGTCGCGGATGAGCACAAGCCATGCATTTTCAATCAGTGGAGAGGCACTCAATCAGCACCAAGATTATGGACCTTAATATAGATGGCCTACAATCAGGATCAACGCGCGACATTATACCTATGAGAGTGCAAGATTGTGCTATGGTAGTGGCTATTAGATACTGAGCGTATGGTGGTGGTCTTGCGAGGTGAGAGTAACGACCACTCTTCATCATGAGCTCGGGCAAATCGTGGAGTCGTGCCATTCTGACAGCACACGACAGCGGAGATCTCGACGTCGCGGCCCGGTCCTCTGGAGCCTCAGAGTACCATCATGCGCATGTAGCCATTCTTTCAGCTACTTCAGAGACAGCGACTTGACCACTGCATATGGCGAAAGAAGAAGCGAATTTATTGAGCAGTATGCGGCTCGAAAGCGGAGCGGTTGGTCCTTGAAGAATCCAAAGTCACACTGTGTCAAATCTAGACCTGCATATGTCGGGTCTTTGGGCTCTGCATTCATGTGGGAAGCGTGGTCCATGTCGTGCTCGATGCGTTCGTGGCTGTCTCGATTGGTTCGAGATGTTGTGGTTGCTGTAGACCGTCCGGACACGCCCGAGGCTACCGTTTTCAGGGTCAGTCCGGGGTACGTCCCGGGTTAGCCCCGAGTTTTTACGCCCTAGCTTGCCCCTAATGCTACCCTGAACGGCCTGAGTGGGGGCCAATTCTAGCGAGAAAGATGACACCGACCACATTATTTGATCGACGCAGCTTTTGCATAGCCTCATTCTCGAAAGGTCGAGCTATCTAGGGAGTAGTAAGAGCAGGCAACAAAGGATACAATCTTTGTTACGCCTGACTAGAGTATGTATTGAGCGATCACGCTTTAACAGCGCGATAGTCATCATGGACGGAAGGTAATTCCTCTAGAGAATGGGAACCGGATGTCCGAAGACTGAAAGAACTGCAGATGTATCAATTGAATTTACGCAAGGCCTAAGACGAGTAGAAATGAACCCTGGGTTAAGTTAAAGTGGCCGTGCGAGGAAGTTGGACATAGCATACCGAGTCAATCCAGACAGCATGTAGAACTCTGTCCGATTCATCAATGCGGGCAAAATCGAGGTCGATGCAACTCATCGGTTTGCATATTCCCACGTTCTGTTAATCTCCCATACCTCTCTATCGTCTTCGTTCAACCACTCCTTTCTTCCCTGTTCACCGGTGTCGCAGATCAAAAGGTCGACACCACCTTCACCCTAACCCTTCCAGCCCATACTCTTCCATTAGGCAAAATGGAAGGAAATCCTGTCATACTCGGCCCTCATCTTCATGAATCTCAATATCGCCTCAACATCCGCTGTACGATCTGAAATGATGGTACACTCGGAAGGACAGATTGGGTGAAAAAAAATTGCCCTGATTGCCAGCAAAGCAATATCGTCAATCCCGAACATGCGCCTGACGTCCAGGGACAGGCTCTGGGGATTTTCATAGATGGATACCACCACAGGTCTTTTGACTGTCAGAAGAGGCTTAGTCTCAGAGAAGATTTCGACCGCGATGGAGAAGGTGACATCAAAGTATTGCTGGTGGGTGATAAGGTGGCGCTTTAAGGCTTCGGCGAGTAAAGATGCTTTGCCCGTGTGGAACTGCTTTAGGATGCCGAATAAGTCGTGGTAACTCGGCATACTCTTAGCCACGGATACAATGATTTGTTCCATATTCTGTATTGATGGTAGCCGAAGTACTCCACTTCTTTGAGGGATGC
>JAABUI010001443.1_pt1 | contig 13754 bp, 18 predicted proteins | sample 5559111 | NCBI WGS metagenome assembly JAABUI01 (sample SAMN10711870, study PRJNA513365) | rock metagenome | isolation source: Antarctica rocks | place: Antarctica: Victoria Land, Buttleship Promontory
ACACACACACACACACACACACACACACACACACACACACACACACACACACACACACACACACACACACACACACACACACACACACACACACACACACACACACACACACACACACACACACACCAGCAGATGGACAGGCAGCCGCAGAAGACTGTTTTCTGAATCATCAGTCACACACTTGCAGCTCAAAGCATTTTGTCAAGAAGGACGCAGACAGACAGACACAGACACAGACACACAGACACACAGACAGGCATGTGAATCTTCCTGACGACCATGCTTACTGACAGGCAGAAGCCTCGACACAGCACAGAAGCATGAGTAAAGCCAACATGCTTGGGACCCCAGCTTGCCGCCATGCATTTGCTCACAGCCAATTCGGCACACATACAGCACAGTTCCTTGACAGGTTGCCGCAGTCTGTGCTGGCTGACCTGAGACAAGCCATGACAGGGTGTGCCATGCAATGCAGCACATGGGCAACTACACAACCAACGTCCTCCTTTTCATCATGATCAGCAGCAGCACTTGCGCTGTTTGCATCAGTTGGGTTTATGGCAAGCCTGTTTTTGTTGGTGGAGTTTTGCAATCGGTGCAGCTGGGCGGGGGCCGCACAGGAGCATCCTGACAACCACTCACCAGGCAGGCCTCCAGTCATGTGGTGGGGGTCATGGGAGGAGCGGCATGAGATGGCGAAGCTGCCCGGCTCTGAGCACATTCTCACCAGGAAGGCCCCGACAGGCTGAAAGCGCAGGGCTGCTTCAGCTGCACTCCGGTCCATGCCAAAACCGCAGATGCTAGGAGGGTCACCCTGTTTCCAGTCTTCCTCAACCTGATCATCACCAGAACAACCACTCAGAGCAGTTCGAGACACACAGGATTGGACACGAATGAGCATCACTTCCTAGGCTCATCAGCCAGCAAAGCTGCAGGTGTAAAGCAAGTGGGGATGGGCAGGGGAAGGGAGAGGGTTTCTTGCTTTCAGTCATCGACCTGCACATGACACAGTCAGAGACTTGGCCACAGATACTTAGATTACATCAAGATGTTGAATGCTGAGCTGCATGACCTGCAGTCCAATCCATGGCAAACCCACCAATGCATGGGGGTTACAGCCAATTTCTGAATTTGCTTGACCTGTCAACATTGCACTGCGTCCTGTGCTCACACCATTGTCAAAGAGAAATGGTGGACATCAAGCAGCATCAGTCTGCAGGACCAGCAAGAATTAAGGCTGAGGTAGGGGGGCCAGGGACCCACATCTGATTCTGTCAAGTGGTCAGCTAATTTTAGGATAGCAGGGTTGATGTACTGCCAGCAGGCCACTCTTCTGGGCCTCCTTGTTCTGTAGCAACTCATGGCACTCATGAGGAAGAGGCAAGCATGACATAAAAGCACTGGCAGGCTGACAGTCCATGGAAGTTTCCCTGCTTTCCACAACATGGCGCAGCCAGAGATGCAGCAGACCAGAGGTCAGCATGCGCACCCATGGCTCATCCCTCTCAAACAGTCCATTCATCAGCAATGATCACAAGAGCAGGACAAGGATAGCAAGCCCACAAACGAGCCACAGTGCCAGCTGCAGTTGTCTTTGCTCAGCAGCTTCCTGTGGAGTTTTTTGTAAGGCACCAGCAGCAGCAGCAGTAGACGCAGCAACAACAGCAGCAGTTGCCGAGCACCTGCTTTAGTGCTCTGACGCATTTTGAGAACCAGTCCTTGAAGTCTTCCCACAGAGCAGGCTCCAAGAGAGGGCCATTGCTGCCAGCCCTGGCCCTCCTCTCCAGAGCCACCAGGCTCTCTTGACGCAGAGGCCTTTGGAGCGCCATGCTGGCATACTGCTGCAGAATCCAGTGTTGTATCTGCCTGTCTTCAGCGGACCCTGCTTCTTGTCTTGATCCTGCACCTAATATGTGCATCTGTTGTAAAATGACCGTGACCTTTGCAGCTCGCATTTGCCAAATTTGAGTCAGTCGCACTCAGGGCCTGGATTGGAATGATGCCACATATCGCAGCTTTTGCTTGTCTGGTCAAATACATGTTTTGTGAGTACTGCCATACATTTCTGAAAGCTTGAGTCAAGCGCCAGTGCAAAAACCTTTTCAATGCTACACAAACAAGACACTCAGTGGCTGCCTGTCCTGAAGTTTGCTTCTGCATAATTCAAAGCTGTCTCTGCTGCTTGGCTTGGTGCTGCATCTACAGCGTGCTTGCAGTGTCATTGCACACCACCACCTGTCTAACGCTACCACATTAGCATACATTGCAGCTTGCCAATTTTTTGTTGCCTCACATGCAGCACAATCTGCCATCTTCATTTGAGTGTACAAGCACGATGTATCTTGGCTTGGTCTGTTGGGGCAGAATTTAGCCATGGAAGGCTGCTCAGCCAAGGTAAGATTAGCAAAATGCAACATGCGCTTGCTCACTAGCTAATCCAGGGCAGGCAGAGCCAAAAATAAAATTCTGAGCAGGCAAACTCATTGCCCCCACTTTTGAGAATGACGGCTTGTGACTAACCTGGTGCTGCATCACAGGAACTGGTCTTCTTCTTGCGCTGGGGCTCATCAGCATCAGCCAGGGTGGAGTCAGTAGTAGCCTCTGTGGTCTTGCGGTACTGATGCAGCGTTTGCAGCGCAGGATGTGCCTGCAAGACAAGTGATCCCTTTGTGCAAGATCGAGTGCAGTGCATGTTGTGCATGAATGATAAATGATTGCTCTCACAGGTTGATTGGCAAGGGCATTGGCAATGCTGAGGTCACAAGGAGATAGGGCATGTTCACATCTTGTTGATACTTTGCAATAGTACATAAATCATCTGGGGCTTCATACGGCAAAATATGTGACAGTCTGTCTTAACATGTGACAATGACTGCTGGTCGTCCAGGGAATCAGTTGTATAAACAGTTTAGCCTGAGCAGCAGTTGCAAACATACTGTTTCTGCAGTGATGTCAAGTTTTGGCATGCCTGGTAACAGGGTTGTGGCTGTGCATGTGCGCTTTATGAGCACAAACAGGCAACTGGAAGAGACTAGGATCATCAGGACTTACCTGAGAGGCAGTAGCATTGCCAGAAGTGGTCCTGGGAAGGGCACTTGTGCGCGTTTTGGGGACGCCCGACTGCGGTTCTCGCCCCAGCAGAGTCTCGTAGGCCTTAATGTACTGATCAGTGCGGCGGGAGATGACGACTGTAGGCAGCTTGTACAGCACAAACATCAGCTCCTCCTATGACAGTGGTCAAGTCAGCTTGAGATGGCGATTTGGCCATGATATTGTGCCTATATAGGATATTGCGCAGATATGAATGACCCATATATGTAAACAGATACAACAAACATGATGCCTATATATGATTTAATGCATGTATGAATGGACAGAAGCCAATGATAATGAATTGGCTGCCTGACGTGCAAACACCTGCGTACTTGCTTGACATGTCATTCTGATCTGTATGATGCAAGGTCATTTTCTAGGCATGAATAATGTTGTCGGTCTGACATCCTGTGTCAGCACACCTTGACGAAGCAGCTGAAGAGCAGCCAGCGCTTGCTCATTCTAGACGACTTCACAAAGCTGAGCTCTGTGAACTCAAAATCCTCAATATGGACTTTCTGTGCGGCTGGGTCCGGAAATGCACTCTCAGGCTGAGCAGCCGTGAACACCGGGAGGAACCTGCAACAGAAGTTTTTGTGGCTCCAAGCATCACACAGACTAGATGATTGCAGCCTGAGATGTGCTGACACTGCGCGTGTGAGATACTCAACCTGCATGCAGACTTGCACATGTGCAGTCCAGCCAAGAAACAGTGGAAAGAAACTACCTCTTTGACTCAATCTATACTTTGCTCGTGGTATGCAGATGAGGACATAATACACTGCCTGCGGTACGCAAGTCAATCAACACGTCTCAGCTTGTATAAAAGGGGATTTGACTTCTACAAGGGCAGTCCGGGCAGGGCGCATAGCGATATACTAACCCACAGTCGGCGAGTGATAAGGTGTCCTTCCAGGTCAGCCTGGCCAGGCCCGACATGAGGCTGCCAGGCACCAGGCTTGCTGTACTGATTGTCATTCAACACATGTGCCATCATGCTGATTGTCAGATCCACCTGGCCCTGGTACCGCAGTTCTAGCCGGACCTACACAGGGCATGCTCTCTGTCCTTACAGCATGCAACATGGCTGCAAAATCAAGGTGAAATCTGAATGCCTATGCACGCAACAGCGTCAGTGAGTGACCAGATTGCATTGATATTTCAGTCAATGCAGCAGGAAAGAATTGTGCTGGAAGTTGAGACAAGCAACAAGAGCCAGAGAAACCCTGCATCACTGGCTTACAGACATTCCTGGCTGATGATTGGAGAGTGCAGAGTGAGTGAGGGTGTGAGGGTGCTTTACATGCAACATATGATGTGGCGTAGGTAAGGAAGCAGTATGAGACACAATCATCACTGGCAGAGTCAGCTGAAATGCATGATCACACGCAAAAGCAACACAGTAAACAGCAGATGCAAGCGTTTGTTGTGCTGCATTCTGGCCATCATGCCCATTGCGAGAATGATGACGATGTCTGCGAGCAGGTATGTGCACAGGATGATAGGCGCACCACAAACGCAGGCTTGAAGAGCTTTCTCTGGACAATAGGTCTGTTGTAAGTTGCTGGGGCTTGCACAATCCTGAGGGAAGCCGACAAGGGTTGTGCAGGATTAGCCTGCTGCATGATGTGACCCAGGTGTGGTTTGCCAAAGCCAGCTGCTGCCTGTGCCAGCAGACTGTCCTGTTGCCTCCATTCCGGCAATACCTGAGCTGCAAAATGTGCAAAGAAACACACTCAGGTTTTTACACGTATGCAAAGAGTTTGCCATTGGTTGATGCACAGGTTTGGTGTGATGTGTTGTGCTGAGCTCAATGTCAGCAGTAAATGCAGTACTGCTGAAGATGAAGCTGATTAGGGATATATGTGTATGCTAATATCAGAAGCTGGGCGCGATGCAGCAGTGCTGAGCTGCAGAACTCACCCTCTTGCAGTGACGTGTACTTGACCCATGTTTCTTGCTGGTGCTGTATGTCAGGCTGTGCTATGCCCACCATATCATCACTGCTAGCAGCCTCTGCCCCTGCTGCTACTTTAGGAGCATCAGCTTGCCCAGAAGAGCCTGCTTCCTCAGAATGTGGGGAAGACATGCCTAGCTGGCATGAGTGGGTGACGCAGGCATAGTTGCTGACACGCAAATCAGCTAAGCTTTGTCTGACTTCCACGTGTATTCTGAGTCTGTACAGTTGTCTTAGTGCTCACATATATAGAGCAGAGTTCAGAAATGTGTCTGCAAGTCTGATCGGAATGTGATCATTCACATTTGGTGAACTGCACAGCTGCCGTTCATAGCATACAGCGGTGGCCTGTGACTGTCGAAGGGGCCGTCCCAGAGCATATGCTTCTGTGTGCCGGATTGGCACCGACTCAGGACTACAACGACGCGATGAAATTGGGTCAGATAAGCAAGGAGGCTAAGTGTCACAGGCAAAATGCGCACGCTCACCCTCATCGTTCAGTCTCGCGGAAACAACTCGAAAACAGTTAAATTGCCAAAGGTGTTGAGTTGTCAGACGAGGTGCGCCGGAAGCTGCAAGCACACGGAGGTCTTGGTATGCGGTTCAATGCTGCTGGGTTGCGGATTCGCAGGGCACCACCAGCTTCGAACAGGACCTCGAAGAACAGGAGAGCCTGTTTCTACAACGTTGTAACATGTGGGTTGCGCAACATTTCGAAACTGTAACGGCGAGAATTGGTTTAGTTGACCTCAATTAGCAATGCTGCAATGAAGTCACAGCCGCGAGTACCGATGTCCAAGCTCTGGTCAAGCTGATGCAGGCTGAGTGCAAACGGGGCTTCGAAGGTCAACCTGCACAACTTCCTTACTCATTTTCCACCATTTTGGGCGTAACAGAAGAAGACGTGTGGGGTGTCTGGTTGCTGTGTGCAAGCCAGAATCAAAACAAAAGACCACCATTCCTTGGATCTCAAAAACGCGTTCCCAGGGGTGCATTGATCTGCATGGCCTGGTAAAGTGCCTGGATGCAATGTCTGATGCAGTCTGCACTCAGGCACTGCTGTGCTAATTTGCGCAATGTAATGTTGTGCATATTGGAGGCTAACTTCACAGGTGTATATACTTCTAGCATGTAAACTGTACAGCACTATTGTCTGTAACTGAAGCTGCTGACACTACGTGCGGTGACGAATAAGTCTACCTTTTGACGCATGCTCATTGTGGCATCAATCACTTTGAGAACATCATAATGGTGTAAACAGCAGCGACACGTGTTCAGTTCTGGGACATGTGTACCTCTCGAGCTGTGCTGTTGTAGCCTCTGTGGCAGCTAGATCACCACGTCAAGTCAGAAAAGCCCAGCCCCAACCTATGTATACTAGCGCTAGGTAAAAGCTCAAAAGCGTTACAGCCTCCTGAGGCTGCACTGACATTACCAGTCTTGCTTTTGATCTCAATGTCTTCCAGAAAGTTCTGCAGCATCTGATTTGATACTTTACACTCAGCAGCAACATTCATGTAGTGCCGTTCCCGGTTGGTAGTCATGGCTTCCTCCAGGGTCTCCTGCTCAGCTTCTGCCATAGATGCCTGTAGAAGCAGTGTCTTGTCAAGCAAGTCAGATGCAGCAGGTCCATGAGACCTGTGATGTGTACACACCGAATCCAGTTTATCAAACAGCAACAAAAGTACAGAGTGTGCACACCTGCCAACAGCAGGCTGTACTTGTAAGAACATTGTTTGCACACAATCAAAATCTACAGCTGGACAGAGAGAGGCTCAGCCCAGCCCAGCCCACGCCTACCATTGACAAACGGAGGGCAACAGAGTTTGCTTTGTTCATCAATACTGACAGAGTTACACACTCATGCAGCACACGAGGGTTCAGCCAAGGTGAGGTCAGAAGCTTAAGGATATCTGCCAAAGATCTCATGTTGAGATTCCCAATGGAAGGCCGGAAACGACTCCTACATGGACTGGCCCTGCATCTATATAGCTACTGCTGACTCAATGCAATAGCAATGCATGTCAGCACTACCTGTAGGAGCTGCTTGACGCCCTGAGGCTGTGCAGGCCTGTCCCTCTCATGCATGGAGGTGTTGCGCGCATACATGTCCTTCAAGCGCTGCATGGCGCGGCTGCTGCTGTCAGCTCCAGAAGCCATTGGGGATCCAGGCCAGTTTGCTCCAGCCTGCCACATCAGCCAGTCAGCTTACTCATGCTTTCTACTAAATAACGAATTTGGGCTTGCAGTGCAGTCAAGACAGCAAGGATGAAGGGCTGTGCCAAGAAAGCAGCAATACAATGTGTGGTCACAACGAACATGGTGCTTCACAGGTGGCAATCACATCTGCAAAAACAGCATGCATGTCTGGAAGTTGACCGTGTACAGCATGGTCATTTACTGCTGTGTCAAAATCTGCATTGCTTGCTTTACAGCCAAGTAGTCTTAGGCTTGTAAGTCTTGAATGATGCAGCACTTGATGCAGTCAAGCAGCAAGGCATGAGCGTGACAGTGAAGATATGCAGCACGTGGCCTGTGCATGCTGACCTTGATCTTGGGTTGTAGAGACGCCAGTGGCAGTGGCACAAAAGGCTTGACAGCTGCATCCCACAGACTAGCATTTGTGCCGGTCTGCTGTTGCTGAGATGAACTGCACAGCAGCTCAGCCATGCTCTGCAGGCTGTTGTCACCAACCTGACTCTGCCTGAGCTGCTGCAGTGTGGCCTGGCTGCTTTGCTCATCTGCCCGGGTGAACCCTGCCTCACTGACAAGCTGCAGCTGGTACTCAGAAACCCTGTGTACATGAATTGGCCTTGCATGTCAGATTGTGCTGACACATGCAAGACAGTAGCAGGTGAAGAAATAGAAAAAAAGGAAGAAAGGACAAAAGGAAGAAAGGAAGAAAGAAAGAGAGCTGGAAAGAAAGAGAGAAAGAGAGAGAGAAGGAAGGAAAGAAAGAAAGAACTGACCTGAGCTGAGGGCACGCTGTGAGTGGGACTGCAACTGCCAGCTCCAGCATTTGTGGGCAGTGCATTGTCATGGCCAGGCGCGCCAGGCTGCTGTTATAGAGTAGCAGCATTGCGCAGCATTGTGGTGCAGAGAGGCTGGACAGGCGTGGGTCCTGCTGCAGGACATGTGCCTTCAGAGAGACCACCATACGCGCCGCGTTCACCACTGCCATCTCAGAGCAGTGGCTTGTGCTGGCTGCCAGCAGTGCATCAAGCGAAGCAAACATCCCTGGGGGATTGCTGGAAATGGCCACCTGTGTGGTCATACCATGAAGTCAAGTTTGTGTTGGCTTTTCTCCATACGAATGCACGTTGACAACTGCATGAAAGGATACTGACGCACTAGGTCTTCACAGCTGCAAATGAGTGGGCTGTGTCTTTGGGGCTGCAGCAAATGTTGCATGACACACAGCATGACACACAGCATGGTAGCGTGCGTGTTGCATCTCGATCAAATGTGACACTATGCTTGAACCACATTCACTGAACAGCACCACAGATAAATGCAGCTAGCACAGCCGCTGCCCAATGCAGGAGACGGAGTGACAAATGCGCAAAAGTGTTGCTTTGATTTGAACCTATGTACAGTCTTTTCCTGCACAGAAGATGGGTAGAAGGGTCCAGTCATTTGCGAGAAAGGCTGACCTCATGCCAGATGGTTGACAGCAGGCCATGCAGCTGAGTGTCCTTGAGGCCGTCGGTGGCAACAGGCAGGAGGGTGATGAGGCAGGAGTGCACCAGCAGGCGCTGGGGAGGCTCCCACCCGGAGCACATGCCCATCATGTGGTGCAGGAACACCTGTGGGAAGGTGCGGCTGGGTAGAGCCCGAGCCTGCAGCATGAATTCCATACATGCTTGCCATCTTGACATTGCCAGGTCTTGCGTGCAGCGGCTGCACAGCACTGTCAACTCTTTTGCATTGCGCAGGAACATGCAGGCTTGTCAACGTGCAGAGTGAACAATGGGCTGGATCAAAGCTGAGGGCCTGCATTGCCCTGTGGCAGAATGGCGTGTTGTACAAAACATCTTTGTGGGCAGCAAATAGTCAGAGGGTCTTCAGGTGAGGCATCTGTGCGTGCAATGCAGCCTAGGGCTGCTGCACCCATCGGCACCATCAAATGCTGTACACATCCATTCAGTCATCCCACCAGGTCTGCAGTTTCACATGCAGTTTCACATGGGCAGATATATGCCCAAATGCTGCAAGGTCAAGTGCAGCATGCAACACAAATGCAGCTTGCGACAGGAAAGCTCTCCATCAGGCAGCTGCCTGCGGGCATGCATGACTTGGACCAAGCATCCCCACCAGCAGCAGCATCACACCTTGGGAGAGAAAAAGTTGACAGCCATTGCTGCTGATGCAACACACTCCAGCACTGCTGTGGTGAGGGGGTTGGGGCCAGGCAATTTGCCCACAATTCCCCCCAGGGCCTCCAGCAGGTGCAGGCTGTCCCCCACTCGGCGGGCCATATCAGATATGCACTGCAACACTGCTTGCCGCAAAGCCACCAAAGCTGCATCTTGTGCTATGGGGCCAGGCAGAATAGGGGACAAGTCCTGCACAGACAAATGGAAGGCCAGATCATATCTGCTTGCATGAATTGCAGCCGTAAGGCATGGGTAGCAGCTGTGCCTTGTCAGCCTCGGATTGATGACCCTGCACACTACGCCACAGCAACAAGTATGTGGACTTGCCACACAAGGATAAGCCATCCTAAAATGGGAAGGCAGCTGCTGGCAATTGACTTGGTTCCTTTTGCATATGAATGAAATCCTGTTGGAAGTCCTTTGTCCTAACAAACCTTGTGTAACTATGTGATGCCCTGCAATGTTGACTAATGCTTTCTTGCTAGCAGGTGCTGCGCACATGCATTGAATCTCTGTACTCAACCAGCAAGCACTGTCTGGGGCACATGCTGTCAAATCAAGGACGTACATAGACACACTTAACATATAGGCCTTGCAAAGATCAGAGTGATGACCATATGAGGTGTCTTGACAGTTGTCAGCAAAACTGGCAAGCACAGGCGGTGGTATGCTCATTGATGAACGATTCATGAATGGAATTGGTTGTCCAGATTTCTCAAGCATACATGTCAGATAGCTTCACCTTGACAGCAAGGACGAGGGCTGGTGAGGCCAAGCCCCCTTCCAAGGCTCTGCCCTCAGCTGCAGCCAGGTCTACCAGGGCTGCTTGCTGAGCAGTGGTCATGCCACTGGTGCTGGTGTGTCTCAGCAAACTGCTGAACAGCAGGTATCTCTGATGCTCTTCAGCACAAACCTGCAGGGCAATTGCACCCCTGATGTTTATCTACCACAAGGAAACAAGGACAGCCATTGACACACACTAAGCAATCTTGCAAGCTGGTGCCCGTGTCAGATGACCATGGCCTGAGTGCTGGCTTGCTTCTGCTGAAACCAATTGAGTGTGCATGCCAAAAGACTGCATGGCATAGCTGCCTGAGCCATGATACAGCCTTTGATCAGGGATGAACAAAGTTGTGCTCTTACAGAGTAAAAGAGCTTAGCACCCTCTGTGAGCAGCAGAGACACATACGTGAGTGAACATTATTGCAGATCAACAGGAGCAGGCTGCCTGTATGCATGTCTGTTGTGGGCAGGCACTCACCTTGCGCATGATGCCAATGGCCACTTGTTTCAGGCTGGCATTGTCTGTCCAATAGCCACCCTTGTCCAAGTACTGCAGTAAGCACTCTATGACATTGCGGCCTGCTTGAGCATCCTGCACAACATAACCAGCATCTCTGATTCTCATTCGGACAAGCCTGCTGCCACTGTGGGCAGGCTAGTTCTTGCCATCTGACTCTGTAGGCAATGCTTTTCCTAGGGTCGAAGGTCGACACCACTAGTGGTCCCCAGAACAGGCAAAGTAGCAGCCAGAAGTGCTTGACTGCGCATACTGTTCATACATACGCCGCTCACATCCAGATCATGTGAGACAATTTGGGATTGCAGCAGAGGTGTGCACATACATGGTGAATGGCCAACTGAGTATGCTTGAGGGCCCAAATAGACATCCATGCACAACCCAAGGCTGCAGTCATATGCAGGAGGGGCAAAGGAGAAGTGCCTGCCTTTGTCATGCGAGCCAGGTCTTCCAGCAGATGCCGCGCCACATTGTTAGGTGACTCAATGGTGATGTACACAGAGGAGGTAATGGAGTCTCGTCTTTCCAGTGAAGTCCTGGGAACTTCCCCTGCCCTTCCTTGGGTGCTTGCCAGATTAGGTGCACTGCCCTGACTCAGCGTTAAGCTGTTCTGATGCAGTGCTGGGTTGGATGATATGCTGTCACGCGGCATGTTGGTAGCCTCAGATGTTGACTCTGAGCCACCCCTGTTGTCTGTGGTCTTGTCAAAGGGCCTCTCAGTTCCATCCTCAGACTGCAGATGACCCACTCTGTGACGTGCATTCTCCATCCATGTAGCTAAGCTGCTCAGCAGATCCACGCCGTTGTGATGGTTGTTGTGCTGCTCCATGCTGCTGTTGTGAGCCTGGCTGAATGCGGGGTCCAGGCTCCCGTTTGTGCTAGTAGCCTCCACGATCTGCACATGCCTGTCTTCCGGCAGGTGCTTGTGCTGAAGCTTAGCATCTGTGGATGTGCTGCTGGCATGATGCAAGGCAGACGGCCGTGAGCTGGTGGTCACGCGCGCTGTAGGGCCATTCATAGATGTCTGTCTGTCTGTGGATGCTACAGCAGGACCGTTGCCTGCAGTGCCTGCTGCTGCATCTGTGAGTGGCTGCTGGCCTAAAGACCGCTGGAAGGGGGGGTCAAGGGGGCGCAAGCTGTCCATGCCGCTGTCTGTATCCTCGGCTGCCTCCGCAGCTGACATGGGCTGAGCTAGTGTGTTGAGAGTGACTTTCATCATGCTCTCTAGATGGTGAGATGTGAATGAAACACGATGAGCCAGCGCAAGATGCTGGCGGAGGGCTTGCATGCAGACAATGTTGAGGACCCGGACATGTTCTGGGGCTGGTTCGTATAGCCCCAAGGGGTGCAATTCACAGTTGGCACATACCAAAGGGACAAAGTGCTCCAGCTGATCAACATAATCTGAGTCCACCTGTGCACAAATATCTTGTTTGTATGGTGCTTGATGTGTGAGTACTGTATACAATCATGCAAGCTCAGCTTCTGACTTGAGCAGCTTGCAATACACAGCAACTCATTATCCCATAGTGTATAAACTGCTATGAGCTCATGCAAGCTGACCTGGACTTTCTCAAACTGTGCTAACAGGCGTGCACCCAGAGTGCGTATCTCAGCCTTGTTATGTCGAAGAAGCAATCCTACAACACTGTTGAGGTACCCTCCCACCTTGTCTGTGAAAGCATCAACATGCTTGTCCTGCAAACAGACATGCCTTTCATCTTGCTCATGTGTACATGTGGCTGTATGTGCAGTGCAGGTGCATGCTGCAACTATTCTGCTGTATCAAAATCACATCATGCACATACCACTGGCTGTACCACTATCTCCTTGGCAAACAAGCTGCTATCATCATTTTTCAAGGCCTCCAGCAAGTGCATGTAAGCGCGTACAGCAAGCTTGACATAGCCAAAGCGTTGTGTTCTAAGCTCCTTCTGGATCTTCCTTGCCAGTCGCCTTGACACCTGGTGCAAGAGAGTTGCTACTTTTTCCAGAGAGCAAATCCTGTGTGGTGGCACCTTAGTGTCCCTGACCGATGCAACAGCTCGTCAAACTGCATTTAGCCTATACCTTAGGTCCACGATGTGGATTTTTGTCCAAATAGTCAGCAAGCTTTTTAATTTTCCTGTCGATGGAGCTGTCGACCTTGTCTTGAAAAGGAGGTTCTGTTCTAGGGAAGATATCAGGGACCAGCAAGTTGTACCGTTTGACTGGGCGTCGTGAGCTGGCGGTAGGTAAAAGACCAAAGCAGCTCAAATGTACCCGCATCGAGGGGTTAACTTGCTTTCGATCAGCTTTATAGCAGGAAGGAGCTCATCCTGCCAAGCAGCGCGACGATACGCTTGACTTCATTGTGTCGTGCGAGACCTCAGGTGCCTCCTGGCCATGTTGCCAAGCTCAGACAGATCATGTCGCCTGCGAGTTGGTTCCTCAAGCTGAACGGTTCCAGCCCAGGAGCCTGAGGAATCTGCACCGTCAACTTCACTTTGACCTTCTGACTTCGTGAGTCAAACCAACTGCATGCAAGTTTTGCCATGTACATCCACTGCTCTTGAATCTTGTCTGGATTGCACTTACCCTACTGCACAAAGCTAAGTTGTGCTCGTTATGCCATGTCTGCGTGCAAACCGTTAATGTAATATTACAGCATGAACGACGCACAATCATGCATCGGCATCATGACGGATGAACTGTTAGGTGAAGTGGCAATCTGCATCTCTGACTGGCATCTTGTGTGCTAAATCAAAGCTGCTGTATGTGCTAACGTTTGTGAAACATGGAACTTATACTACCGTACTCGTACTAATGATCCTCGCGTACTAATGTTCCTCGCGCTCCGCCAGAATAAAATTTAATCGAATAGATCCTCATTGCATTATTTCTTATTTTTAATGCACCTCAGACAGCTGGCGAATTGTTTTAATGACTTTAATGATGATATCATCGATCGATCAAGCAGTCTTACAAGTCCAAAACGATAGCACTGCAACTATCACAGTCTTGCTACAACAACAGCATAAAGTCCCAA
>JAABUI010001446.1_pt1 | contig 13737 bp, 10 predicted proteins | sample 5559111 | NCBI WGS metagenome assembly JAABUI01 (sample SAMN10711870, study PRJNA513365) | rock metagenome | isolation source: Antarctica rocks | place: Antarctica: Victoria Land, Buttleship Promontory
TGGATTTCCTGCGCAACAGCAAACGCTACAGATTTTTGTTTTCGACAAAAACTAGTTTATGATGCGATCAAGAAGTTGCTCAATTATAGGTGTGAATTTTGTAATTTTCAGAGAACATTCGAAAGCGCTATGATTTTTACAAGTCAATGCAATTTTGGTGTGTTGCGGAGGGTGCGGGAGAATTTTGACCGGGGCCTCGTACATGTAGGAGCAGGGGGTGTGCCTGGAGTGGCTCCCTATTTGTATTGCTTCACTGCTGATCGGGCTGCTTGCATTTTATTTTTGGTTGCTAGAAAACACCAAGATAAAAATGTACTCGGTATCAAAAAAAACTCTATTATTTTTTGTTACGGATGGAAGACTGATATTCTCATGAGAACCGCGGGGACAGATTGACCCTGGGTCCACTCTTAGATCTGCAGAGCGTGGAATGCAGGCTACTATAATTTGCTGTTGTGCATGTGCCTCCCACCATCCATAGGGCACGGTGATAACCCTGATCGATAATTTCCCAAGCCCGTTTATACTTCAGTCCCATGTGCTGCCAGTGTGAGAGTGCCTAGAAGCTTATGAGTCGGGTAAACCAAAGGCACCCCATCGCAGTTTTCCCTTTCTCTGGTGTTGTTGTCCCACCGTCCCACCCCACCAAGCATGGCTCATCAATCATTGAACCATCAGTACACAGGTAATACATGCAAAATTGATGAGACCGGATACAATAAACAGAATATAGGAAGAGCAAGTAGAGTCTATTCACGCAATACTATCTTATGCACTTTCGCAGTATGGTTCTTAAAAGTCATGACATTTGGCAGAACCAGTTTGGCTGCCTTGCATCGCGGATGCGGACATGGGATTTTATCATCTGGTGCGAAAGTCTTCAAGTGCTTCTCAACCTCATTCAGCATCTTGTTTACTTTACTATACTCAAAAGTTCGCTCCTCGTAAAGCTTGCGGTCGTCGCCCAGGCAAAAGATGCATTGCTTTGGCTTGCACTTTGTGGGAAATGGATCCACGATATTCTCTTCCATATCATCTGCAGACGTTTCCGATTCTTCTTGTTCGACGCTTCGCTTTGACCGGCCGCGACGCTGGGTTTCCTGCCGACGACATAAGGCCGCCAGGGCTTCAATGCCTCTAATCCTTCGAGTTAATATTTCCTCATCTGTGAGGTCGGCCGCTGGCTGGCATATCCAGCGCACAACCCCGGCTCGTTCAGGAATATTGTATTTACGACGCGCCGCAGGTTCATTAGGCATTGGGTTCTTTTGATCCGAAGAGGCAGAGAACTGTAAGTCAAAGGCGATTGTATCGGCCTTTCGGAAATGTCGCTTCCGACCCTTTTCGATCATAGAGTGTCGCAGTCCGACTTTGAAAGAATTCAATCGGGCTTGCGCTCTCATCTTTTGATTGTACAGTGACGTTCCTTTCGCCGTACTGATGGGTTTGTAGCCCTGCGATTTCAGCTGAGCAGTGAGAGCCTTATTCCTGTTGCTGAGGCGAATGACCTTTGGATGGTTACGAAACCCTGCTTTTTGCTCCTTCGGTAATTCTGTCGGAGCATTGGGATCAGCAGTCAAACTGGCGAGCCGGGCCATCTTTTGCACCATCTCATTGGAGGGGCGCCCCAAGAAGCAGGCTTTGGTGTCAACTTGAACGTCTTGATCAAGATAGTATCCAGCCGCGCCTAATTTATGGTCGAATAGCTGATCTCGTACGCTGGCGGGAGCCTTCCCTGTTCAAGTCCTCGGGGTTAGCATTTCTTGGTAAAAAAAAAATTCGAGTTCAGGTACGGAAGGGAAGACGTACTGTTCACAACATTCAGGAGACCACGTCTGAGGTACTTCTGGCCGAGATTGCCTTGGAGCCCAGCCTTCCGCCCCGTTCGCTTCAGGTTGCGAGCAAATGTGTTGGCGCGGAGGGGTTTGGTAGGTGATGTCCCGGATCCCTCGGAGCCACGCATGGGCTCACGCAATACAGGAAGATCTAAAACCTCGCGTTTCCATTTCAGCGTGAGGCTTTGCTTGCCTGGTGGCATTTTCACCCAAAATATATTTTTGATATCGTGGGCCGACTCAGCTTCGAAAGCCTTGTCAATGAGCGCGAGAGATAGAAGATGATCGAGGAGACAGAACAACGGATGGTCGTTCTCTCCATCGATGACCAACGTTTTTCTATATGCACACACATCAGCTATAGACATGATACCTAGATGACTCGGGTATACCCACATGCGAGGGTGGTTGTCTTCGCCTTTAGTATGAAGCAATGTGATCTTCGTGAAGATCGTGTTGGATTTTCCGGGGGTAGAGCTGGGGACTATATAGATAGTAAAATGTCGATACAGGAACGACCGAGTTTCTTCGGATCCTGCAGTACATTCATCATCTGTGTCGCAATCCTCGTCAACATTGTTGCGCAAACTCAAGTCACTGCCGCTGTCACCGTCGCCGTCATAAGCCGTATTAGAGTCGTTGTCGCTATCGCTGTCATAAGCGGTATTAGAATCGCTATAGCCTTCACCGTCATGATCATGAAGCCTGGTGGGCTTGCTATCAACTCCGCAGTCAGAATCGACAATCATCAAAGTGTCCTCTTCACGATTGCTGTTCGTATCGTGATCTCCAATCGTTGTAGTATCGCTCAAACTGAGGTCATTGATGTTGGGAAGGTCAAGCTTGACTCTGGTATCGAAGAGAGAGCACAGTCTACAACCGAAGAATCCGCCCATAAGTATTCCTGCGGAATGCTGAACCCGCTGACGCTCATCCGGAAATACCGAATCATCAATGACCCAGTGGGTATAGAGCCAAAGATACAGATCGTCGCAATCTGCGACGGGTTTTTTCATGGGAAGTGTACGAAGACGAAACTGAACCTCGAGATGTTTGGTATACTGCGCGGGGCCGAGCGGTCAGTCAAAGTTTCTTCTGGTCCCAAAACATTCCTTACATTGCGGATGTCTCTCTTGTCGCTCTCGCTGAAGACTCGACCAGTCTTATCAAGGATGTGCATTCGTAGAACCCGCCAGTAATTTTTCAGACTTGAGGCTGCCCCTATCCTCTTGTAATTATTCATGACCCATAGCAAGAAGACTTTGAGATCCGGCGACTCTGCTTCTTTCAAAAAGGTGTCCGGGCGCTTCCCGAGTTCGTAACAATGCCTAGAGTCTCCATTAGTATCGACAGCCATGGCACGTAGAAGATTAAGAATATCCTACCTTTTGACCTTTACTATCACAGATGCCAGACTCTTCTTCGTGTTGTCGGCAGGCCTTGGAGGAGTCCGTCCCTGCTCTGCGAGTTCCCTGCGTTGTTGGGTGTAAAAGCTGGGGGGCAATCTGACAGTTTTCCGCCGTGTTTGCATAATGGATGGCTGCTATTGCGAAGGACAGACAGAGCATGGTAAAGTAGCTGTGAACCCTGGTGACAATTTTGCGACCATAGAAAAGAACGATAGCGAACGAGGTGTGTTGTACAGACAAGAACGAAAAGCGAAAAGGGATTGCGCGGCGCTGCGATTGAGGGTAGAGGATGGAGAGATTCGAAGGAGGAGGGTAGGTACAGCGTAGTGGGAGGTGCCATGTCCTGTACTTATGTTCACTGCCCAAGACCCGGTCGGCGGTAAATTGGGAAGGATATCTTTGTGGTTGTAAGCCAGAAATGGAGTGCAATCCACGAGGGAGCGCAATCCCTGCGAGGGCAGAGGGCACCTGAGACTAGCAGATCCTTGTTCCTCAATCGAGTTCGGCTCAATAGTTTTGCCGGTACGAGTCTTTTGCCCGCGGTGTTCTGGCAGCGTAAAGCGGCTTCAAAGGCTCCCGGATTGGGACGTCCAAACACCTAAAAGTAGATACTGAGTGTTGTTATCATCATGATTCTCTTGATCTTCTCTTTCTTTTTAACAAAGATCTTAATCTTGAATTTCTTGCAATGATTTTGCATTGATGACACAATGTTGACGTTGAGAACAAAATGATTCTCAAACAATGTCATCAACTTCTCATTCACTCTCTTCGCTCAATTGTCAACGCGTCTTTTCTTCTTCATGAACTTCTTTTCAAGTCTGCTCATTATCTTTTTCAATCTCTTCAGCTGATTCTTCATGCATTGATTGACAGTTGACGCAGCGACGCGTTGACGCGTCAACTTTTCTATCATCTTTGTTAATCTTTTCATCTCTTTTCAGAGCATTAGCTCGTTGTTTCTACGTTTGTTGAGCTCATAAAGTACTCGCAGCTTGTTTAATTTCTCATGTATATTCTTCATCTTGATTGAATTCTTCTGCAAGATAGTAATACTCATTTCTCGCTCACTCACTAACATTATATTGACAATGCTCATCATCTGTCTCTGATGATCAGAATGAAGTGCAAGCATCATGTCAATAATGTTCTATTATCAAAAGAGATTGATGTTAATTTATAATTCAACAATCTTGTTGAATTCATGTAAGTACATTATGAATCATAATTTCAGTATTTTCTCTCTTGATAAATCAAATCAATTTGAATATTTAAAAGCATACTATCAGAATTTCTGTCAAGTCATTAAACTAATATGATGAAGTAAGATATATAGTGAACATTACTCAGTTCATTCTTTTCTCTATTGCACATTGAGTTTTTTCATCATTCTGATGCATGAGTATTTTGTTCATCTCATTTTTTAACAATCATGATAATGCTCTTTTGAAAGATCAATTTAGAGCAATTTATCAATGCAACAGTAATGAAATCAGAAATAACATTTGAAACATTAGTTTAACATTAACGTGACAAAGAAGAAGAATTATCAAGCAAAGAATGCAAATTAAAAACACTTCAAAATCAAACTCTGTATCACGTAGCAAAAGCATTTAAAAGAATAAGCATTGAAACTTTGAAAACAGAAATGTATACAAGCTCACTACATGTTCATTTAAACATGTTACAAAACAAGATCATGTAACACAATTAAGTCAATAATTGAACATAAAAGATTAAATAAACATGCAAACTAATATATGCTCATTTGATGAAAGTTAATTGCATCATTTTTTATTTACTTATCATCAAGAAAATAGTACTTTTGAATGTTTTCATTCAAGAAGATGCAAAGATACAGTTAAGATGCAAATGATGCATTCTCTTTTTCACAATGATTTCAACAAGCAATAATATTGCAATAACGTAATATCACAAAGATCAATGAAATCAATGATGAGAAAAGTACAAAGAATGCATCATAAACATCAATGCAATCTTAGCACAAAGATTGCATCTGAACAATAAAATGATAAAAATGCGTGATGATTTTCAGAAAGCAGAAAGCATTCTTGCAATGCATATCAAAATCAAACATATAGATTTAAATGCTTATCTGCACTTTAAAAATGTTTCAGACATGAATAGTTTATGATGCAACTACAAATAAAGTCATCAAATAATGAAACATGTACTCATGCATTACTTAAACTGATTGCATTTGCAATCAAGAATGTTATAAGATGTTGACTTCTTAAACTATTAAATAATCATCATCATCATGAAAATAAACTGATCATCAAGTTGAGTTTCAATATCAATCTTCTGACTTAACTCAAGTACTCAATATCAATCTTCTGACTTAACTTAAATACTTGATTTCAACATTCTGACTTAGTTTAATATTAACTTTAAATCAATACTCAATTTGAGTTCTCAACTCAACTCATCAAGAAATTAAAAATGACATCAAAAGAACTAAATATAAAAAAAAAATTCAATTTTTCGTCTTTACATTATCTTTTTGCATTATCTTTTTGATAGAAAGTCGTAAAGAAAAATATAAATAATAATAATAAATTCATACACTCTTGTGACATTGATTAGATCAACTCATGAGAGATTCTATGCTATTTGTATTGAGTGAACAAAACTCTTTGAGATAGAAAATCACTTGCAGTTTATACAACTGCTTCACGCAGTTGAAACAATGAGTTTTGAGACTATGTATCAAATTTGTTCACGTTGATTACATGTTAAAGAACAAATGTTCTAGTCACTTTAAATTGCTTCAAAAGCTTCATTTTCATTATCATCTTCGCTACTGCTCTGAAACTCTTCGTGATAATAATGATTATTTAATAGTTTAAAAAGTCAGCATTTTGTAACATTCTTGATTGCAGATGCAATCAGTTCAAACAATGCATGAATACATGCTTCATCATTTGATGACTTCATTTACAGTTGCATCATGAGTTATTCATGTCTGAAACATTTCTAGAGTGCAGATAAACATTCAGATCTATGCATTTGATTCTGATGTGCATTACAAGAATGCTTTCTGCTTTCTGAAGATTATCACGCATCTTTATCATCTTATTACTCAGATGCAATCTTTGTGCTGAGATTATGTTAATATCTGCGATGCATTCTCTGTACTTTTCTCATTGTTGATTTCATTGATCTTTGTGATACTGCGTTATTGCAATGCTATCGCTTGTTGAAATTATTGTGAAAAAGAGAATGCATCATTTGCATCTTGACTGTATCTTCACATCTTCTTGAATGAAAACATTTAGAAGTATTATTTTCTTAATGACGAGTGAACGAGAAATGATGTGATTAACTCTCGTCAAATGAATGTGTATTAGTTTGCATGCTTATTTGATTTCTTGCGTTCAATTATTGATTCAACTGTGTAGTGTGATCTTGTTCTGTAACATGTTCAAATGAACATGTAATGAACTTATGTATATTTCTGTCTTTAAAGTTTCAATGCTTACTCTTTTGAATGCTTCTACTACGTGATGCAGAGTCTGATTCTGAAGTGTTTCTAGTCTGCATTCTTTGCTCAACAGTTCATCTTTCTTGTCAAGCTGATGTCAGACTGATGCTTTGAATGTGATTTCTGATCTCACTACTGCTGAGTATACTTGTCTCGCTTTTGTGAAGATAGCTTCTCATGTGAAAACTTCAAGATAACTAAGTGTCAGCATTCTTGTGACATGATTCATCTTTATTTGTTGAAGATGCGCGTCTCATTGCAGTTTCATGTTCAGTTGCATCTTTAGAACTTGTACGTCTGATTTTGATTTGATAACTAAGTTTTCTATTTGTATGCTAGTCATTATATTGAATCTCTTTGATTTTCTAGTAAAATGCGTAAGCTTGTACTTTTCTGATGCAAACGTTACATCATGAGTGTAAGCTCATTTTATGCAGACATCATGTGCTTTGCTTAATGTTCTGCAGATTTCTTCAATGAATCTGTCGTAGACTAGAATGTTAATATCATTTATGAAGTCAAGCACTTCAATTTTAATTTTCAATGCTTTGCATTTTTCAATTAAACTTACGTTGAAGAATAGAAAGAGAATTAATGAAATGAGAAATTTCTGCGATATGTTTGCGTTTATCTCACGTATATCACTCGTTTGTTCATTGAATATTAGTGATGTTTTTCAATTCTTTAGAAAGCTGCGTGTTCATTTGATTATGTAGCTTAACATTCTTTTCATTTTCAATGTATGCAGAAGTTTGACATGTGAGACTTGATTGAATGCTTCAACGATGTTTAAGCTTAGCATGAAAATCACATATTTGATTTCACAATCTCACACTATGTGAACTTGATCTATTAGTAAATCTAACATCAAGATCATGAATTACTTACATCTCACTTTCATTTAAACATTTGATAGCATGTAATGAGTCTGAACTATGTCACTCAATCTTTTGATCGTGATTGACTTCAATGCTTTGCTCATGATATTGAGCAAAGCAATGAGTCGATACATTTTTGAATCAATATAGTCGCTTTTCTTCAATTTACATAGTACTATTATCTGAGTCTTTTTGAACTACTTTGAATGATACTTATGTATTACACATGCGTTGAATAAACTCGTCAGTACTGAAGTCAGTTCTGCAAGATTCACTTGAAGCATTCTGTTTGAAATATTTGAAGCGTCTGATGCTTTGTCTGCTTTTACTCATCTGATTGTTTGCTTTACTTCATCTTCTGTGATGCGTGAATTGAATGAGACTGTCAGAGATATGAATGACTCTGTGATGTCATTGACATTCACTTGAGAAGATGAGAGAAAGAACTTTTCAAGAAAAATATAAAGAGAAACATAAAGAAGAACATGAAGAAAAACATGAAGATTGTTTGATAGAAAGCTTTGATAGAAAACTATGATAAAAAGCTATGATAAAGAGTCATGATGAGAAATTATGAAGATTGTTTGATAAAGAGTTATGAAGAAAAGTTATGATAGAAAAACATGAAGATTATTTGATAGAGAGTCATAATAGAGAGTCATAATAGAGAGTCATAATAGAGAGTCATAATAGAGAGTCATAATAGAGAGTCATAATAGAATATTTATCTATTTATCTTCATGTCTTGATGAGTTGAGTCAAGAATTTCAAATCAATACTTGATTTCAATTTTCTGACTTAACTTGAATACTTGAATTGAACATCTCAATTCAACTTAAATACTTAAGTCAAGAATTCTGATTCAAATCAAGTCTTAATGAGTTAAGAACTCAACTTGATTTTGATGACTCAACTTGACGTGATCAATCTACATGAAGAATCTCAAAGTAGTAGCAAAAATGATGATGAAAACGAAGCTTTTAAAGCAATTTAAAGTGACTAGAACATTCGTTCTTTAACATGCAATTAACGTGAACAAATTTGATACATAGTCTCAAAATTCACTATTTCAACTGCGTGAAGTAATCATATAAACTGCGAGTGATTTTCTATTTTAGAGAGTTTTGTTCACTCAATACAAATAACATAAAGTCTCTTATGAGTCAATTTAATCAATGTCATAAAAATGTATAAACTTATTATTATTATTTGTATGAGAAATTTAAAAATTTAATTTCATTGTTTTTTTTTAACTGCAAAAAAAATTAAAGCTATTCAGATTTTTTTGTTTATTGACATTCTTATAATTATTTTTATTTAAAATGTTTTAATAATAATAATAATGACTGACAATGAGATTCATCTGTACATGATGTTGACTATAAATCTTTTGATTCTATTCTGTTTTGAATAGAAGTCAGAAGAATCAAGAGATCTCAATTCAACGCAGTTCAAACGATGTTAGAATGTTACGTGATCAAAAAAGTCATTATGCGAAGTTTTCACTCATGCGACAACACTTTTCCTAACAGTCACAATCGATTTACGAAGAAGATTAATGACATGTCGATGTCAGTAAGAGATGAAAAGATACTACTAGTGAAAAAGACAACTCAGATGAAGAGTCTGCAAGTTGTGATTACAAGTGATCGAAGAATTTGCAATTCATTGACTGCGTTGATATTGAAATGTCTTCATCACATTGACAGTGTTATCAAGTAATTGATGAAAAGATATCAGATAGAATAGTCATCTCAAGTATTGAAAGACGTGATTACAGTGCTCAAAGAAGTAGTGACTCGTCGATCAGACTGATATACTGAAGAGACTTGAACTCATCTTCTTTACTTGACATCAAGTCATTCATCTATTCACATGAAAAATCGAGAGTTCAAGAGAATGATCAGAATGCATTCTCTTTCATTGATCAAAGTCAAACATTAAACGATTACGATTGCATGTTTATACTAACAATTCATTCAACGTCTACGTGACATAAGTCAAATCAAAAGAAGAAAAGAGTTACTCAATACAATCACACTTTATCTTCTCATCATGTGCATCTCTTTTTCATCACATATTTCTCTGTTCAATGAATGACAATTATTGAGTAAGAGAACGCAGCTCTACGTAAGTTACAATCACGAGCATCACGAGTGCAAAGAAAACGTCTTTCATCTTCGAATCAAGAATCGAATCAAAACATCATTGTATAGAATATCATCAATGAAGAGCAGAGCAAAGATGATGCATTATAATCAAACAGCACAGACACTCTCATCAAGAGTTTACTTGAGCATCATGCGCTGAATAGAAGTTATAGATTCATTACTTAATAACACAGTGTCAATCTCATTGTTTCGACTGCGCAAAGCAGTCATATAAACAACGAGTGATTTTCTTTCTCAGAGAGTTTTGTTCACTCGATATAAATAGCATAGAGTCTCTCATGAGTCAAGTCTAAATCAATGTCACAAGAATGTATGAATTACAATCAACAATTAACAATCAACAATAATAATAATAATAATTGATAATGAGATTCATTTGTACATGATGTTAACTATGAATCTTTTGATTTTATTCTGTGTTTAAATAAAAGTTAAAAGAATCAAGAGATTTCAATTTGACACACTTTAAATGATGTTAAAAAATTGTGTAATCAGAAAAGTTATTATGCAGAGTTTTCACTCATGCAACAACATTTCTTCTAATAATCACAATCAATCTATGAAGAAGATTAATGACATGTCGATGTCAGTAAGAGATGAAAAGATACTACTAGTGAAAAAGACAACTCAGATGAAAAGTTTATGAGTTGTGATTACAAGTGATCAAAGAATTTGCAACTTGTCAACTGCATTGATATCAAAACATCTTTATTACATCGACAATATTATCAAGTAATTGATGAAAAGATATCAAATAGAATAATTATTTCAAGTATTAAAAGACGTGATTACAGTGCTCAAAGAAGTAGTGACTTGTTGATCATGCTGATATACTGAGAAAGCTTGAACTCATTTTCTTTACTTGACATCAAGTCATTTATCTATTCACATGAAAAATCAAGAGTTCAAGAGAATGATCAGAATGCATTCTTTTTCATTGATCAGAGTTAAACATCAAATCATTGCAATTGCACATTTATACTAACAATTTATTCAACGTCTACGTGACACAAGTCAAATCAAGAAAAGAAAAGAGTTACTTAATACAATCACACTTTATCTTTTCATCATGTGCATCTTTCTTTCATCACATATTTCTCTGCTCAATGAATGATAATTATTGAATAAGAGAACACAGCTTTATGTATGTTACAATCATGAGCATCATGAATACAAAGAAAACATTTTTCATCTTTGAATCAAGAATTAAATCAAGACATTATTGTATAAAATATCATCAATGAAGAGTAAAGCAAAGATGATGTGTCATAATTAAACAGCACAGACACTTTCATCAAGAGTTTACTCAAGCATCACATGTTGAATGAAAGTTATAAATTCATTACTTAATAACACAGTGTCAATCTCATTGTTTCAACTGCATGAAGCAGTTGTATAAATGACAAGTGATTTTCTCTTTCAGAGAGTTTTGTTCACTCAATATAAATAGCATAGAGTCTCTCATGAGTTGAGTTTAAATCAATGTGTCATAATGAATTGACTCATAGAGATTAGATCAGAGACTAGAGTCAAAGACTGAGTCGAAAATCAGATCTGAGTTAGCTTTAAAACTTTATGACTCTGTCAAAACATCGTTTAAACTACGTCATATCTTCGACTTAATATGTCATGAGTTATGTCGTGCTCGACTTGACAATGCTTGACAAACTCTCTATTGTTAGAGGCCTGCCTAGAGCGGATCAGATAGAAGTGTCATTTAACTAGAAGATAAATGCTAAGAAAGAAAGATAGCTACAGGAAAGAAGCTGGCTACATATGTGTGTTTCTCAGCCGACGCTAGGCCCAATAGGGACTAGTCAAGGTGACGGAGCGAGAATAGGCCTGGCAAGACTAGAAGGCTGAGCCTGGCAAGGCTAGGATCGTGACATTACTCCCCCCCTTCGACGATTCATGTTCGCATGAATGTATTTTCTGCCCGGCTCGATTGATTGCTCAATCACGATTTCACAGGTTCAGGCCTGTTAAATCGTGATTGATTGAATCGTTGATTAGCGCGGTTTGTTCGAGTATCGAATATGAAAATCGTCAACGACCTTCTGAGCGTTCATAAATTCGTCGCCATCAGCGTTGTACCAATTGAGATCATTGTCATAGTCATTTCATTTGACTCTATACTGAAGCCGTCTTCGATACCGGCGAGAATTCAATATATCATCGATTTTCCACTCGTCTTCGTCGTTTACCACTATTGAACCTGAGGGTTCGTTCTTTTGATCAGGCAAGGAATCGTCGACGGCAGAGCGAAGCAGATCAGAATGAAATACATCATGAACACGCATAGACTCTGATAATTTCAGTTTATATGAAGAGTCGATGAGATCTAGATTGATGAAAGAATCGAGCATTTTGTCATCTAGCTTCTTGAAAGATCTCGCTGTAACGATGTTTCTTTCATTCAGAAACATCTTTGATTCGATCTTGTAATCAACTTCTTTTCTATGCTTATTGACTTGTTTCATCATTTGTTCCCGTGTTTTGGCTAGCGACTCGCGAGCAAACTTCAGTGTTTTGTTCATATGTTCAGATATATTCTCGACTTTAGCCGTCTGCAAGCGTTCACGGGAACTTTCATATTCAATGACATCGGGTTCAAAGCTCATACGAGAATGAAAGTCTTTGTTTAGAAAGAAAGAGATCGAGGAGATGACTGAGAACAGAGCATTATTGTCGACGAACTCGATCATGAATAGTAGCTTAGCCCAGTCATTCTGCATGTACGAACAGAAGAATCGAAGATATCTTTCAACGTTCTGATTGACTCGTTCACTTTGATCGTCGATCTGAGAATGATAGACTGTGAAGAGTCGAAGATTAATGCCTAGTCTTTTGCAAAGCGACTTTCATAGAATGAAGGTAAATTGAGGGTCTCGATTCGAAACAATGAAATCGAGTAAATCGTGTATTCGATATATTCACTGAAGCATTAGCTCAGCTGTTTTTTCTGCTGTGATTTCCTCGTCATCAGTGAAGCAAGAAATATAATGTCGTTCTTTTGACAGTCTACATATCACTGTTAGTATGACGTTTTTGCCTTTCGAAGAAGATAAGTCGATGATGAAATTCATGACTATGTTCTTTCATCGCTGTTCGAGTATGAATAGAGAATGTAGTAGTTCATTGAATTTATTTCGAGAAGTCTTTGATCGCTGACAAATGTAGCAGTTTCGAATATATCGATCTATTGTCTTTCGCATTGAAGATCAATAGTAGTATCTTCTTATGATCTTCATCGTTCTGAGAATTTCGAAATGATCAATAGAAGATTGATCGTGAACTTCTCGAATTAGCTTCATTTGAAGATGCTCATCGAAGAGAACTCATAGAAGATCACTTCGATATAGTATTTCGTTCTGAACTCGACAATTTCTTAATTTAGTATCTTCGTATTGAGCTTCATCTTTTAATACGACTTCACGAAGTAGAATACAATTCTCGTTGATTCTGTTAGCTTCTAGAATCAATCGATAAATTGATTCATCGTTCTCTTTCTCTTCTAGATCAGCGATTTTCATCCGATCCGACGTGAGAATCGTAGTTCGCTGATAGCGACATCGTTCATTCTCGGAACTTCTAGGAACTGAATCGACTTGACGAGTCAATGCATCGACTTTGATGTTTTGTTTGCCTGAGCGATACATGATTTTGAAGTTGAAGTCAACGAGCTTTTGTACTCAGCGCATTTGACGTCTACTTAGCTCTTTATCTTTCATTAATGACGTTAAAGCTTGATGATCAGTGAACATCTTGATGAATAGCTCAGTCAATTTCAGCTCAGATCGTCAATGCTCGAAGGTGTTACGATCCTAGCTACGCACCTATGTTGGTAGCTATGTTGGTGGCTATGTTGATGACTATCGCCGGCCGCTCGCCGCTAGGCTATAGGGTTGTTCCGAGGCCAACCCTATTCAGGGTTAGCTT
>JAABUI010001448.1_pt1 | contig 13730 bp, 12 predicted proteins | sample 5559111 | NCBI WGS metagenome assembly JAABUI01 (sample SAMN10711870, study PRJNA513365) | rock metagenome | isolation source: Antarctica rocks | place: Antarctica: Victoria Land, Buttleship Promontory
CGCAAGGCCCAACCCAGAAACCGAAGTGGAAGAGCCGGACAGACCGGCCAATCACCCACACCCAGACCCGCAGCAAGATCATCAAGCCCCGTCAGGGCCCCTTAGGAGTCGGGGCGGTGGATCCAGGATCAGACCGGCCCGGTTACGGTCGCCAACACCGATCACATGGTGACCTTCAACGGTCGTAAATCGGTCATGATCCCGGTGGGCCAAGAAGTAGTTAGCGACCCCGTGCAGATGGGCGTGCGCGATGAGCAGGACCTCGTCGTCAGCGTGTTCCTGCCTAAGGCCACCGGCCCGACCACTTGGCATTTTGAGGCGGAGTCGACCACCTATACCTCAACTCCAGGCGACTGGACCGCTGAGGCAGGCGGCTCGCCGTACCAGACAGAAATACCCTCGTGGTTTTATCTCGATGGTATTGATGTGATGCACCGCCCGCTCAAGGGAACAGTGCTGGCCTTCGGTGACTCGATCACCGACGGCCACTTCTCGACCATTGATGCTAACGGCCGCTGGCCGGACTGGCTCGCTCGTCGCATCTCGCCCGGCCACCAGTTCTCGGTACTCGACGAAGGGATCGGAGGAAATCGGGTTTTGACAGATTCGCCGACTGCTGGGGAGTCCGCGCTTCACCGATTCCACCGTGACATGCTGAACCAGATCGGGGTCTCCGATGTTATCTTCCTCGAAGGCATCAACGACATCGGCGTTGGCAATACAACCGGTCCCTACGTTAGTGCTGATCAGCTCGCAGCAGGTATGAAGAAGATCATTGCTGAAGCGCACGCCCGTGACCTGAAGGTCTTCGGCGGCACCGTGACGCCGTTTCAAGGCGCGGCCTACTACACGGCCGCAGGGGAGGCCGAGCGGGAAGCCGTCAACAAATGGATCAGGACGAGCGGAGCGTTCGATGGAGTAATCGACTTCGATGCGGCGGTGCGTGATCCGAATCATCCCCTACGTCTAAACCCACTTTACGATACTGGGGGTGGGCACTTACATCCTAACGATCTCGGCTACAAGGCCATGGCAGACGCGATTAACCTTTCGCTATTGACCGGGCGCACGCATCAGATCAGCAAGCTGCCGGTCGGCGGGGCATCGACTGGCGGCGGCGGAAGCGCCGCCGGCGTAGAGGGCGTCGGGCTGCTCGCCACCGGTGTGGCCCTCCTGCTCCTCGGCGCCACCGGTCTGGGCTTTCTCGGCTACCGGCGTCGCAGCGTCGAGGGCTGAGCGAAACACTCCACCCTCGCGATGCGCAGCCCCATCAGCCATGAGCAGGCGTTGGCTGCGGAAGCGCTCCAAGGCACGGACGCGGTATGGTGACCGACCCCCGAGGTCCCATCAGGTGCCGTGAGCGTGACGGCAAGCTGCGCCGCATCTCAGGGTCCAGTGCCGGGCGGGCGAGCCCGCCAGTACTGCTCACCCGCATGGCGGCAGGACGCCTACCGGCGTCGACACCCAACCGGCCAGACCAGGCACGCAGCTGCCGGCCCGACGCTCACGCCGCGACGGCACCGTCTACACCTGCGGGAGCTGCGAGAGCCGCTACCTCGGCGAGCAGTGGTGCCACGAACTGCAACCGACCCTGCCAGCGCCTCGGCACCGGCGGCACCTGCCCGAGCTGCGAGGAAGTGGTCCTCATCGAGGAGCTGACCGGCGACCAGGACGACGGCGCGCCCAGCACAAACTTGCTCCCGCAAGGCAGCCCATCCACCATGACGAAGTCTCCACGGTTTCAGGGGAAGCTCAACCGCCGAGCGTCGCGCTGGCCCCGGCGACTGGCCGCGGCTGTGCTCGGCGCCGGCCTGGTGGGGCTCGGCGGCGGTGGCGCGCTCGTGCTCTGGGGGCATCCCGCTCCGCCGGCGCCGGTGGAGGTGGGCACGATTCCGGCGGCGAATGCGGCGCGACCAGCACTGCCCTCTGTTCCGGCGCCGTCCCCCGCTGCGGCCGCCGCGCTAAGCACGCCGAGCCCGGTCACGCCTCCCGTTCACCTGCAGGTCCCGGCCATCAAGGTCGACACCCCGCTGGTTCCCCGGGGCCTGCAGCATGACGGCACGGTGGCCGTGCCCACGAATTTCGCGGAGGCGGGCTGGTACGACGAAGGCACGCTGCCCGGCGATCCGGGGCCGGCGGTGATGCTGGGGCACATCGACTCCTACAAAGGGCCGGCGGTGTTCTACCGGCTCCGCGAGCTGCATCCCGGCGACGAGGTGGTGATCGGGCGGGTCGACGGCAGCACGGTGCGCTTCGCCGTGGATGCGGTACGCCAGTTCCCCAAGGACAGCTTTCCGACCGACTTGGTCTACGGCGACACCGCCGCTCCCACGCTGCGGCTGATCACCTGTGGCGGCAGTTTCGACCGGGCGACCCGCAACTACCTGGATAATGTGGTCGTCTTCGCTCACGAGCTCTCCGACGATGGGAACGCGCCTGTGGCGAGTACCGCACCTACCCTGGCGGCACCCCCGCCCACCGGGCCGGCCCCCGTGAGGACACCGTGATTAGCCGCGGCGCCTGCTCGGCGGCGCTCTGCTCGCCATCGCCGCGATTCTTCTGGTGGCCGTGTCAGGTTGATGTAGCCCCACTGTGACGGCTTGATCTGGCCCCACTGACTCCGGCAGCCTTCTTATCCAGGACCGCCGCCGCCCCTCTACGACACCGCTACTCGCTCTGGTCGAGGGCCCCGATCAGCTGCTCGACGGCGACCTCGTACCCGCTGAACCAGCTGCCGATCCAACGAGCAGCGGGGCGCCGGCCGCCGCTGACGTCCGGTCCCCGCGGCTCAGGACCCTGCCCTCCGAGCGGGGGCTGTCCTGGCCCAGGAGACGTGGCCCGACGGCGGGCCGGCACCACGCGTCCTGCCGTCGCGCTGGCCCGGCGGCGGCGGGTGCCTGGTTCTGTGGACGGCGGGCGGAGATCCACAGATCAGGCGGCCCGCTTGCCGTACGTGCGGTGGTAGTAGGCGACGAGTTGCGCGTAGAAGGTGGTGCCCTGGTCGATGACGACGCCGAGCTCGTAAAGAGCTGCGCGATCTCCCGGTCGCACCAGATGCCGGACAGGGGCGCGGCCAGCACCCCGACGGCGCGCTTCTGCGGAGAACGGCTGAGACGGCGGGAGACGCGCTCTTCCTGTTCTGGAAAGGACCGTTTGCCGGGCAGCCCTGCTGACGTCGACCGCCGCTTCATCGTCGACCTGGCGCGCCGCGCGTACGAGGGCTTGCCCGTTGCCGACGCCGTACGTCCACGCCGAGACGTCAATGCCGAGCTCGCCGCGCTGGCGGCGGCAGCGACGCAGGGTCGTGCACCACGCCAGCCCAGCGGGCCGGTCTGCCAATGCTTTCCCCGGCAGCACCTGGCGACCACGGCCGCCGTCCGCAGGGCCAGCCCGAGCTGTGCCCGCAGCAGGCTGCGCAGCAGCAGCTCGCGACGGCACTCTGCTCATCGAGATCAGCCCAGCGAGGTGATCGGGGCGGCCGTCGAGAGGCGTCGACCGGTCGACGCACGGCCACCCGTCGTGGTGCCCCGCTGTCGGCCGGCCGCGCCCCGTCGGCGGTCACGGGCCGCGCCTGGTCACGATCCGGGTGCCGCGCGCCCGGCGCACGAGCGCGTCGCGCAGCTCGGCCGCGTTCCGGCGGCTGACCGGCAGCACCCGTTCGCCGACCGCCACCTGCACGTGCCCGCTGCTGCTGCGCAGCTCGGTGACCGCGCCGAGGTACACCAGGAAGGAGCGGTGAACCCGGAGGAACCCGGCCGCCCGCCAGCGCTCCTCCAGTGCCGCCAGCGTCACCCGCAGCAGGAACGATTCCGTGCGGGTGTGCAGCCGGACGTAGTCACCGTGTGCCTCGGCGTACCAGACGGACGATCGGGTCAGGAACCGCACCCGGGACCCGACCTCGACCGTCAACGTCTCGTCCGGCGGCACGCTCGTACCGGCCGGGTCCGGCCGGCCCGCCGACACCACCCGCCGCACCGCCTCGGCCAGCCGATCGGCGCGCACCGGTTTGAGCACGTAGTCGACGGCCCGCGCCTCGAAGGCGGCCACGGCGCCGTCCTCGTGAGCCGTGACGAAGACCAGCGCAGGAGTGGGCGTGAAGCGGGGCAGCAACCGGGCCACGGCCAACCCGTCGAGCCCCGGCATGGCGATGTCGAGGAACACGGCGTCCAGCGCACCGCGCTCCAACCGGGCCAGCGCCTGGCCGGCGGTGCCTGCCTCGTCCACGTCGGCGATCCGGGGGTCGGTCCGCAGCAGGACGGCCACCTCGGCCAGCGCGGGCGGCTCGTGGTCGACCGCGAGCACGCGTAACCCGGTCACGCCGTCACCCCGGCGCGGAACTTCGGTATCCGCACGGTCACCTTGGTGCCGGCTCCCGGTGCCGTCTCCACCAGCAGCCGTAGTCCGGACCGAAGCTGTTGTGCAGCCGCTCGTCGACGTTGGCGAGCCCGACCGAGTCGCCGTCCGGCTGGCCGCTGAGCGCGGCCAGCACCGACCGGGGATCGCTGCCCGTCCGTTGTCCAGCTCGCTGATCACCGCCTCTGCGCCGACGTCGCTGGCCTGCACGACGACCCGGACGGTGTCCCCGGCGCCGGCCAGGCCGTGCTTGACCGCGTTCTCCACCAGCGGCTGCAGGCCCAGGAACGGCAACGTCACGGAGACGTACTGGAGCCGCTTCCCCGGCCGGTACTTCGCCGGCGACGGCGCCAAGCGGGACGCCGACGGTGACGTGTGGCTGCTCGGTCGGGTGGACGACGTCATGAACATCTCCGGCCACCGGATCTCCACCACCGAGGTGGAGTCGGCGCTGGACAGCCACCCGGCGGTGGCCGAGGCCGCGGTCGTGGGCGGGACCGACGCGACCACCGGCCAAGGTATCGTTGCCTTCACCGTCAAGGGCTCGGTGGCCGAGGACACCTCCTCCGGGGACGCCTTCGTGCAGGAGCTGCGCGACCACGTGGCGCAGCAGATCGGCAAGATCGCCAAGCCGCGGCAGATCCTGGTCATCCCGGAGCTGCCGAAGACCCGGTCCGGCAAGATCATGCGCCGGCTGCTGGGGGACGTAGCGGACCGCCGCGACCTCGGTGACGTCACTACGCTGGCCGACCCGACGGTGATGAACCTGATCGGCGAGCGGATGAAGGCCCCCGGCCGGCGGGGACGAGGGCTGACGGCCGGGTCCGCGGAGCAATCCGGACCGGGAGGCAGCATGGTCGAACGACATCAGGGCACCTCGAGCGGGGCGGCCCGGCCGGTTGGTGCAGCTGCGCGCGGTCGGGACCGTCGGCGGCACCCTGCACCCGGTCGTCGACTGCGGAGCCGGGACGGCCGGCACGGCCGGGACAGCATCGAGGCGCCACGGCGACACCGGCCCGCCCGGGGAGCCCGCGCGCAGGCGCACTGTGACGCTGTCACCGCTGGCATCTTCGCGGCCCCTCTGCTTGTTTCCATGTGCTATCATAATTGTGCTACACCACAATCAGTTCGCGGCGGCGCACCGATATTCCCCGTTACAGTCGGGTAACGGGTTACCACGAATTGATGGAGGCCTCATGTATTCAGGCGTCTTAACCCCCCGAAGGAAGACACTGGGGGTGATCGGAGTCTCGCTCGCCGCAGCAGTCATAGCTTTACCAGCGGGCAACGCTGTTGCTGGGGGGGCTCCAGGCAAAGCTGGGGGACACACCCATAAAGCTGGGGGACACACCCATGAGGTCGACACCTGGGCAGCCTCGCCGGCCGACATCGGCGGCGTTTACTCCGACACAACAGTGCGCAACATCGTCCACACCAACATCGGAGGCAGCGGCCTGCGGGTCCGGCTGTCGAACGCCTTTGGTTCGAAGCCTGCCACCTTCGACGACGTCCAGGTCGGGCGCCAGTCGTCAGGGGCGGCTACCGTTCCCGGATCCAACCGTCGGGTCACCTTCAGTGGCCAAACCAGCGTCACCATCGCCAAGGGCGCCGAGGCTCTTTCGGACCCGTTGCCCGGAACGGTTGCCCCTAGCGTCACCCTCGCGGTCAGTGTGCACTTCACTGGCTTCACCGGCGAAGCGACTGGCCATCCTGACGCCCAGCAGGACAACTACGCCTCCCCCGCGGGAGATGTCGCGGGGAACGACAACGCCTCTGCCTACTTCGCCAACACCTACGGCACGTGGTACTTCATCGACGGTCTCGTACTTGACGCCCCGAAGCAGACCGGCGAGGTCGTCACACTCGGCGACTCGATCACCGACGGATACCGTTCCACGGTCAACGCCAACCGCCGCTGGCCTGATGACCTAGCCCGGCGACTCCTCACACAGCCCGCCACTCGGCAGATAAGCGTCGCAAACGAAGGCATCTCCGCCAATGACGTCACCGCCGATAGGTGTCCTAGGTGTGGGGTAAGCGCTGAATCTCGCCTAGACCGCGACGTGCTTGCTCAGCCGGGTGCTAGCACAGTGATCTTCCTCGAAGGAATCAATGACATCGGGAGCGGCGCCGTGACCTCGGCCGACCAGCTGATCGCCGCCGACAAGCAAATCATTGCCCGCACCCACGCTCGAGGACTGCGAATCCTGGGCGGTACCCTCACTCCCATCAAGGGAGCGGGCTTCACAGTGCAGCAGCAGCAGATCCGAGATGCCGTCAACCAGTGGATACGTACCAGCGGGGCGTTTGACGGCGTAGTCGACTTCGACAAGGCGACACGCGACCCGGCTGACCCGCAGGCCTACCTGCCGGCATACGACTCCGGTGACCACCTACACCCCAACGACGCTGGCTACCAGGCAATGGCCAACGCTGTAGACATCGCCGCCCTTCGAGGCAGGTGACAAGTAACTGAAGCGACCCCTTCGAGGTCGGTCTGGTCGCTACAACCAGGCCGACCGCGAGGTCGGTGCGGCGTGGAACGTGAATAGGAGCCAGCGAACCCGAGGATCCCGCTGCGGTATGTAGTGAGGCTTATTCACAGTTGATCCTGTAGAACTCCAGTACGTCGGGGTGCTACTCGCACTCCCTGTCCCCTTCGACCAGATGAAGCCTCGAGGCGACAGTCGAGCCCGATCCCCTGTCTGCGCGGCCAGGTGTGCCGCGACCGCCCACGGCACCTCGGTCGGGTCGGACAGGAACGTGCCCAGGAAGCGGACGGTGCCGAGCTGGACGGCGAACCCGAGGCGGTTGTGCTCGCCGCGCCGCATGTCGACCAGGTCGCGGTCGGCACTGTCGAGGTGGAAGTAGCGGTCGAGCTGGGCCTAGTCCGGATCGCCGGTGTGCCGGCCGTAGCGGCGTTGCTGCCCGACGCTGAGGAAGGCCGCGTCGCCCCGCTCGGCCAGCCCCGGCTCGACCGTCACCGCGGTCAGCCAGTCCGCTCGGCCCCTGGGGCGGCGCGCAGGTACTGGTAGACGGTCTCCCGGCTGACCCCGAACTCACGGGCCAGGGTGGCCTTGGGGATGCCGTCGGCGACCCGCTGGCGCAGTTGCGCGACCTGCTTAGTGTTCAAAGCCGGGGTGCGGCCGCGGTAGGCGCCGCGCTGCCGGGCCAGGGCGATGCCCTCGCGCTGGCGCTCCCGGATCAGCGACCGTTCGAACTCGGCGAACGCTCCCATCACCGACAGCAGCAGCGTCGCCATCGCGGTGTCCTCACCGGTGAAGGTCAGCTGCTCCTTCATGAACTGCACCCGCACCCCACGGGCCGTCAGTGTGCGCACCAGGGCGCGCAGGTCGTCGAGGTTGCGGGCGAGCCGGTCCATCGAGTGCACCAGCACCGTGTCACCGTCCCGTACGAACACGAGCATCGCCTCCAGCTGCGGCCGGGCGGTGCTGCGGCCCGAGGCGCTGTCAGTGAACACCCGGTCCAGCGCGACGCCATCGAGCTGCCGGTCGGGGTTCTGGTCCAGACTGCTGACCCGGGTATAGCCGACCTGCTGCCCGCTCACGGAGCCTCCCGACCAGAAGTGTCAGGTTGGACCCTAGGAACCGTAGGGACTGGTGTCCATCAAGCCGAACGACCTCCCTAGCCTGACGCTCCTGACCGCCCTGCTCCTGACGTCAGGCTGGGGTACACCCCACTGGGCGACGCGGTCGGAAATGGGCCAAACGCTGGACCGACTAGACAGGGCTGTCCGCGCGCGCTCGAAGGACCTCAGCCCGCACCTCCCCTCCTCACCCAGGGCAGCGGGCAGTTCATGAGTCCGCTGCACAGGAAGCGTCGGGGGGCTGCGGCGCCGCGCGGGCTTTGCCGCTTCCGATGTGTCCACCGCCGCCCACCCGAAAGCGCCTGGGATAGTACGGGACCCGCGACTCAACAGTGCCCGTGCCGTGGAGGACATCATGGACAGGCAGTTTCACGCCAGCGCCGAACGCGGCGCCGCGTTCACCTCACGGCTGTCCCGACCCCATTGCCCTCCCCACGGGCGGCGCGCCGACCATGGAACACACCGGTGAGCGTGGTGCCGCTCCCGTCCTCCGACTCGCCGGCCTCGGCGTCGCCGGCGTCCGCGCCGCCTCAACAGCGTCCGGTCCTGAGCGTTGCTGAGGCGGCGGATCTGCTCGGAGTCTCGCAGTGGCTGGTGCTGCGGCAGGTCGGGCGAGGCGCCATCCCCCACAAGCGCGTCGGTCGGCGGATCCTGTTCCCCCGCGCCGGGTTCCTTGCCTGGCTCGAATCCACCGACCAGGAATCCAGCCACCAGCCGGGACCGCTCCGCTTGGCAGGCCAGCGACGGTAGGCCGCCCCCAGTGGTCGTCGTGCTCGGCATGCAGTAGCAGATCGCGCTGTTGGGGTAACAGCCACGAAGGGTGTTTCGGCTGCCGGGGACACCGTCGGCCGCGGCGCAGTTGGCGTCGAGCAAGAGGGGCGCCTCGCCAGCGAGCAGCGCCTGCCAGCGGGTGATCAGGACCACGGGCGGGCTTCGCGTCAGGCCGCACTGGGTCAGGCTGTCGGCCAGGGCGGGGAGGTCCTCCACGTTCATCTACTCCGGGATCCGTATAAGGGTCTGGGTCAGGCGGTCAGGTAGCCGTCGATGGTGCGCTGCTCGGCGGTGGTATTGCGGTCGCCCCGCCCGGTCCACTGGATGATGACTCGTCGACCGCGGGGTGCGGGTGGGGAAACTCAAAGTCGCGTGACGTGGAAGGCTCGGCCGGATCCACGAGGGCCTCGGTGATCAGCAGGCCTAGTACGGCCCGATGCAGCTCAGCGGGAAGCGCCGAGGCCGGAGCTGGCTGAGTGGGTCGCCGACGTCACCGCCGACTGACAGCAGGCCTTGCGGTCTTGCCTCGCCGAACAGGGCGCTACGCAGGTTGATCTCGGTGATGTCGTCGGCGCTGTAGGTCGCGTCGTTGACGCTGAAGGAGAAGCTCATCGGGCCGCAGCCGTCGTCGCGGTGGTAGTGGAGGGTGATCTCGAGCCCGGTTCCGCGGCTACTCGTTGTCTTGGTCGTGATGGCTGTGACGCGGACGCCGTGCAAGCGTCCGGCGTAGGTGAGCCGGGTGTCGCGGTGTCCTGACCAGCCGCCGGGACGTAGCGACTCCAGCGCAGCGAGGGCGGCGTCGTCGGTGATGGTGGCGTGCACGGTGAGGGCCTGGCCGGTGTCGGCGACGGCGTGGGCGCGGAAGATGGCGTCGCCGAGCTTGCACCACGGGGACAGATCTTCTGCGGCGATCCGTGTGAGGCGGTTGGTGACGCCAGCGGCGAGGTCCTCGGGCGTGGTGTAGCCGCCGGTCGTACGGAACTGGCGTACTTCGTCAACGAAGGCCTGCTGGTCTCCTTGGAAGTCCTCGTTGCTATGCACCCAGACGCTGACCCGCAGCCCGCGGGCTTTGGCCTCGCGGTACTCCTGATGCGTGGCGGACAGTCGCGAGGGCAGAAGCCGTCCGTAGATACGGCCGGGGACACCGAGGTAGATGGTCGAGCTGGCGACTTCAGCGAGGTAGGCGCGAACCAGACGGGCTCGGCCCCGAGGCCGGTGATCGCCGTGGCGATGGCGCGACGCTCGGTGGTGAGCTCGACCATCACCGAGGAGATGAACACGCGCTGATCGCTGGCCCAGCCAGTGAGGTCAGCGATAGAGATCCTGCCAGCCGAGGCGGCGTGTCGATGAGCACGGTCACAGCGGATCCTCGCGCGCGGGTACGACGGTACGGGCCAGGTCAGCAGGCTACGGCCGTCTCCCCAGACTGAGCGGCCCCGCTTGCCAGCAGCACCGCGTCTGCCGATGATCTGACCGCCCGCATCCAGCAGTCCGGCGCCCGAAGGACAGAACTGGCAGCCGTGTTCTCGCCGCAGATCTGGGGTTCAAAGCAGCCGATGTTTCGCGACATGAAGCGAGCGCCCAGCCAAGTTGAAGCCGGTCAGGGCAGGTCCATCAGGGTCAACTGCGGCGCAGCCTGTGCTGCCATTTTGCTGCCACCCAAGTCGGAAGGGGTCTCCCGATTTCTCGGGGGACCCCTTCTGACCTGGACTTCTTCTGTAGCGGGGGCAGGATTTGAACCTGCGACCTCTGGGTTATGAGCCCAGCGCTTGGCTGTCGAGCAGCTACATCCGGAATGGGAGTACGTCCTTCCGCGGGTTCGGCAGCGTCAGCCGTCCGAGGCGTCATAAGGCTCAACGCCCTGAAGGAGGTCGCGCACAGTGACTTCCAGCGCGGCAGCTACCGCCTGCAGCCTCCCCAGCGTTGGCACCGTTCGGTCGTGCTCGATGTCAGCCAGGTACGAGGTCGACAGACGAGCGTCACCCGCGAGCGCCATCAGCGTGAGCCCCCGCTCCTGTCGGAGTTGCCGCAAGCGCGAGCCAAGAGTCTGCGTGACCACCAGGGGAGGCTAGGACGACCCCCTGACAGCGCGTCTATACGTTGGTAGCGTATACGTTGTGGACGTAACCAAAGGTCATGCAGCTGAGGCCGCTCTGGTCGTCAATGAGTTCGTTCCCCAGGGTCCAAGAGCACGTGCCGCATGGCCGTACACCCACAGAGTCGTTGCCGAAGCGGCCCGCGTCAGCACCCGCTCGGCTAGCAACGCCGCCAAGTACCTCAGTCACCTGTCGGACTTCGCTGCGTGGGCACATGAGCAGGGCGTTCCGTTGGCGCTGGAGGCCCTGCTAGACCCGGATGTGATCGAGCGCTACATCGCCGTCGGGATGCCGGGCGCTCGAGACAGCACCCGCGCCACACGGCGCGCGATCCTGCGCCGGATCGCGCGGCGCTGCGCCTCGCCGCCGCAAGACCTGCCCCTGCCGATCACATACCGACGGGTCCGGCCGCCGTACACACCCGACGAGGTGCAGGGGCTCCTTGCCCTGGCGAGCGCGCAACCGACACCGAGCCGCCGCAGGACGCTGCGCGCGATCCTGCACCTCGGACTGGGCTGCGGGATCGCCTCGCGAGACTTGTCGTGGGTTCGTGGACAGGACATCGAGCAGCTGCCGGACGAGGCGGTCAGCGTCACCGTAAGCGGCGGGACGCGGCCACGGGCCGTGGTCGCGCTGCACGCCCACGAGACGGCACTGCTCGAGCTGTCCCGGTTCACAGGCGGCGGGCTACTGATAGGCGGAAGCACCCGCGGCCGCCGGAATGTCACCCGCGGACCCCTTGCGCGAGTGGTAGCGGGTGAGGACCTTCCCCGGCTGGAGACCGCACGGCTTCGTTCGACGTGGCTGCTGGCACACCTCCAGGCCCGAACGCCGCTTCCCGCGCTGATGACCGCCGCCGGGCTGACGACCGTGCGACCGCTCGAGGACCTGCTCCACCACTGCCCCATAGACGTCGACGCAGCGCGGGTTGCGCTGCGCACAGCCGGATGATCCGGCGCCGGGACATCACCCGCACGCTGGAGTGGGTCGACGCCAGCGGCGTCCCGGCGGTGCTCGAGCAAGCACTGCGTCCCACCGGTCGGGGACGACCACGGCAGCTCACGGTCCGAGCGCTACTGGTCGGGCTGAAGCTCGCCGTCGACAGCGCGAAGACGGCCTGCCTCACCGACGTGTTCGTCGTGCTGACCGAGGTCCTCCCCGCGGCGGTGCAGCACGACCTAGGTGTGCGGGACCGCCGGACCGGACGCGTCATCACCGTCCACCAGGTGCGCCGGCTGCTCGACAGCATCAAGAACCGGCTCGACCCGGCGGCGAACCCGAGGCCAGAGGACCGCGCGGCGCGGCTCGCTGCCCTGCAACAGGTCCTCGACGATCTTCTTGCCGCGACCATGCCCGCCGAGGTCCCGACCAGCGGCGCGTATGCAGTCGACGGCACCGGCACCTGGTCCTGGGCCCGCGGAAAGGATAAACTGACGGCCGCGGCTGACCCGGACGCGGCCTGGGGCGTCAAGACCAGCAAGTCCGGCAAGCAAGAGCGCTACTTCGGCTACGAACTGCACGCCGTCGTCCGCGTCGGGCGCCTCAACGACGACCGACCAGTCCCCTGCCTCGCCGAACGCATCGTGGTCACCCCCGCATCGACGAACTGCGCAGAAGCTGTGCTGCCGGCGATCGCCAAGATGCGCGAGGAGGGCCTGCGGCTCCGGGAGGTCATCGCTGACCGGGGCTACACCTACAAGACAGGCTGGAGCCGCGGCCTGCGAGCACTCGATGTCGACTCGGTGCTGGACCTGCACCCGACCCAGCTCGGCGCCAGGGGCAGCCACGGCGGGGCGCGCGTCATCGCCGGGGTCCCACACTGCCCCGCCACCCCGGACGCGTTCGACACGATCCCGCGTCCTGAGCGCCTCGCCGCAGCGCCGGCGCTGGAGGTGTTCCTCGGGCAGATCAACACGCGGGAGCAGTGGGCGTTGCGCCGGGTCGCCGGCCCGGACAGCAGCGGGTCAGAGCGGTACGAGTGCCCGGCGCGCGCGGGGACGCTGCGGTGCCCCCTCGTTCCGCAGTCCATGGGGCAGCGTGTCACGCACCCGAAGGTCCTTGACCCGCCCCAGCCGTCGGCTCACCGGTGCTGCTCACAACGCACGATCACCGTACCCGGCGACGTCGACTACAAGTCCAGGCAGCGGCACTACTGGGGAAGCCGCGACTGGATCAGCTCTTTCAGCCGGCGCTCGCGGGTTGAGGGCTGGTTCGGGAACCTCAAGGACCGCTCCCGTGAGGCACTCGCCCGCGGCGCGTTCCGCGTCATGGGCCTATGCAAGAGCTCGCTCATGCTCGGCATCTACGCAGCCGCCACGAACCTGCGTCTGCTCGATGCCTGGGCCAGCAAGGTCGGCCTCAGCGAACCGCCCGCACTGGCTTCCCGTGCAGAGCGGGGAGCGGTGGCGCCCGGGACGAACGAGGCCGCCAGTCAGGGCGACCTGACCAACCACCCACCAGGCCCCTAAGCCCACGCTTCTCCGCCTCTTCCAACGCCTCCAACACGCCCCATAGGCGCCCTCATGAGCTGAGGCGCCGGCTCGGTACCCGCAGCGCGGCACGGGCCGCGCCGGGGCGGCCCGCATAACAGGCGGCGAGCGCGCCTCGACGCAAAAGGAGCGCCCCAGCCCTCAGTCTTAGGGCTGGGGCGCTCCTCTTGTTGTGACTTTCGTGAGCATCCACGGCGTAGAACCGTGAACACCCCTCGGTGGAGGTGGCGGGAATCGAACCCGCGTCCTCCGGTACCAGGGCAAGGCTTCTCCGGGCGCAGCTCGCTGTGCTTTTCTCGGCCCCACCGATCACGCAAGCAAGCCGGTGACGGGCTCAGTCGCTGTTGGGTGTTCCGTTCGTCCCCGCGACCGGGGCGGACGGTGATCCTCCTTGCGATGCCAGCACCCGGCCGG
>JAABUI010001449.1_pt1 | contig 13727 bp, 17 predicted proteins | sample 5559111 | NCBI WGS metagenome assembly JAABUI01 (sample SAMN10711870, study PRJNA513365) | rock metagenome | isolation source: Antarctica rocks | place: Antarctica: Victoria Land, Buttleship Promontory
CACCGGCGTCCTCGCCGGCGCACCCGAAGACGCCTTGGATACCGCCTGCGGCCTCTACCTCGACAACCCCTGACGAACAATCGAGCGAGACCACTTAGACGAACGGTAGGCCAGACCCTGCCCTTTGAGGATCTCCCAATCGAATTGTGGGTTCGGACCCGCGGTCCAGGTCAGCGAGCCGGTTCCGCTGGACATATTGACGATGCGCGGGTGTGCGGACCGACGCAACAGCGGGAGTACCGCTTGAGTGACCGCCGCGAGCCCGAAGACGTTGGTCTCGTAGGCTGCTCGCAGCTGTTCGAGCGTGGCCTGGGTGATGTCCTGGTTCCCGGGATTGATTCCCGCGTTGTTGATAAGGACATCGAGGGCGGGGAGCTCATCCGCCGCCTGTGCGGTCGACGCGCTATCAGTGACGTCGAGCCGGACAGCTCGCGCACCATGAGCTATTTCACTGGCTACAGCCCGACCTCTGACAAGGTCGCGACTACCAATCCAAACCAGGAAGCCACGATCGACAAGTTGACGGGCGATGTCCAAGCCAATGCCGCTTGTCGCACCAGTCACCAACGCGACGGCTCCCTCGTCGAACGGACTGTCGCCTGCAGCCAGCACCGCGGGCAAGCTCTCCATCTCTTATCCTTACACTTAGCAGCTACGAGGTGTAGCCGAATCTGTCATCCATGTTCTGGCTAAGTCCACCGCTTCACATTTCGGGCTCTTGTCCTCCGAAGGTCAAAACCAACCGCCCACGGACACCACCCGCTTCGAGCCGGGCATACGCCTCGCTCGCGCGCTCGACCGGGTAGGTGTCTGCGATCCGAGGAATGAGGCTGCCGCTGCGCACCATGTCTGCGAGCTCCGACAGTCCATTGGAACGCTCGAAGTCTGCCGACACCCAAATTGGCTCGATCCGAATCCCCCGTTCGGTGGGGCCATCCCACCCACGGACCGTCGCCAGTGAACCGTGATCGCGGATTGGCGCGAGAGCGGCGGCGTCGACAACCGCGGCGTCGATCAATCCGTCCACACCGTCCGGCGCGCTCGCCCGGAACGCGGTCCCGGGATCACCAGAACGTGCGATGACCTGATTGGCGCCCAAACTGCGCACCAGCTCCTCATCCGCAGGCTTGGCATCAGCGAATACCCTTAGCCCAGCCTGCACACCGAGTTGGATGGCGTACTGACCGACGGCACCAGCCGAACCGATGACACCGAGCGTGGCGCCCGATGGCAGGTCGAGCCGGCGGAGCGCCTGCAACGCCGTCAGCCCGTTCATCGGCAAAGTCGCGGCCTGAGCGTCTGATATTTCGTCCGGAGTTCGGGCGGTCGACGCCGCCGACACCACCACAAATTCGGCCTGAGCGCCGCCCTCGGGCCGACGCGGGTTGACGATCGCAAAGACCCGCTCCCCTACGTGGAAATCGGCGCCCACGCCGACGGCCTCCACGGTGCCGGCCACCTCCATGCCCGGGGTCCATGGCGGCGGCAGCTCGCCAATCCCCCTCAGACGCAGCAAGAGGTCCGTGGGGTTGACGGTTGCCGCAGCGGCGCGAATAACGACTTGGCCGGGACCGGGACTCGGTTGCGGTCGGTCGCCAAGTTCAAGGACAGATGGCCCGCCGGGGCGACTAATCACGAGTGCACGCATGCCTGCACTGTAGCCGACAACAACATTGTTGGTGTTACGGGCGACGCCGCCCGCCCGTGCCGTGCTTCGTCAGCGGAACGCGGCGGCGGCCCCGCCGCCTCCATCCCTATAAATCATCTTTACGCTTACGACCGTGCCGCCGCCATCGAAGGACATCCCGACTCGCCTCAAGCGGGCGGCTGGGGAGCTGTTCGCCGCACACGGTCCGGACGGAACGACCGTCGATGAGATCGCCCGTGCCGCCGGCGTCAACCGAGAGCGCGTCTACGCCTACTTCGGTGGCAAGGACGGGCTGTTCGACAGCGTGCTAGGCGACGAGCTGCTTGCGATCGCCGAAGCCGTCCCCTTGGACATGGAAGCCGTAAAAGACATAGGGGCCTTTGCCGGGCAGCTCTTCGACTACCACACGGCCAATCGTCAAATGGCACGACTCCTGCAATGGGAAGCGCTGCGTTACGAGTTACGCCCGGTGCCCGACGAGGCCGCGCGGCGTGGGCACTACCAGCATAAAGTCGACGTGATCGCCCAGGGCCAGCGCGACGGCGTGCTGACTGATGACATTCCCCCTAGCGACTTATTGTTCCTGCTCGTTGCGATCGCCGCTTGGTGGTCAGCCGTCCCACAGATGACACGCATGATGGACAGAGACTCTCGTACCCCTGCTGCCGCCGCGCGCCGACGTCGCGCGAGCACAGTTCGCGCTGCCGAGCTGATTGCGTATAAGCACTCGACCTAGCGGCCTGAGCTAGTTGTTGTTTGACGCTTGGCTCTTACAAGGACATGGTCGTCCACGCCGGTCGAAAGTTGAGAAGTTCGCAGCGGTCGGAAGGAGCGTGATCCGGTTCTCCGGACACGCTGACGTGGCCCGGCTTCACGGACTCGCTGCTCGGGAAATCTGGGCTGCCGGGTTGTGGGTAATCCCGAACTCTATGGGGCTCGTCCAGCCCAGGGCCGAATGACGGCGGCGACGGTCGTGAAACGCTTCGATGTATTCGAAGATCGCGTTCGCCAGATCGATGCGGGTGTTCCGCCGTTGCCGTACGCACTGAGCTGACCGACGTCAGCCAGGCCCCTGCCGGGTTCTACGCGATCACCGTCTCCGCGGCGTTCTCCCGTCTCGCGGTCGACAACGTTCCCCTTCGCCCAAGTTCGGAGACGATCATGGCCGCGCAGGCGCTGCCGCGCGTGCCCGGTCTACCAGCGGGCGCACGACCGGGGAGCGCTCGATCTCGACCGCATCCCCGGTCGTGCGCTGGCCATGCCGTTCGACCGGCATCGGCGGCAAGAACCAGTTATCCCTCATAGATGCGCTCAGCGATTATTGATTCCTGCCAGATCAAGGTGGACGTTCATATCGAGGCTGAATCGGCCGTAGGGGTTGATGTGGGTCCAGAACAGGGGTGTCAGCGCGCGGCGTTCTTCGGGGAGCAGGTCGTGGAACTTCGGGGTCTCCAGCACCGTCTGCAGGAGCAGGGTGTTGATGTGGACCAGTGCTGATTGCAGCAGGTGCAGGGCGAGCATGGAGGTTTCGGCGTGTTCGCGGTCCGGGCCGGTCAACGCGGCGTCCTTGCCGTAGAAGATGACGGTGTTGCCCGAGTTCCACTGCTCAACCACTTGCAGGCCGCCGTGGATCTCCCGGCGCAGGTCGGGTGAGGCCAGGTACTGACACGCGAAGATCGTGCGGACCGCACGCCCGAGTTCTTCCAGGGCGGCGTAGGTGGGGTGTTTGGGTCCGCCACGGGTGAACCGGCGCAGTACCTGCTCCGATTCGGCCGTACCCAACCGCAGCGCGGTGGCGTATTTGATCATCTGGTCGTACTGCTGAGCGATCAGCTCCCACCGGATCGGGCGAGTCAGCACCTGATCCAAGTGGCCGTAGGCCTGGTCCTGGTCGGGGCGGTACAACCGGATCGAGCCGATGTTCTTCAACCGGGGCAGGAGCCGGAACCCGAGCAGTTCGGTGAACGCGAACCCCACCACCGACGCGCCGTGGGTGTCGACATAAGTCGTGTCGACAGGGACATCGGTGCAGTGCCGCAACATCCCCTCGATCATCGCGGCGACCTCGGAGGAGGAGCAGTTCTTCAATTGCGAGTAGATGCACGTTGAGCGCCGTTCCACGTGCCAGTAGATCATCACCCCGGGCCCGCCGTACCGCTGATGCCATTGGGTCATCAGGTTCGAATCCCACGACCCGAATTTCTTGGAATCACTCGCGCACGCGGTGCCGGTACCCCACCAGGACGGGTCCCGAGCCTCGAACGTGGCATTGACGACCGCGGTGATCGCGGCCCGCAGATTGTCACCGGTGATGTAGTGCCGACGCACGTGTCGCAGGGCCGCTTCGCTCTCCCCGTGCTGGCCGGTGTCCACGATCGCCTTCAACCCCATGTTCGTGCCCAGGCCGAACAGGCACAGCAGCAACCGGCGCCGCAGGATGTCCCGGTCGGTCACTTCCCGGGTAGCCACCGAGGTGAACGCGGCCGTGAACTCAGTCAGGAAATCGCAGTCCTTCAGCACATCGAGCAGGTCCAGGGTGCCCCACCGACGAAGTACTTCTTCCTTCAGTGCCGGAAGGTTGCCCGGTTCAGGCAGCGCTTCCAGGCGGGGCACCCCGATCCACGGCTCCCCGCGCCGGGTGGTAATCGCTACCCCGCCGGCCGAGCCGTCCAGCAGCCCCTGATCCAAACCGGCCAGCGCCTGGCTCAGTCGGCCTTTCAGGTCGGTGATGAACGCGGTCGCGTCGGTGGGCTGCCGCAGCGCGGCATAGTGCACCTCACGGCTTTCCTCAAAATCACCCGGCAAATCCATTTCGGGGTCACCCCATCGCCGACCGCCGGTGACGTAGATCTCCCGGCGGCGTATCCCGTTACGTAACGCGACCAGCACACACAGCTCGTAGGGGACCCGTTCGATGCGGCCCTGCTCATCCACGACCGCGCCCCGCCACGCCGTCGGAACAACCCCGTCCAGGGGGACCGTGTCGCCCTGGTCGTAGAAGCGGGCTTTGCTCGCCTCGGTGGCGTACCGGCGCATCAGCGCCAACGCGCTCATTACCGGCTGATACGCGGTGTTGTTGCACTGAAAACTGACCCCTGCCAGCAGGGAGGGCAGCATCCGCCGGTAATGCCCGGTGTAAGAGCTACGTAGCACCACCCGGACCCTGTCTTGGAAGGCGTGCTCGCCCGCTTTGGCCTCGGCCACCAACTCCCGCAACGTTTTCTCACCCACCACCGGGAACAACGCGGTCCGCACCAACTCATCCGGGTGGCTCACCGCCGCGTCCGCCAACCGGAACAAGATGGACTCTTTACCGCGCACCTTCCGCAGGTCAGCAGTCAGCTCCTTCGTGACCCGCCGGTCTGCGCGGGTATTGATCCGCAACACCAGCGCACACAACAAAATCGACCAGGGCATCGGTGATCTCCGCGACCCTGGTCCAACACAACGCCGCGACCAGCGTCAACCGCACCGGCGCCGGCGCAGCTTGCAGGTCCGAGGGGTAAGAGCGGGCCGCCCGGGCCCGCCACGCCGACACCAACTTCTCGGACACATCACCGAACAAGTCGGCCGGTAACCCGACCCGTTGCACAGCGGCCAGCTTGTCGATCTCCTTCAGCAACGTCGCCAGACCGACCGACCCCGGGTCCGCCTTCAACTCAGCCAGTAATCCGCGACCTTCATCGCTGTCGACCAGGGCCTCCAGCCGGGCCACGCACTCCGGGTCGATCCGGGACACCGTCTGCTGGCAGAACGCGGCCTCGAACGCGGCCCGCGCCGCACCCACGATCCGAACCGGTCGCCCAGGCGGTTCGATCCGCAACGCACGGCAACGCACCAGTAGCGCCTCGAGCAGTTGCTCATCGCATTGCTCCACCGGGCACACATGCTCGGAAAGCCACTGCGACAACAGGTCCTCATCCGCGCGGGCGAACTCCGGAAACCAAATGCCTCCCGCACCTGGGCACGGTGGTACTCGATCGTGCGGCCAGTCCACCGGTACCCATCCAGCGCCGAAGGGTCGACGCGGACCTGCTCAGCCAGATACGCGACCGCGGCGGACGGCACATCGGCCGAACGTACGGGGAACGCGGCCTCAACCTCGAAGAACTTCAACACCACCGCGAAACCAAGGCGCGTCGCACCGCCCTTGTTCCCCAGCAACCGCCAGTCCTCCTCAACCAGCGTCCACGACTCAACCAGCTCCTCGGGCGACCACTCCATCCGCATCACCTGACCGTAGGACCACACGCGGTGCTACGTCACGAGAAAGTGCCGCTGCCCACCGGTTACTTTGCGGCTTGGGCCACCTTCGGGAGTACCGGGCCTGGTTCCCGGTGATAGGACGAGATCATGGGCGTACTTGGTTGCACGGTCCCGGTCGCGACCGACACCGCTACAGGACCGTCAACGAAGCGCTGCGGCAGGCGACGTGATCGTCATGGAACGTCCTAGCAGCAGCCGCGACTGGCCACCGCGATCGACTTGAAGCTGTTCGCCACCGTAGTCACTAACGAGACCGTAGCGGGATCCCTCTTCGGGCACTTGACGGTCTGGAGTAAGCGCCCGACATATCGGATCGGGCTAATTCGGTAGGTCGACCACGTCGAGCGCGGACTCCAAGCCGGCGAAGTCCCTCCCGTTTCGGGTCAGCAGCATCAAGCCGTGGCGGGCTGCGGTCGCGGCGATCTGCAAGTCCATGCGGCGTGGTCGTGGGTTGCGCCCATGCTGGCGGACGAGGGCGGCGAGCATCCCGTAGTACTCGGCGGCGGCCACATCAAACGGCAGCACCTCGAATCGATCCAGGGTCGCCTGCACGCGCCGACGCCGATGCATCTGCGTCAACGGATCTGCTGCGGCGGCCACTCCGTATTGCAACTCGCCGATCGTCACCGCGGACACCGCAACCTCGTCAGCGACCGTGGCGACGTGCGCCGCCGGGAAGTCGATCACCACCGAGGTATCTAGAAGCGCGCGGCGGAGCTTGCTCGCGGTCATTGCGTCTCTGGCCGAACGGATCGGTGGGCTTGTCCGGACCGAACGTCTCGTCGGCCGCAGCCAGATCGGGCCGCCACGCTGTCGGATCGGCTGCCGGTTCCGCCGCGAATGCTTCGGCCAGTTCAGCAACTGGGACGAACCGACGCTTCCCGGTGCCCGGCCGATGTGGCACCACATCGGCGACCGCGCGACCGTTGACGGTGACCACAAAGGACTCGCCCTGAGCAACGCGCCGCATGACCGCGGCGTTATCGTTTCTCAACTCGGATTGACGGATCTCCACGCTCATAGCGCAAGCATAGCGCTCGCGTAGCGCTGAACGAACTGTCCCCATCAGGCGATCCCTGACCGGTCACCCGACGACAGGCATGGCAGCGAGGGCCCTGATCATCCGGCATCCGGTGCAACCGGATCTGACCACAGGCCGACCTCTGCCGCGAACCGGTCGACCACGACCGCGACGACGCCATTCCGTCCGAGTGCCGCATCCAGCTCTCCCGCCGACGGGACGCGGTGTCCTTCCGCCCAACCAAGTAGTCGCGCCATGTCATCAGCGCGGTCCGGGTCGAGTTCGGCCCAACGCCGCGCCGCCCTACCGCGGTCCGTGGTCCAGGTTCTGTCGTACACGCTGATCACACCGGCCGCAGCCAACAGGGTCTTGCGGGCCACCCGCCTCGGGTCGGCGCCGGCGCGCCAGATATCCAGGCATCTACCGATGTTCCCGTTGAAGCCGCGGGCGGCCCGGGCATCACCGGGGAACGGCTCCGCGCTGCGCAACCCGTCCGGCCCGGCCAGGGGAACACAATAGTGGCGCAGGAACACCCGATTCCCGTAGGCCGCGTCACCATCGCCGCGGAAATCCGCCGGCTGGCCCGGGCCGATCTCGACGCCGCGACACACGTCCATGAACCGAGTCGACAGGGCGGCGCTCATGCCGCGTGCCCATCCCTCGGGAACGCCGATCGCCACGAGGTCCACATCCGATATGCCGAGTCGGGCCTTTCCGGTGGCGACCGAGCCATACAGGTGCAATTCGGCATGCTCATCAAAGAAATCACGTAGTGCTTCGACGGCCGCAACCACTACCGGTTCGAACTCAGCGGGGACCCTTTCGCGGTGCGCGCCGGTGCGGATCGTTCCATCCGGATTGAGGCCCTCTTCGGGATCGAGCACCATCGCATTGTCCCGCAGCGGGCCTTCGGGCGGACGTCGTCAGTGACCAACCCAACGGCCTCCACAGATGCCGCAGCGGCCGTAGCGGGATCGTTCAATGGAAGGCATTCTGTGAGTCGAGCGGACAGTGCTACCGTTTTTGGCCTGAAAGAGGAGTGTTGACGAGTGGTCCGCAACGGGTTCGTTGCGCCAACCCCCGCGCACCTGGATGTCGCCGAATCCGGCTCGTTCGAGGTCACTGGTGATCTCTTCGGCGGCGCGGAAGTACAGAACGCTGGTGTAGACGGCTTCGCGCCCATCCTGGAACACATTGTGCGCGTCGAACACCACGCGGCCGTGGTCCACCTCGGTGACGTCGAGCCACTCGCAGAGGTGGCCCGACGGGATTTCGCGCTCGGTATAGGTCTCGGACCGGTACCAATGCGCCCAATCCCGGGCTCCGGGATTGCGACTTTCGAAGCTGATGACTCCGCCGGGTCTCAAGGCTTCGGACAGGGAACTCAGCACCCACGGATAGGCCGCCGGACTCAGGTGCATCATCGTGTTTCCACTACTGACCACCAGATCCGCATCACCGGCACCTTCGATGGCGGTGGCGTCACCGTCGATCCAGATGACGGCTTCTGCCCCGGGCTGACGGCGCGCGTAGCCCAACATCGTTGCGCTGGGATCGACACCGATGACCACACGCCTGGGCGTTGCTAGGGCTCGAGTCAGGAGCCCGGTGCCGCACCCGAAGTCGAGGATCTTGTTCGCCTCGATGGCGTCGGCCAGGGTGCGGTAGTACTCGTGGTCGTCGCGGGCAGCATTGCCGCTGTCGTACAGCTCTACAAGCTGTTCGTCGCGGTAAGAATCCTCATCCATGCCCGCAGGCTATGAACGCCTCCTGATAAACGCAACCAGTTTCCCCGGACTGTGCAGCGGCAGGCGTTCCGCAAGCCGAACGTCCTACGGTGACCGAAACCGCGTCCCGAGGCGACTGACGACGAAGATCAGGAACGCGTCGAATGGGGATCGGCTTACGGGAGACCGCTTGCCGGCGGGTCACGCACGGAACGACAAGCTGCAGGTACGACCGGCGGTCCCGAGAACCCACCAGCCGCCCGGCTGGCGACTATCTACAGTCCGAGCCGTTGCGCTCCTGGCCACTTGCTCAAGTCGGCTTGTGGGCCGGCGTCGAACGGCGCAAGCGCCGCCCAACAGCCGTCGCCGAAGGTGTGTCTTGAAAAGTTGGGAACCGTCGCTCGTCCACTGCGCGCCAGTACAGCGGCAGGTCAGCGGTCGCCGCGATCACTCGGCCCGACCGGGTTGCGGCCTCATCCCACGTCGCGTTGCTCGACCCAATCGGTATCACCGACGAAAGGTGGCCGGGTTGCAATGCAACGTGCAGCCCGTGCTTGTCGTGCCGGTACACGTCAGTGGGTAGGCCGGCTCGACAAAGGACCAGTCATCCGCGGTTATCACCCGGGTGAATCCCGCCATCGCCCGTATGTCCTCGTCGCTGGCCGTCTCGTCCTCGGTTTCGTCCTCATCCACCCCGTCGGACAAGTTCATGTGGGCGACTTCGACGCGTGCGCCGAGCTGCCACGGGGTGATGAGCACCGTTGGCACCGGCACACCGATGCCCAGGCAGCAGCCGCGGTGCGACCCAAGCCGTCACGGCGTGAGTCCCGATCTGATCTTCATCAAGCTCCTGTCGATGCTCGAAGAACGGCCGTTCACGGCTTGCAACCGCTCACCACCGCTCAGCCGGCGAGGACCTCGACACCAGCACGGCCGTCATCAGGATCTGCTCCGTCGCATGGATCTGGCAGGTTGCGCCGACCACTAGACCGAGCACAAGACGATCGCCGAGGCGAGCTACCTGTGCGCGAACTGCGACACCCGTTCCGGGCCGCCCGACCGCTCCCCTACTGCTCCCTGGCATGCAAGTCCCAAGCCAAGACGGTGCGCGCGTTCCGCGCCGCCTTCGCCACCTACTGCCGAGCGACACTGCCCGACGACGTCGCGCAAGGCCTGCGTATCAGAATGGCGCACGCGCTGGCCGGTGGGTACTACTCCCCAGTTCGGTACCTGTCCCGCGCCGCCCGTGACCACATCGTCGACAGGGATGGCGGCCTCTACGTGCTGTGCTCCTCCCCCGGCACCGAGATCGACCCATTAACGGCGACAGCTCCGACCCGGACAACCTGCGACTGCTCTGCCACACCTGTCACGTCGGGGTGACGCTGTCGCACAGCCGCACGCACCGGCCAAGACGGACGCGGAGATCGATCAGGTCTTCGCCGAGATCACCGTCCGGATCGACAGCGCCGCCCCGGCGCGGTCCTGCGGCGACGCCGACTGGGAGTCCACCTAGCGCACCTGGGACGCTGCAGCACGCATCGACCTGACTACTGCCGCACGCGAGACGTCTGGCATTTCGAGCCCATAACGTTCCAGCGTTCCAACATTAGAACGTTTAGCGCTTCTTTCGACCTGTCTTGGTTGAGTCGACCGGCTGGGCTGCGAGGTACTCCCGGATCTCGCCCACCGTCATCTGCTGCTGCAGACGCATCAGGGCTAGGCGGACCACGGCACTTTTCGAGATGTCCAGTCTGGGGCGACTGATCAGGCCGGCCATCCGAGCTTCCTCCAGGAAGTCGACGTGAGTCTCCTCCAGATACAGCGTCGCGGGTCTGGCTGGACCCCGAGCCTCCCCCGCCGCTGGCGCCGCCTTGGGTCGCCTCGCCGACGCAGCCGGCTTTTCGGCAGTCATCGACTTATCGAGCGGTGACCGTTGCCTTGGCTCCTCCTTTAGCGTCGGAACCGCTGTGTCGCCGGCAGCCGGTCCGGCCTCGCCGGGCGGTAGCGGAGCCAAGTCGGCCGGCGAAGGGTTCGCCGAAGCGGGGTGTCTGGGCGGCGGCATCGTGCGTCGTGCGCGGCGCTCTCTTGCCTGGGTCATGCTGGCCAGACCGTTGGGCTGCGGCTCAGCCATGATGCGCCTTGACGTAGGAAGCCAGAGCATGGAGCGCGGCAACGAACTCGGCGTTGGCTTTGGCTGGTGGGTCTTCGGTGGTGATGGCGACCCGCTTCTTTCTCGTCTCGATTCCGCGCACGTACGGGATGGGCTCGGCGACAGTAATCGGAGTGCCCGCGACCATTGCCTCGATGCGGCGGATCTCCGCCACCCCCGGGACTCGGGGCACCATGTTGGGCACAAGGACCAACGGGTAGTCCGGCATCTCGGCGACCATGCCCTCGGTAGCACTGAGATCCTTGGTCTTGAGCGGCGTAGGCACGATCACCATGTCTGCTGCAGCGATGGCGCCGTCGCCAGAGGGCGACCCTCCCCCGTGGGTGTCTACCACCACGTAGTCGCGATTCCACGCGTTGGCCCATTCCGTCAGCCGGTCGGCCATAACGTCAGGCGGCGGCTGGTTGAGCTGGAAGTCCGGGTGACAAGGGACGAGGTCCGGCTTGTGATAGCCGGTCAGAAGGCGCGGGACCGTACCGCGCTCGAGTGCGTCCAGCAGCGGGGCCCGAAGTCTGGACTCGTGTCGATAACCCCACATGCGAGTTGCGGAGCCATGGTCGAACTCCAGGTCGACAAGCGGGGCGTCGAGGAGCGACGCGAGCTCGTAGGCGATGGTCGTCTTTCCGACCCCTCCCTTGCGGGCGGCCACCGTGATGATCTTTGACATAGAAGCATTCAAACGGTTGGACGTTACAACGGCTGGGTGCCACGCCGTTGTAACGTCGAAGCAGTCCGAGGATTGCCAGGCCGGCGCCATCACTCACCCGCCCAACGTTCTACCGTTAGAACGTTTGAGACCTGCGCCGTTTGAACGGCCTGCCATCACAGCACAGGTCCCAGCCGGTCGGACCTCCTGGACGGTAAGACCTTAGATCGGGAAACGCTGAGCGGTTCTAACGGTGGCTGTTGTAACGGTGCGCTGTTGTAACGGTGCGCTGTTGTAACGGCAGACCGTTGTAACACTGCGCCGTTCCAACCGAAAACGGCGACGATGACCAAGGGAGGTCGGGGCGAGCCCGCTGCAGCGTTGGAACGTTAGAACCGGCCAACGTTCTAACGTTTCGCCGTTTCGCCGTTCTCTAGTGCAGCGGATCGAGCCCCCGCCCATGAATATCGCCGCATGAGCAACCGATCCAGCCCAGGAGTAACGACGGACGCTTCGGCACCGTCGACCATCCAGCCGACCCCGGCGTGTCTTTTCCGGTCCCACCGCTGAGGACCTGTCCCTGAGCGCCCAGCTGGACTCCGAGGTGGCGACCGCTGCGGCTGCTCAGTCGCGCAAGCAGTTCCTGTCGGTCAAGATCGGGGCAGAAGGCGTCCTGCGGCAGTGGCCGAACGCTGCGTACCTGCAGATGGACTACTCCGACCAGCGGGACGGCGGATTGGGCCGTAGCGCTTCTCGATGCCGACGGCGAGTTGCTTGATGACGACCTGGAGATGTGGACCGAGCTCGACAATGGCGCTGACCTGCACGAAGCGATCGACAACCTGTCCGACGACGGCGGAGAGGCTGGTCGGCCCACCGGACATTCCGCAACGGCCCGTGTCTGAACCTCAAGACAGCGGCCGCGATAACAACGAAGCAAACGGCTGAACCCCCGGCATGAGAGAGGCACGCCTGCGGCAAGAACGCAGTGCCGGCCGTTCCCGTCGCCCGCCATGCTGGCCCCGCTCGCGACACCGTAAACCTCCCCGGATACCAGCCGGTCCCACTGCCGATGACGTGGCGCTCAGCTGGACGCCGACGTTGCCACCGCCTCCGCTGCCCAGGCCTGCATGGAGCTGCTGTCGGTGAAGATCGCAGCCGAAAGGGTCTTCTGCAACAGTGGCCGAACGCCGCCTACCTGCAGATGAACTACTCCGACCAGCGGTACGGGGGGGCTGGTGCCCGTCGCGGTGCTCGAAGCGACGGGCAGGTGCTTGACGACGACATGGAGTTGTGGACGAGCTCGACAACGGCGCCGACGTGCCCGCCTGACCGGCAACCTCTCGGACGACCGCGGGGACTGGTCAGTGCACAGGATCTTCCGCGACAACGTGGGAGGGCTGTCGGGCAGCGGCCTGTGTCTGGACCTCAAGTCGGCGGCGGCGATGACGACGAAACAGATCGGCTCAACGAGCTCAAGGTGCGCTGGATCGAGGTCGATGAGCTGAGCATCGGCATTCTCCGCCGGCGTGCCGACGAAGTCGCGAAGTACCAGTGACAAGGCCAGCGCAGCGTTCTCCTTGATCACGCAGCCACGATCACACACCGGCGGCAACCTGGAGGGGGAGTGCCCCGGGCTCCGGTTCGAGTACCGCGTCGCGCCCCGCAGCTGTCTGTCACGTGACAAAAGGCGCCACGTTCGCACGCTACAGATGTGTCCGGCGCACTCGGGAGCCGCAATAGGTGTCCCGTCTCATTTGAAATGAGGCACGGTCAGGCCTCTGACCTGCGGTGCCTCGAGATAGTGAGACGGCCGCTGACGGGTTTTGTCTCGCTATCTTGAGGCAGGTTGGCGCGTCTTCCTACCGGACCCGACTTCGTTTGCGCTGGTCACAGCCAGATCCGTCTCAGCAAGTTGAGGCATCTCGGCTCGATGCCTCAACTTGGTGAGAATGCATCAGATCAAATCAGACAGGACAATAGGCACAAATCCACGTTCTCGAGCGTCTCCTCCTGACTAGTATAATGTTCCATTATACTAGGTAACGCAACGTAACGTGTAACTTACTACCCCCAAAATCCGGTGGATCAGGAAGACATCCGTTTTGTCCGTTTATGGTGGTGTAGTCGATGAGCTTGCCCTCCAGGTCAGCGGCCCATGGGCGCAGTGAAGGCAATGCGGAAGGCGGAGTGATGGAGGCGGTAGGGGAGCGGCCCGCGCTCGCGGCTACGCCGTCACCTCTTGC
>JAABUI010001450.1_pt1 | contig 13724 bp, 13 predicted proteins | sample 5559111 | NCBI WGS metagenome assembly JAABUI01 (sample SAMN10711870, study PRJNA513365) | rock metagenome | isolation source: Antarctica rocks | place: Antarctica: Victoria Land, Buttleship Promontory
GTCAAAACTGTCGTATTAGTAGGCCTTATAGGGATGCACAAGACAGGCTGCTCTGGAGAGACAAGACTTGTCCTGCACGTACCTAGCTCATCATGATCTGGAAAGCGTTTTAATTATTATTATTATTGTTATGCATTCATGCACTCACCAGACATGTATCGTCCCCTGGGAGAGCAGCAGTCAGGTATGTTTCAGAACTAAACCCTAAAAAGTTAAACCCTAAAGCACAATGTACTAACATTACGTATAAGATCTACAATACATCTATTGCATCATGTTTGCGTTGTACACAACATGCTGTACAAACATTGTTTGCACGGTGTACAGCTTCTGACAAGAAACAGCACAGCTTGTGAGTTATGGATGTCACGCAGGGGCTTCGCCTGCTGGAGCTTGCAATACACTGTCATGAATGACGCCCTCTGCTGACTCTGTAACATGTTCTGCTGACAACGTAACATCTCTTGTGCTGCCGATTCCGATCAAGGCGACAAGCGCAGTGCTGGTGCAGACACAGATCAGACCGACACTCCTGAGTGTGTCATTTGACTTTCAACTTGCCCTGGGGTTTGTAGCCTGATCTAGCAGCCAAGACTGCCCCACGAGGCCATTTGGACTGGCCGGCTGAGCATTTGCTGAGTCAGTGGCAAGGTCATGTATAATCTGCCAGAGGGCAAAGCCTAGGCCTTGTGGTGGTGCTAAGGGCGACTCCAGCAATGAGCCCCATGGGACAAAGCATGACTGGGTGTCTTGTGTGAAAACCCACTCATCCTTCATCACCCGAGTGGCCATGCTCCTTGTGCCCCTTCATGGAGGTTTTGCTTGACCAGCTGTGCTGGCTGCTGCTCTGCATGTGAGATCCTTGTGTGATGACTTAACATGGTCGTAGTCCGGACCCATCAGGGAGAAATTTAAATCTGCGAGTAGCTGCTGCTTTGCTGACTGCCATTGAGGCTGTGATAGTGTAGCGATGCATAACGTATGCGCAAGCGTTTGCATACCTTCAAAGCAAGAGGCAGCCAAAGCAAGGCTCCAAGATGGCAGTCTCTACTTGTGTGGTCCTTCTGAAGGCATGTTGGCTACACACAGGAGGAGGAGGAGGAGGATTTACATCTTCAGCCAACCAACTAGCTTGTACAGATGTGCCAGGGTTGTCAGTAACCTGGTCGAAATCATCAGTACTAAGCGTCTATCATGTCTAAACAGTCTGAATAAACTTGTAGACAATCATGCAATCCTTCTGGGCAAATAAGGATTGCATTGAAGAGTTTTGAGAATTGAACAGGGTGTGGTACTTGTCTGCTGGAAGTGGCCGGAAAGTTGGACACTCAAAGACAAGATGATATTCATACCCAACGCTAGATAGGGGACAATGTGGGCAAAGTCCAGATGATCTAGGAATAGGTGGTCTGTGATGTCTGCCTGTCTCAATGAATGACAGCTGAATCTGAAACATAAGAAACGCTTCATGCGCTTGCCAGAAACAGGTGAAAGAAAGTATGGGTTGGAGGTGTTGAAGGGGCGAAACCAATTATGCCATGTACACAGTTTGGCATTCCTGGTGGGCGCTGTGCGTGGGATGGATGACAAGTTGCTCCATGAAAGAGAGGCTTGATGTTCAAGTCCAGCTATGACTTTGTTGACATCTAAGACAGGAATGCTTTGGACTTGAGTAGGTAAATGGTAGCCAACACTGCGAAGGCAATGAGAGACTGACTAAGGAAAATTGTCGGCACCATGAAGAAACGCGTCCCGTAAATTATCAATGAGAACAAGTTTATGTTAACCAGAAGCTGGAGCTGAAGCTAAGGTAGTCCAAAAATGGTTTGTTGCCACCAAAAGTGCTTCAGACTACGCATGTTCAACTCTGCCAGAATGACAGCATGAGAAGTGGTGGAAGGTACTCCACATAAAAGCTTAAGATATAACATGTTTTTGAATGTTGTTGGCAGCTGAATCTGTGGGAATATGCATGCCCCGGACAGGGCAACCGTAGTGAAAGGCAGGGGCAAGAATGGATTGAAACAAGCGAAACTTCAGACAAACAGTGTCACTACATTGCAACTGTGCATGCTTTTGCTGCACAATTGCCCAAGACGCTGCTGCTTTGTTAATTAACAACTGTCTGGTCACATTCCTCACCTTATCACACCAGAGCTTATACGCTTTGGTGTGATGAGGTGAGCAATGTGACCAGACTGATGAAAGGGCAGGCCCAAGTACTTGAAGCTTTCAACTTGCTCCAAAGGCTGGTTTGTACATGTGAAAATGGTTTGTATGTCATCACCAATGATCAAAACTTTTGTCTTCGCTATGCTGACTTGCATGTGTAGCTCCTGACAATGGTCTGCCAGTGCTGTGATGGGTGCTTGTAGATGTGAGGGGCAACGTGCCAATAGGAAGACGTCATCAGCATACTCCATGTGGGTGAGCCACGTGTGCAGAATCTTGATGAGCTGCATGTTGCTGATGCAGTTGCAATGCTGCTAAGCTGACTTCATGCAGTGTGTCTGATTGTAGGAGCTCACGATGCCTTCAGCAGTTAATGTGATCAGATCAGCATTACCAGAACGCCCTCGATGCTGGCTGCTTGCAACAGCAGGACCTATAGTGCAACTGATGCGTAGTCTGTAACACATCAATGACAGAACAATGTGCAAGTATGCCCTGAGTAGGCATGTCCATGAATGCTAGCGCGTAAAAGAATGCACAAATTACTCCTAGCATGGTTTCAACACAGTCCTTTGGTCATTGGTCATTCAAGGGGGGCTGCTTAGGGCTGTGCACACCCGACATTAGGAGAAGACATGTATTCAGTGAGTGAGTGATTGAGATGTTAGGTATCAGCAGAGAGTTTCCACAGCAGCTCTGCTGATGCCACAGCTGCTACGGGGACTGTCTCAAATCTCATGCAATCACCCATCAAGCATTTTTCTTCCCCTAGGAGGGCAGCAACCAAGCGTACGAGAGCGGCTAGCACAATCTTCCCAAATCACAGTATGTGTCATAAACCATTTGCAATAACATTGTAGTACACAAATGTATGCACAGTACCATATATTGCCAAGAGGGCAAAGCCGTCTGGTAGTGCAATGAATTACTGAGGTGATGAACTCGCATGCACACTCACACAGCTTGCCACTGGCATGAGGCATGAGGCATGAGGGCTGAGGCATGAGGCATGAGGCATGAGGCATGAGGCATGAGGCATGAGGCATGAGGCATGAGGCATGAGGCATGAGGCATGAGGCATGAGGCATGAGGCATGAGGCATGAGGCATGAGGCATGAGGCATGGCCCTCATGGGACAGTAGGACACTAGGACAGTATTGCAGTCTTGGCAGTGCCAAGCAGCTAGGTGTCTGTAGTATCACAGTGCACTGCCACTCACTACCGTGACAAAAGTGCTCTGGTTGTAGCAACAACCCCATTGCTCACACGTCTGACTGCATCTGAAGTTCAAGCTGCCAAAGACGTCCTCTGATCATCAAGTGTAACATGTTGCTTTGACACACATTGCGGCACAAGGTAGTACTGCTCAAGCTTGGGTCACAAAGCTACTTGGGTGGCAGGCACACTGATCCAGCAGCGTCAGCTGAATGCTACTGGAAGACCAGCACTGCTGTCCAGTGCATTGGGGTCAGAGGTGAGCCGTTGCTGCTGGCCTCAGTGCTTCTGCAGTTGTGCATTGTGCTGTCTGATTTTTAAAAAAGCTAGAAAAAGCGGGAAAAACTAAAAAAAGCAAACTAAAAACAAACAAAGAAACTAAAAAAAAGCAGTGAGCTGCCTGTATTGCAGACAGGCATGCTAGCTTTGGAGGCAACAGCAGAACGCAACTGGGCAGCAGTGCTGGTGTTCCAGCAGCATTCAGTTGCTTCCCTCCGATGCCAGAATGCATGTCAGCAATGCAAGCATCTCAATCAGGGAGCACAATACAGCTGCAAAAGCATGTTGCAGTGGCAGAGGCTGCCCAACCTGCTTTTGTTATTGTTGTAGTTACGCCAAGTCTATCAAACCTGGACGAAATTGTGTGCCTCTGGCTGCGCTGGACAATGCTGTATAGCGTACACTTTTGTGTGTTGTCTTTACTGTGACTGCATTGCAAAGGACTGACAGCATGACCGACCTTTTGCCGTGAGCTTCAAACTGGCTGGCCACCAGGTGCTCTGTGAGCTTCAGGTGGCAAGTCCCCGGCTCTCACAGCGTTAGTCACCAGCTGACTCATGCAGCCCAGTGTAGCAGCTGCTTTGCTGCTGCTAGCACCGCTAGCGCTGCTGAGGGGCAGGGGGGTTGATCTCTCTCAAGCTGTTCAACACCTGGGATATTGGGCCTGCGCAAGCATACACGCAGTTGACAATGAGAGATTTACATACTGTGCCAGACAATGTGTCATAAACCTTGCATGTTTGCCTTGGCAATGCAATGCCTGTGACATATCATGACGCATGCATGACATGATTTGTCGCGCGCATGGCATTGTCACAGCGACGATGGAAGAGTTTCAACAGCACTGAGCCTTCTGTGTCTGGGGAGGGCATTGATCTAGAGCGTTTGTGAGCAAGCATGCAGAGAGTTGCGCTACAATGTGCTGCCTGATCAGCTTGCTGAGCAGCACGTGATTGTGTGCTGCGCAGCACTAGTGAAGTGTAGCAGTACTGAATCAAAGATGTGATTATGTACAGCCTTGAGATCAGGCACGGCTGCAGTATGCAGCATCATCCATCGTGCTGCACCCTACAGTCATGCTTGTTCTAAAGGCAATGAAGCCATCTTCCATTCAATGCATCAGAGCACAGGGTATTTACACTGATGATGAAGCATCTAGTGGTCTTGTATGGTCATGTGAGACAAAACTTGATGAGTTTCCACGTCAACATCTGCCTAACATGATTGTCAAAGGCATTAATTGTTATACACAATCAATCCCTTTGACAAGCATCTGAGGCGAGGTGATGTGTGTGAGTGCGTGTGTACATGCATCCATGTCTGTGTGTGCTGTGGGTTTAGCAATTAAGCTGGTTGACCTTGGTGAACAGAACCAACCCGTTCTTCTGCATGTAGTATGACACAAAAACGCATCTGTGGCGCATTTTTAGTCCTTGATTGATTACTGTTCCACCATCTGGTGAGCCATCTCAACCACATGCTTGTGTGCACAGAGACGCACAACAATGTTACTGCATACAAATACAGCAGCAATGACTGTGTTAGCATACACTGATTGTACCGCTTCATTGACAGGAGGCCCTACAATGACGGCACTGTGTAAGGGAATGATGCATAATCACTGTGTAAGCGCTTAGGTGGCAAGCTATATTGGCACATTCCAGGATGCTAAAACTGTTGCAAAGGGAGACATGTCCAATTGTGCAGTGATTGTCCAACTGTGCAGTGATTGTCCCATTGTGGAGTGCGATGACACCCATTGGGTTCAAGAACAGAGTCCCTCAGGACTTTCGATGTTGTGACAGCTTGGTGTGTCATTGAGATGTGTTGCATCAAGTCACCATTCCGGCTGAAGTCCTCGCTTCAGAAGCATGATATCACCTCTTAGTGTCAGGCACGTACACCTGTACGTTTGTGCTGCATGTACCTAGCTCATCATGAGCCGGAAAGCTCAAATTAGTGTCATTGTTATCATCAGGCCCTTAGTCCAGGATTACCAACTTGCAGAAAATACTGGCAAGACAAGCTAAAAGAGACTTGTGTCGCAGACATTTCAAGCAGGGGTGATGGGGTTGGAGCGAGGGCCAAAACACAAAGGCTGCCACAGCTGAATGTCTGCTCATCAGGTCTGACATCCATACACAAACTCTGAATTACTAAAGATAAAACAAATTCACACTTAATGATTGAGCTTGTAGAGACCTCGTGAGAGCTCTTGATCAAGGCTGTAATATAGTAGTGAAATCATTTCATGACATATTAGTGCTACATTACTATCACTCTATCATTAATGTTATACTGTTCCTATATTATCATTCATTAGTATCGCACTTTGACAATACCCGCCCGCTCATCCATTTTATGTTCCTGACAGCTGCTTGTGCTAAATGCTGGACACCAAATCCTTTGATGCAGACTTGTTGCAACATCGCTGTTGACACCCTGCGCTGCAGCTTGTTATCATCGAGGAGTGCCTTTTTGTGACTGAAGCAATAGGTCAACCACTCCAGCATGTTTTTAAAACCATCACAGATTCTGCAGAGCAACAGCTTCTAAGCTGTACAGGTCCTTGACAGCCAGTGAAACACGCTGGACTGGTCAACCGGCTGTTTTGGTCACATAAGGGTAACAAGAAGCCTCAATCAACATGTCCAAGCCCAGACGAATCAAACACAACAATCAACTGCTAGTACCCGCAACACTCATGAAGCATCAGGGACAAATTGGTCTTGTGCCCATGTTGCAGTCCAGATCTGGCAAGCAGACCTCAAATTGTCAGCCAAAACTGTTAGGCCTTCATGGGTGATCACTTCAAGCCTACTAGCTTACATGCAGGCTCTGCGCCACAAGCCTCGTTGATTTTAGTTGAATGTGGTACTTCCTTGTCATCAAGTTGCACAGGCACCTGCTGTGCAGTCTGATTATAAGGAAGTACAATAGTCAAAGAGGCTTGCTGCGCAGAGTCTTCATGCAGTCAGACTGAAAGGAGCAGAGTGCTTCATTGCTCATTCCAGCCTCACTGGCCTGCATGGAGACTCTGGTCAGGTGCTCACTGAGTCCCGAGCACCTGATCACCATGCTTGAGTGTAATGAAATGATCAAACGCCCTGAGTCAGACTTGCCTCAGCCTTTGGCTTTAACCAAGACATTACTATTTTTTACGCTTTCCAGCTCATGATGAGCTAGGTACGTGCAGGCCGCTGGCTTTGCTCTTGCAATTTCACTGAACCCGGTCATCTGAAAATTTGCTGCATGTATGGGTCATGCAAGCAGTCTTGTGACTGTACAGCAATTGCTCATAAAATGATGATACTCTCTGGAATTACTAATTGACAAGGTAGTCAAAGCAATGCCAGTAGCAATATAGCTTCCCTGGACTCAGCAGCTGCAATGAGGACACTGTTGAAGGCAGTCCTCACTGCAGCTGCTGAGTCCAGGGAAGCTATACTGCTACTGGCATTGCTTTGAATACCTTGTCAGTTAAAAGGCAGTCTGACACGTCTGTTGAAACTGACAACATCATGCAGTCATTACTTCTCTTCTTGTACACAACTGTGTTTCGGCAAAGACCACAGTTGGCACGGCTCTGTCAAACAAGCTGGCTGAAATTTCTAATTCTCATTTTTATAAAAATGCATCACCTCATGCGTCAACTCCACTCCTGGCTGTGTGTTTGCCAAACGATAGTCACAGTGCATTGCAAGCCTGAATTGAATGGGCATGAGACAATCTGAGCGCATTGCTTGAAACAAGTTGTGCTTCAGCCCAGGAGCACAAACTCTCGGGCTGAAGCAGACCTGGATACCAAAAATATGTAGACTATAACAGCAGCTTGCTTAGTATCAATAACAATTCAATCCATGAACTTACAACTCCGTTCTTGGGACTCATCAAAGGCGTCAACAGAAAATCACTAAGGATTCTGAAAATAACAAATCATTCACAGCTGTCCGAGACCATAGAAACTTTCTCCAACCGCCAATTTTGGTAGACAAAACCTATAAACACAGAGGTTGTCTTGAAAGTGATGCGTAAGAAGCTGCAAGAATTTGTATATGTTCTTTTCAACAAGCACATCCCCTGTTCAAGTCATCAACTGATAGAAAAGGTAAGGCTCTGACACCAGCAGGAAAATGCAGTCAGAGTCATGCAGCAGAGTGCTTAAGTCAGGCACGACATGTCAATTGCAAAGTTTTTGAGACACACAAGTCAATACAGTCAAATATTGAAAAGTTGTCTGTGTATGCAAACAAAATGACGGTTGGTGTCTTACACAGCGTCTGTTTTGCGCTCTTGGCAATGTGCCAGACTTTGAAAGGAAATCAGCTACAAGCATACTTTCAATGTTGAGGCGTCACTACTAACATATTGGTGCAATGACAAGTAACTAGTGCCACACATGTGTTGAGTTCCAATCCTTGAAAGGAAAAGGCTACAAGCCTTTTTTTTAGGCTCACTACTAATGTACCGGTAAAATACATCAACAGTGAAGCCCCACTGGGCAGCCCGGTATAATACTTGGCTTCTCATTAAGTTGACGCCGAAAGGTGTAGTCTCTTCTTTTCTGAAGCCCCTGAAAACGGCTTTACCCTTTCCTTTCATAGTTTGAACCTCTGCGCTGAGGGTGCCCCTCTCCTCCTGTTGCACTTCTGTCAGCCAGTCATCAAGCTTGAGACGCTGCTGACGCAGCTATTTGAAACACTGCTTAGTAAGTAATGCATTCAGCTCACTAGATGAAAAGATCACATCAAGCACAGGCTGCAACATGCACCAGAAGCCATTGCCCACTTTGGTGACAGGTGAGCTGGCGATCCTATATCAAGCGCCAGCAGGCATATGCTGCTATTGCGCTTGATATAGGATCGCCAGCTCAGCTGCCTGTGACGCCTGTCGCCAAAGTGGGCAATGGCTTCTGGTGCATGTTGCAGCCTGTGCTTGATGTGAAGCACAAACTGATTGGTGCTTGACACCTTTGCTGTTGGGATATCCAGTAGGGCTGGGTTTCTATTCAGCCACAGCTGCAGCCTGTACTTGATACCACTGGCCTGTCGCCACCAGCTGCTGCAATTCCATGACAAAGCTTCATATTTGTTCTCACAGGGCTACACAGGGGCGTCCTCTGTGCAGGCTGTCAACTGCTGGCTGGCTGTGCACAACAGCTGTGAAGAGAGCCTGTCTGCCAGGGTTCACATCAACAATGCCGGGTGCCTGCCCAATTTGCCTGTCAGGCAAGCCACTGACCCATGCTGAGGTGTCCTGCTGCTGCTGCTGGCGTTTGCGCTTCTTGCCTTTGGGAGCTTATGCTGACGGTGATGCTGGTTGCAACATGAGTGTGCTGACGCTACACAGACTACCACAGCTTCTGCACGCTGACACAGCATACACAGCGTAAGTTCCACTTCCAGGTGGCCCTTGACGCTGATTCCATATGTTTCCACCTGAAGATGGAACTTATGCTGTGTATGCTGTGTCTGCGTGCAGAAGCTGTGGTAGTCTGTGTAGCGCTGCCATAGTGTGCTTGATCAGCTGTGAATATTCAATTAATTGTTTGCTATCTGCTGGTGTCAGTGTAGGCATGTTGGCGAAAGCGGCAGCCTTCAACAGACTGCATAGCATTCACACAGGTCACACTACACAACTTGAGTTTGGCACATATCGGGCTTGCTGTGCTGTGCTGTGCTGTGCTGTGCTGTGCTGTGCTGTGCTGTGCTGTGCTGTGGTGTTACGTTGTGTGAACTGGTATGGTGTCAAGTTTTGTCCCAACTTTATTTCATGTGTCGTTGTTGCACAGTGTATGCCTTTGTGTATGTGCTTCAGCAGGCTGGTGGAGTTGATGGTGATGATTTTGGCCTGGCCAAATTTGCCGAGTGTAATCAACACAGGTCTCGGATACATGTGTCCGGCATGAACCTGCCCATCCTCTCATTTTCTTTCCAATGAACGACCTCATCAACGTAAGGAGCCAGTCGATTTATCACAGAATTGGTATAGACTCAAGAGAGGGAAATCACACTGTGCAGTTCGGTATTGTATGGTCTCAACCCAGCGTGACAGTCAACCACCAAGAAAGCTTCAGATCATGGTTGGATGTCAAGCTGCTTGGGACCACACAAAAGCATTAAAAGGCAACATTGTGCAACACAAGTTGCAGCTCTGACACGACTGAAGGTGCAAAATGTGTCAGATCCACTTTTTTCAAAACTGTTTGGAAAACCCTATTTTGACGAATGTGCGTCTAGACAAAGCTTGCATCTTTAACCTTGCCAGAGCTGGACGTGTGCTGCGCAACATTGCCTTTTGCCAGATTCCTGCGCTCAAGGGAGCGCTGCACGCTTATCAGGCAAAAGATCATCCCAAACTTCCAGTCAAGAATCTTGCAAGTACTGCCAGGAGCTCTTTCCTGCTGCCAAACATGAGGTGCTTTGGCATTAGCAATATGCATACTCTGTGGTCTTGCTTGTGCCTGGTTTGGGCACCATTGCGCATGCGCTGCTGGCCACACAATGCCCTGATTTGCACATGCATGCTGATGACTTCTGGTGCCCATGTGACACTCCCTGATGTGTTGTTTACTGCTGAAATTGGGTACGTGACTGTCTTTAATAAACTCAGGTGCCAACCTAGGCCTGCAAGATAGTGTTTGTGGGTATAGACAGTAACCATCATCAAGACAGGGTGGCGGTTGCGTATACTCTAAATGCTATTCGTCAACAGAAACCCTAAACTCAGCCATCCAGACAGAACCCTAGGGGTGCATGAAGACAGACGTCAGGACAGTTTTCAGGCTCAATTCCAGTCCCATTCCCAGTCCCAGTCCCGGTTCAGTCCCAAGTTAGATCTTGAGATGTCTGCTGTCAGGATGGCAGGGTTCTCAATGTATCAACAGCAACTGCAAGACCAACTGGAAGAAAGAAGCTGGGTGCTGAGTTCAGCTTGTCAAGGTCACCTTAGCTGCTCTTGCAGAAGATGCACTTTTGCATTCAGCAGTTTGGTTTTGTATGGTCTCGAAGAGCTTGATAACCAACCACCGAGAAAGCTTGAGATTGTGATTGGATGGTCAAACTATCTCAGACCAAACATAAACAAACCTCACTGTCTGATTTTCCCCTCTTAATATCTGCTCGTGTCTCTTCTGCGTGCGCTCTTTTGTGCTGTCGCTGCCTCAGCTGCTGCTACTCCTGATCGCTTGCTGAAGAAGTGATTGCATCTAGTGAGCCAGTTGGTGACTGAGTCTATGCTGAATACGCTGAACCAAATGACCGAATGACACGAGTCATTGCTGAAGGAGCAGTTGCAACTGCTGATATAGTTGGTGACCCAGTCTCTATTGATCCCTGCTGTGCAAGTCTGTTGTTTGAGAGCGTGTGTGGTGATTGAGCGACCGTCGTGAAAAGGTGAGGTGCCATGGGTTGTGGAGGCTGTAATTGAGGCATCTTTGTTTAATTTGTATTTATTGTTATAAGTACTGAAATGCAATCCATATACTGTTTCAAAGACTGACTGTTTATCATAAAGCTCACACTTCTTGTTGACATTTGGAGATACTGGCTACCTGACCGCTTAGGGGATGATCTGTTGTCTGATGCCCCTTTGCAGCATTGCCTTGAGCGCAGAAGTCTGCCAAAAGGCAATGCTGTGCAGCACAAGTAGCAGCTGTGGCAGGGTTCAAGGCATCAAAATCTGTACAACTCATGTATCCCAAAACTGGGTTTGAAAGCTTTTGAAACAGTTCTGCGAAACGTGAGCCGCACAGGTTGTGCGCCTTCAACCCTGCCACAGCTGCGACTGGTGCTGCACAGAATTGCCTTGAGTCAGACTTCTGCTCTCAAGGCTCTGCTGCGAGGGGTAACAAGCAATGGATCACCCCCCAAGCAGTCAAGTAGCCAGAAGCTTGCAGGTACTGCAAGGAGCTCTATCCTGGTGCCATACATCAGTTGCTTTGGCATCAGCAATGGATATTATGTGGTGTTTTCAAGCGCTTGTGCCTGATTTGGGCTTTGTTGCGCTGCTAACCCTGCAGTGCCCTGGTTTGTCCCTGCATTTTTGCGACTTCTAGAATCAGATCTGGTGCCCATGTGGCACTCTCAAACATTTTGTTTGCTGCTTGAGTTGGGTAAATTATTGGACCCAGGTAAGAGTATGCAAGACGGTGTTTGCAGCTGCACTGATCATCAAGACAGCTGCACCGATCATCAAGACAGGGTAGCGGTTGCCTGTACCCTAAATGCTAATTGTCAATAGAAACCCCGGAACCAGCCATCCAGACAGGACCCTAGGGTGTCCCCAGTCTTGATGGCGGGATTTAGGGTTTCTAGTGAGGGTTGCAATTAGGCTGCAGGCTCGGTACCAGAGGGATACAGATCTGAAAGCAGAGCCCGTAATGCTATTGGGGCTGTTTGCTGCAGTCTCTTAGTCATGTCACCAAGATTTGTCGCAACAGCACTGTGTTCAGAGTGTCCATAATTTTCTGCAGCATGCTGTCATTGTCAACATTGCTGACACCTCCTGTTAGGGCTTGCAGCAGCTGCAGACGCATGCTGTGTCCACTGCAACCCCCTTTCAGGACATGAAAGAAGGTGGGTGTGGATTCAAAGAGCTCCAAGCAAGAATTCCTGCTTCCTTCGAAGCGTGACGAGATGGATGTCTGTAATAGGCTGTCTCAGTGCAAACTGATATGGCAGCTGCACAGATTACCAAATAGGTGCTGCAGCATCCCTGCGCAAGCCTTTTGAATGAGAGAGTCGCACATCTGGCAACTGCAACTGTGTGTGGTGCAAGGAGCCTGGTTCGGGTTTAGTTTCAGGGGTTAAGGTTGACAGGTCATGCACGCCTTCGAGGCTGGTGGCAGTGTGATGATGTATTGAGCTGGTCACAACTTTGTAGACATTGACAGTCTGTAAGTGTTGCGCTGGGTGTTGAAACAAATGACATTTGTGACAGTCTGTAAGTGTTGCGCTGGGTGTTCAACCAAATGACATTTATGCCAGTCTGTAAGTGCTGCACTGGGTGTTGGAACAAATGACATTTGTGTACCGCCTCAACTGCAGATCGTTGACCGAGGTGAGAAGAAGACAGTCACTGACATACGCCAGCACAGAGGTTGCTTTGCTCTGGTCTGCCGTTTCAGGAGGATCCTGTTACAAACGCCGTCAGGCATAGTCCATGCAGACATTTGTATAGGCGCAAAAAGGCCAGCGCATCAGGTGGAGAATATCAGCAGAGACAGCATGATGTTCCTGTGGATTACATCCTTCCCCTGTTCCTTCCCCTTCTTCACCTGCTATGCTGGCCTCTTTGTGCCCATATTGCTTGCCACCCATGATTGAACACTATGCTGGTGGAACAGGGCAAGCCAGGTACACCACGACTTGCGGTGTGGGTTTCGCAAGCTTGTTGCAGGGTTTAGGAATTTGACCCAACATGAATAGACCTGGCAAGTTTTCCTACCTGTATGTTGCAAACTTGCAATCCATGCCCTCAGCTCTCTGGTGCAAAACTTGATGCAAAAGCATGCAAGCAGCTTTCAGCATCGCAACTCAAGGTAAAAACTGACCATACTGCTTTTGTCAATAGCTTAGCTTCATGACCTTGAAAAGTTGCCATGGTGCTTGCAATCATCAAAGCAAATCCCTCCATAGGTCACAATGCTTTATCACGTGAAATGGCTAGTGGCGCAGACCATTTCTACAATTCTATGTTCATAAAATGCAGAACTAGAGTGCGCTGCTAGTTATTGCATGTGAGGAGACACTTTTGCCTATGCAGCTTTATTGACTGCAAACATGTTAGGCAGGCAAGCTGGCAGGACTGGCATCATTGTGGGTTTTGACCTTGAAGCTGGCTTGGATGAGGTGATGCTTGATCACCTGTCAACTCTTCTTCCTCCTCCAAGGTGTGACTCACTTGCTGGCTTTTTGGCGACCTTGAGACGCTCAATAGACAAGGCAGATCTTTGCTGCCAGCATATGCTCTGCCATGCTTGTATGCCCTGACAAGCTGCTGACCACCACTGCAAACGCAGCAACATTTGTGACTACTCCCTGTGCAGCAATGTGCTA
>JAABUI010001451.1_pt1 | contig 13717 bp, 11 predicted proteins | sample 5559111 | NCBI WGS metagenome assembly JAABUI01 (sample SAMN10711870, study PRJNA513365) | rock metagenome | isolation source: Antarctica rocks | place: Antarctica: Victoria Land, Buttleship Promontory
CTGTAGCATTCTGGCTAGCTCCATCTACTTTGCATCACAACTCCCTACAGGCGTGTCTCAGAGCTTGATGCTGTCAATTGAAGTCCAGCAAAGACGTACCATCCATTCTCACACAGACACTTCCAGCAACATCAACAGCCTTGCTTGCATAACCATGTGTCACACTGAAATGTTGTGCAATCCAAGGCAGCGTTCCTGAAGTTGACATGTGTTGCAGACAAGTCTGACTCGCACAAGCGCTGCTATGCAATTTCTAACGCTGTACCTGGGAAATGTCATCTGCCTTGCAGGAATTATGGCAGCTACATACCAAGTCTATTTAGCACTGGCAACGCAGCTTCTTACTCTCATGCAGGAGCTTTGGCATTGCAAGAACAAGGCCATTCCCCCCCTGGCAGAGACACCACTTCAGCACCTATCTGGGCAGGGGACACCTGTTGACAGCCTTTGTTGTAGGCAACCACTGCTGAGCAACCCTGTTGCTGCAACTGAGCAGGTTCCCACCTGCCATGCAGGGATTACGGCAGTGCCACAATCAGTCCATGTACCATCACTGGGGATTCTCCAGTGGCCACAATCACCAACGGGACCACTCTTCCTGCCACCAACTGCGTGTGTACAGGCGCAGGGCAGTGTGCCGCAGTGAATGCCGCCAACTTCAGCACTGATGCTACAGGCCAGGGCTCCGCCACTCTGAATGGCATTCTCTCGGCGCTGCCTTTTGGCGGCCTGACCAATCAGACCTGCTTCAATGCAACCAGCCTGGGCACTGCCACTGATACCTACAGGGTATACACATGGCTCATGGACAGACATTTTGCCGGAGACAGACAGCTGATGTGTGTGTTGTACGTCATCTGACAATGCTGAGCTGCTGTATGCTATGTCAGACAGATGGTTTTCCTGTGCGGTGCTCTAAATATGGCTGTCCGCCTACCTGAACATCCCGCCTACATATCAAGACCATAACATAGCTTGCAAACCTTTCACTTACCTACATTGAGTCATTTGGTGCTGTGCTGTGCACCAGCGTCGTGCATATCATGCTGCTATCAGATGCTCCTATTGGGATCACATTCAGGGCACGTCAGCAAAGAGCGGCAAGCAGTGTGCTGCATATGGGTGCAGGTGTTCATGGTAGCCAGGGATAACGGCACCACCTACAATGGTTTGGCCAGCAGCTGTTCACCAGTCAGCCAGTTGCCAAGTGTTGCTTCTGGCTGCCCCACTGCAGCCTTTGTTGACTGCTACCAGGTGACACTTGCATGATCTGAGGCCACACTTACTCTCTGTCTCTGCTGACATCCCAGGGATGGCAAAACCAGAACTGCTTTGTGCGTTGGTTCTGGTCATGTGTATTGGAATCAGACGTCAATCACTATGACAGGTCATCTAAACCATGCACAGCATTGTTATGGCACACCTGCTTTGAAGCATGCAATGTTTTCAGCTTTACGCATGGAATTCACAGCAGCAATACTGCAGCCTTTCTGTATTCTGTACGTTGCAATAAACAATCAAAAGCCCTCAGCTGAGTCAGCTTCTGCAGCCCTAGTGAGTCATGAACATCGATGGCCGTGACCTTGCAGGCATGCTTGAGACCAGATGTTCAGAACTTCCAGTCAGGATCATATGTGAACTGGACCCTGAGCAGCGGCACGGTTGCCCCAGCTACCAACACGACTGGCCACCCTCTGCAGATTTCTGTGAATCTGCAGAATCAGACAGTTCCCACCTTCTTGACTGGGCCCAATTTCACAGCTGTGCCGGTATGCCAACTCCCCGCAGCGCTGTCTGCAGACTACACTCCTGCTGCGAAGTGTATGACAACTCGTCACATGTAGATGTCTTCACCAATAAGTTCGCAGATAATGCGGCATTGTGGCACTGCCCTGCTCATGTCAAAGCTGTCTGCCTTGCTGGCCACAGCTGAGCGTTGAGGCTTCATGCATGTGACGTGATTGTGCTGACTTTAAACACTGGGATCCCACGGCTTGGTATGCGTGTTTACCTGGCCAGGCTGAGCTGGCACCATGTGAGCACCACAGCTCACCTGCATGGACGTCTTGTTGTTCATGAATGCCATGTGTGCTGATCTGCAGGGCTCTGTCCAGATCAGCTTTGCATTGTCAGCACCCGGCCTGGTCATACTTTCTATATCTAATGTCACGCTGTCAACTCCAGTGGACAGCTCTTCTGGGCCAGGATCGTTGCAAGTGGGTAACGGTAGAATACCAGTCTTTACCGGGGGGCTGAATGATATTGGGTATCTGTCTTTGGCTGGCTGTCCACCAGGTGTGCTGTATCCAGCCTCCAAGTATTTGATACAGTACTGGATTCGCGACAAGTTTGCAACAATGGACACTGTAGCAGAAGCTGCTCTGGTGACAACAGGGTCCTGAGGCAGCAAGCAAATGATAATGTCACCTGACCATATTTCAGCAGAAATGGTCGGCCTTGTGATACGCTAGTCAGGTCTAGTCTCTGCTGTGTTCCTGACCGTAGGACATGTATGGTTGACAAGCTGCTGAGTCCAAGGTGCAGGACTAGACGCTGCTTGTGTGTTTTGAGGATTGTTGATCATGTCTGAACGAGCACTTGCCAATGTTGCTGACCTTTTCGGAGTCCGTTCATGCTGTTGCTTATGTTAGTTTTGCTCAGAAATGCGTTGTATGACACAGAGTCTTATCGTGATGTTCATAGCCATGTCATGTCTATGATTGCTACTGTTGGTGTTACAATGAACTGCTCACAGGAGCTCTGCATATGTGTGAAGACTGCCTGACTGACCCTCTTCCACGCCTTGGCAGAAGTGCTGCAGCTCGTGTGAATTTGCAATGCTTGAATGCGTTTGTGCACGGTACTAAAAACAGAGTCTTAGCCTCAGAGCGAGTGAGTCAAGATGACTCAGTGAGCAAGGTACTGTTGTCCCTGCCACTCAGGGTTAAGTAGCAGTGTGAACAACTTCTCCTGGCCATCCCGCGGCGGACCTGACTACATGCCTCAAGGCCTATTGCAAGCGCTTACCTGCGTGCTGGACTTGGCTGTGTTTGACGTTCTTGCCGGCGCCGCCTTAACTCTCCATCACTGACATGTCGTGAGAGCTGCTCTCAAGGTAAGCTTACGATACAAGAAAGCTACTTTGCAGCCTCTGTGACAAGCTCAGCTTGAACCTCTGACAGCCCAGCACCGTTTGGGCAGTATTGACCGTAAATGTTAACTACGGTAAGAGTGTGTACAAAATTGCCATGTACGCAAATTTCAAATTTCAAAATTTGCCTACTACAACACATGAGGTCACCGCACTTGCCTGCTGCAAGTGAGCTGTACAGGCAGATGTGGAGGTTTCATTTCGCAATCTTTGTAAAATCGCGAGCTCAATTCAGCTTCGAAGCTGTTGCTACATCAGCACTAGTCATAGCAGACGCATACTCAGCCTATTCGCTATTCGGGTCATAGCTGCGTGACATGACAGGATTTGAGCTGGCATCTTACTAATTCTCAACATTTCGGCCACGTGGTATGTCAAAGTTTACGAAAGCCCTTGCGAATATGTGCCCGTGTACGGCAAGCACCCCCACGAAGCTGCTTGCGAAGTAGTCAAATGCGCCCTTTGGATCCCATGATCCGTCGACCCAGCTTCCCGTGCCGTCATTCGTAGATCCTTTTGAGCGACATTCCGTCTCCCCGGTCCCACTCTGCAAAGTTCGCTCAATCTTCCATTTGATATGGCCGAGACGCCGCATTGGGCCTGGAACAATCTCGGCAATGGACTGACGGGCAACGAAGTTGCAGAGGTGCAGATCTTGCTTTTCGAGGGCCGCGCGCCGATAGACATATATCGCGCCATATACTACGGTGCAGCAGGTAAATAGCATACGTAGCACAACTTTGAGTGTCTGCCATGACCGACCTTGCAGGGTGGCAGCACGTTGGCAGCGTTCGAAGTATTGTCCCCTTAACGTTACCGTGGTGGTTGCGACCTGCAGGCATCATCCTGCTCTTTGCTGGCGTTCCTGTGCAAACGATTTGACATAGGCAAATACCGAAGTTTGCCAGATGCATCCCGCCTCGTTTTCGTCTGTCACAACGCCTTCTTTCTGATCTTTCTCACGACAGCCATACCCTACAGCATTGCTCTGGTCAAGGTCCTCTTTGCGCCGACAGCTCCACTTCCTTTGTTACAAAGCTCCATGTATCGGTGTATGTCCTTCCCCTTGGCACTTCAGGTCGGCATGTATGTGCTTGAGGTAAGCAAGCAGTGGAATATGTGTCAAGGATATATCATGCTTCAGCGATGCAGACATTGCAGTTGCTGCTGGAAAGCTTGCACAAACATGCTAGTAATAAGGCTACAACCAAGCTTCCTGTCTCTGTATTGTTGCCTGACTTTCTTGCTGGGTGACAGCTGATCCATGTACTGCAGGGTGGCTGCAGAGCCGTGATGCGCACAAACACCTTCTTGGTTGTCCACCATGTCGTCTTTTGCACCTTTTCAGTCTTTGCTTTCCAGGCAGAATCGCTGTTTTTGCTCAAGGTCAACATTGTTGTCAGCTGCTGTGCCACCTACGAGTTTTTACTGTATGCAGCATTGATAGCACGCAAGGTGCCCGCACTTCAAAAGTGCTTTCGCTGGCTGATGATTGTTGGCCTGGGGTTCTATGCAATGACCAGAGTGGTTCAATTGGTGATGCTAATTGGCCTATTTGTGCTTGCTTTTGGTGCCATGAGTCACACCTCTAGGAATTCTGCACTATACTGGGTCTCGATGGCGTTGTGTGCCGCTGTGATACTGCTGCAATTGTATACATTTGTCATATACCGTGCTATATGGCAAAGCACTCATGCCAAGCAGTCAGCCCGTCAGCTGGCCCCAAACGATCTCCCAGCAGATGGTGTGAAAAGAGTGGAGCTAGCAAGGACCATCAAGGTATGCCACAGTGTGTGTGCCACTGCACTGCAGGCACCAGTCCTCTAGAGATCACAAACCTGGCAATGCGTGCTACTGTGCTTGTGTATGTCCTAACTCTGGGAACAATATTGCCGATTGTCTGTTTGTTAATCAGTTGTGCTGAGTGCACAAGCTTTGCACAACCACATCCTTTCCTTTGCCAAGCTACTACCCATGGGCGCCGGCCCACAAAACTCAAACTGCGTGTTCTGCAGTTATGCACTTGTAGCTCCTGCATTGCCCTGATGTGAAACACTCAACATTGACTCTCATTTGTTGTGCAGATGCACTTATAGCTCCTACACAGCCTTGGTGTGAAACACTCGACATTGACTCTCTTATGTCGTGCAGATGCCGACAACGGTGAGAAGCGAGACCGCCAGCTCTGAGCTACCTGATGCCCTGAGGCCTGAGATAAGCCTGGCCAGAAGCACAATGGCAACTGCTGGCAGCATTGATATGTTTTCAAGCCAGACTCTACTGTTGGATGACATTCTGGAGGGGGTTCCTTACCGCCACAGCACTCACGATATTGTGTGACAGCCAGCCAGCTCATTGCCAGGTCACAGTCATTACAAATTAAGTGAAGAACTTGCTGGGGAAACCAAACTCATTGGCCAGCCATATATATGACCCTATGCACCATATGCACCACACACAGTAACAGTCACTGAGTTATGACACACCATATAATGTCCAGAGTTGGTGTAAAAGTGGGGCCAGCGTTTCAGCAGCAGCAAGTGTATACATAGCAAAGTGAGTACAGTTTAGTACAAACTATAGGTACCTGATACCGCTGCTTTCTGTGTGGCCACAGGGTTTAGTTTTTACAGATTATGTTCTGGACGTGCTCTGCAGATCTGCTCTTGCAAGAGCAGCTCTACAGAGCATGTCCATTTTGTAAATGTGAAATTACGTTGTATTTGCAGAGGGGAATGACTGTTTTTGTAGTCCTCTGGTCTCATCTCGCAAATGCAGTGTGAGTAATTAATGCACTGTCTTTCCATTTTGTTTCCTGCGCGCTGTTCTTTCAACCCTAAAGCTAGGGTTGAAAGAACAGCGCGCAGGGAAAGACAACGCAGGGCATCTGGACTGCAAACTGCACATATGTTTATTATGGCAGAAACTACCTGTTTTTGATATTATTTTACAGACTTTATTTAATGTTTGAAATCTACCTGTTCTTGACCTGAATGTTGGTAGCGCTTGTGGAGTACTCACTAGTGATTTTGCACTCTGCACTGGTTGTCATTGAACAGTATACTTCTGACGTTGTCTAGGTCTGTATCAATGATATGCTTTCGGGAACAAGGCCTCCAGGCCTAGTAGTGATGGTTTCCCCAAAAGCATCAGGCAGACTTCGTCCGCTGACATAAGCCTTAGCGTCAAAGTGATACTACTTTCTGCCTGCTGCTCATTGAATGGGAGCAGCCTTGCAGGGAGGATGCCAGTCTTTAGGGTCTAGTGCAGTTGCAACCTTTGCAATTTTGAACGACACTCGACAGTATCTGATGTTGACCCACGCAATGGGTCTAATTTTCAAACCCTAAACCCAACTGTTTTATGTGCAATGGTGTCCAATTTGCGAGTCTTGTTAAAAACGTTGTGCTTGACTGCAATCCTGCTGACACGTGCCTTCCGCAATTTGCTGTTCATCCTTCAAAACGATTTTTCTTGGTGACCCACACAGGACAGATGTGCATGCGACTCCAAGCAGTCGATGCATTCAACATCATGTAGTCAAAGTTGCAAGCTGTTCAAAACATTAACATGCATGGCCCACCCTGGCAAGGTGAAAAATCGTACAAACGGACTGTTGCCGATAAAGCTGATTTTGGTCAGTGTTGGTGAAACTTGAGCCAACTTAACAGGACACAGCATAACTCTTCTCAATACCTGACTCTCGAGCAAGCATTGCCAATTTTGCAGCAAGTGGCTGATGCCCATCAGTTCCTGTCATCCACCGATTGAGGAAACTTTCAACTTCAAATTTGAAGCTGCACCCATGCCAAAACTTGCAATGGTCGAAGTGCAGATGTGCTCAATGGGCAATCATACAGCTGCTTTTGGTACCGGTAGTGTGACAATCACTCGCTGGAGCACCAATTGGAACAAGTCTTGTGAGCATGTACGGTCGGCAGGTGCCTATAGCTATGAGAATCATGTACTGACAGTGTGCAAGTTGTACTCAGTGGTGTCCCATCTGCATATCTCTAATATCTTCACTTGATACACAGTTTGCCTTATTGCTGCTGCAACAACTCCATGACAATCAACTGAAGCAGGTCTGAGCACAACTGTGTAGACAAGCCAGAGAACAGACCAAACCCCCAGGGGTACACAGACACATCTGTCCTCACTGCTGTTTGAGACATGCCATGCAGACAAACCATAGAAGTGACTAAACCAGTTGAGATCTATCTAGATAGGCAGAAATTTTTGCTAGGTGGCAGGGGACATCATTGCAACTGACATTGCAAGATGAAATGAGGGAAAATTGAAAGAAAGCTAGATTTGTGTCAAGGCCGTGCCTTCAGCAATGGGTTCAATGTCATTGATGATCTCTCTGTGGCAACACCATATATGTGCATACAAGCTTGATAGCTTCTGGCGTGCCAATACCAGCCCCCCTGGGGTCCCCTGCTGGCCCAAACCAGTGATTCTGGGGTGCACCTGTACCAGCACATGAAGATTAAGTAGGCTCGCCCTGTGAGACGTAAGGTGGCAGTTCCAGGTTGTGATGTGTGACTTGCATGACATCATCTTTTTGGTGACTTGACAAGTATGAGTCAAGAAGAATGATGGTGGTTGTCAGGTGTGCTTCCATTTAGTTGGTGATCTGCAGAATGTCATCCATTGGCTGTCGCTGTACTTTGTAATGACTTAACACTACGCAGCAACAAATGTGGGTAATGACAAAACATGGCAACGGGTGTCCGCTCTTCTGTGCCCTGCAACAGAATGTCTACTTGAAGATCTGTAACATGATTGTCACGTCAGGTGATTGTCTTTGCAATCTTGCAAGTGACAATCACGCATAACAAATCGGCTTTCTTCAAACACAGGACCATGACCGCCAATCCTTTGTGTTTCCAAAGATGAGCGAGTGCAATCTGGGCAACTTTTGAGCTTCAGTCATGCCTGTTGAAGACAGTGTATCACAGCAAAGGCAAAGGCACAGGGCAAAGGCACAAGGCAAAGGCACAAGGCGAAGGCAAACTTATATGACACATAACCAACGGCAAAAGGCAAAATGCGAGGCACAGGGGAACAAAGAAAAGTCTACGTCTTTTGGCAATCATAATGGGAGCCTCCTAAGGCGGCAGCCCAGAGCGCGAGGCAGAGGATGCATGAGATGCATACATACCTGAAGTGGACCAAAGATTTCAGTAGTTGCCGTCTTTCATTTTTCAGAATCTCCTTCAGTGGGACAAACACTGCAGTGGGCTCAATTTCGTCATACACCTTGGGATCTGCAGTTCCTTGCCTCGAAAGGCTAATCTAGCCCCTGCAAGATCAGATGGTGTCTTGATTTATGCATGAAGCGTGTAACTCAGTGTGAGTTTCGGCAACTTAACAACCCCCCCCCCAAGAAGCTAATCTAGCCCCTGCAAGGTCAGGTATTGTCTTTATTTTGGCATGAAGCGTGTAACTCAGTGGGAGTTTCGGCAACTTAACACCCCCCCCCCCCCCTTGATGCATACCTATGTTTGTCCCATCCCTGCCACCTGCCCATCGCAGCTGATTGCAAGCAGAGCCTGGAGTCGTCCGCTTGGGCTAAGACCCCTCCTTGAGTCACATATATGATGCAAGGAGGAGGCGCAGGTTCGATGCAAAAGGGCGCAGTTCTGACGCAAGGAGGCACACTGTGAGGCAAGGAGGGGTGATTCCATTCCATGTTGATTGGAGGATTTTATGACTTTGTTGATGATGCAACTGCTGGATCTATAAGATGCTATGCTAGACATGCTGCTCAAACCTGATTTGGCAATCAGCACATCTTGCTTGACTCCGCTGAGTTGGTCACTGCCTAACCTGAGTTGGTCAATGCCTGACCTCTATGCATGCCTGATCAGGCCATCCACTTACACGATGCGTGACTCGACTTGGCACAACCAAGTTCGGCAGAGTCCTGATGCACGGTCCGTTGCATTCTGATGCTGCAGGGTTGATAGTGCCAATGCCTTGGGTTCAGCGCGCAACAACCTCCTTGCACAGGTTCTCAGCGATCTGGAGTCCTCACAGCGGGCGCCGTCAGATCAAGGGCTTTGCGTTATTCCAGCGACCGTCAAGCATAGCAGCATATCCACAGGCCAATCGCGCTTTTGCAGCATTTAGCTCACATTGTTGTACAAGCTTGCTATTGGACGTAACCTTTTACGCCGACAGAACCTTTCACGGCGTAACCCCAGCTGCAGTGATCTGCCTGACGCCCAAACAATGGCGTTCAACTCCATCAAGCAGCCAGACAACCATGCAGACAGCACAGCTAGTTCCACAGACACACCTTACAGCGTGGTCAACTTCAACCACCTTGTGAATATAGCAAACCCCTATCAGGCAAGACAGGGAATCAATGCGCAATACAGCGGCTTGACGGCTGATGCTGAGGGGTATGCCATGTGGCTGCAGCAGCAAGACCTGTTCAAGGTGTGTTTCTAGACGCACTCCTCCTCAAGTCTCTGTCAGACAACAGCTGCTAGATAGACAGAGTGCCAACCTCATGCTGCATGACAGCTTCTCATACTATATCGTGGTCCAGGCATGGCACTGCAGGGCATTGTGCTAACTGCCCTTCTGCTGTATGGCACCTTGTCCTCCTCATCTGAAATCAAACCATATGACAGGGATCCCTGCTCTACAGGGCATGCGGTGGAGCAGTTTCCCTGTGGACAGCCACCAATTTCCTAAGCTCAGGCTGAAGTTCAAGCAAAACCTGATATCTCTTGCTGGAGGCATGACAAGGCTCCCTGTCACAGATCCAAAGGTGAGGGCGACGCATGCTTTGCAGTCGTGCAAGACCTGTTTGTTATCAAAACAAAAAGACTGTGGGCATCTGACAGATCTCATGTCATTGTTCAAGGAATTTATGGCATGCATGGATTCCTGAGCAGATTTGGATTGTTCAGTCTCAAGCTACATGTGAGAACTGCAGTACCTTGTCAAAGATCATCACCAATAGTACTGGGCCCAAGGACATGGGAGCTCTCATGTCTGCTGTAGCATTCTGGCTAGCTCCATCTACTTTGCATCACAACTCCCTACAGGCGTGTCTCAGAGCTTGATGCTGTCAATTGAAGTCCAGCAAAGACGTACCATCCATTCTCACACAGACACTTCCAGCAACATCAACAGCCTTGCTTGCATAACCATGTGTCACACTGAAATGTTGTGCAATCCAAGGCAGCGTTCCTGAAGTTGACATGTGTTGCAGACAAGTCTGACTCGCACAAGCGCTGCTATGCAATTTCTAACGCTGTACCTGGGAAATGTCATCTGCCTTGCAGGAATTATGGCAGCTACATACCAAGTCTATTTAGCACTGGCAACGCAGCTTCTTACTCTCATGCAGGAGCTTTGGCATTGCAAGAACAAGGCCATTCCCCCCCTGGCAGAGACACCACTTCAGCACCTATCTGGGCAGGGGACACCTGTTGACAGCCTTTGTTGTAGGCAACCACTGCTGAGCAACCCTGTTGCTGCAACTGAGCAGGTTCCCACCTGCCATGCAGGGATTACGGCAGTGCCACAATCAGTCCATGTACCATCACTGGGGATTCTCCAGTGGCCACAATCACCAACGGGACCACTCTTCCTGCCACCAACTGCGTGTGTACAGGCGCAGGGCAGTGTGCCGCAGTGAATGCCGCCAACTTCAGCACTGATGCTACAGGCCAGGGCTCCGCCACTCTGAATGGCATTCTCTCGGCGCTGCCTTTTGGCGGCCTGACCAATCAGACCTGCTTCAATGCAACCAGCCTGGGCACTGCCACTGATACCTACAGGGTATACACATGGCTCATGGACAGACATTTTGCCGGAGACAGACAGCTGATGTGTGTGTTGTACGTCATCTGACAATGCTGAGCTGCTGTATGCTATGTCAGACAGATGGTTTTCCTGTGCGGTGCTCTAAATATGGCTGTCCGCCTACCTGAACATCCCGCCTACATATCAAGACCATAACATAGCTTGCAAACCTTTCACTTACCTACATTGAGTCATTTGGTGCTGTGCTGTGCACCAGCGTCGTGCATATCATGCTGCTATCAGATGCTCCTATTGGGATCACATTCAGGGCACGTCAGCAAAGAGCGGCAAGCAGTGTGCTGCATATGGGTGCAGGTGTTCATGGTAGCCAGGGATAACGGCACCACCTACAATGGTTTGGCCAGCAGCTGTTCACCAGTCAGCCAGTTGCCAAGTGTTGCTTCTGGCTGCCCCACTGCAGCCTTTGTTGACTGCTACCAGGTGACACTTGCATGATCTGAGGCCACACTTACTCTCTGTCTCTGCTGACATCCCAGGGATGGCAAAACCAGAACTGCTTTGTGCGTTGGTTCTGGTCATGTGTATTGGAATCAGACGTCAATCACTATGACAGGTCATCTAAACCATGCACAGCATTGTTATGGCACACCTGCTTTGAAGCATGCAATGTTTTCAGCTTTACGCATGGAATTCACAGCAGCAATACTGCAGCCTTTCTGTATTCTGTACGTTGCAATAAACAATCAAAAGCCCTCAGCTGAGTCAGCTTCTGCAGCCCTAGTGAGTCATGAACATCGATGGCCGTGACCTTGCAGGCATGCTTGAGACCAGATGTTCAGAACTTCCAGTCAGGATCATATGTGAACTGGACCCTGAGCAGCGGCACGGTTGCCCCAGCTACCAACACGACTGGCCACCCTCTGCAGATTTCTGTGAATCTGCAGAATCAGACAGTTCCCACCTTCTTGACTGGGCCCAATTTCACAGCTGTGCCGGTATGCCAACTCCCCGCAGCGCTGTCTGCAGACTACACTCCTGCTGCGAAGTGTATGACAACTCGTCACATGTAGATGTCTTCACCAATAAGTTCGCAGATAATGCGGCATTGTGGCACTGCCCTGCTCATGTCAAAGCTGTCTGCCTTGCTGGCCACAGCTGAGCGTTGAGGCTTCATGCATGTGACGTGATTGTGCTGACTTTAAACACTGGGATCCCACGGCTTGGTATGCGTGTTTACCTGGCCAGGCTGAGCTGGCACCATGTGAGCACCACAGCTCACCTGCATGGACGTCTTGTTGTTCATGAATGCCATGTGTGCTGATCTGTAGGGCTCTGTCCAGATCAGCTTTGCATTGTCAGCACCAGGCCTGGTCATACTTTCTATATCTAATGTCACGCTTTCAACTCCAGTGGACAGCTCTTCTGGGCCAGGATCGTTGCAAGTGGGTAACGGTAGAATACCAGTCTTTACCGGGGGGCTGAATGATATTGGATTTTTACCTTGGCTGGCTGTCCACTGGGCGTGCTGTATCCAGCCTCCAAGTATTTGATACAGTACTGGATTCGCGACAAGTTTGCGACAATGGACACTGTAGCAGAAGCTGCTCTGGTGACAACAGGGTCCTGAGGCAGCAAGCAAATGATAGTCTCACCTGACCATACTTTGTTGTTGCAAGGGCTGCCATGGGTCATATACCGATGGTTTGTGCGGAAAACTGCGAAACATATTGAGTTACTAATTGTTTGCGGGGGTTTGTACTATCGCTGCGTACCCTGAAAAACTGCCCCTGCTCAGGGTTATTTAATACAGTGTATTTGCTAACATACACTGGAGTCACATCTGGCCATCCCGCTGGCACGCCTGACTAGTCGCCTCAAGGCCTATTGCAAGCGCTTGCTTGCGTGCTGCACTTGGCTGTGTTTGACGTGCTTGCCGGCGCCGCCTTAACTCTCCATCATTGACATGTCCTGAGAGCTGCTCTCAAGGTAAGCTTACGATACAAGAAAGCTACCTTGCAGCCTCTTTGACAAGCTCAGCTTGAACCTCTGACAGCCCAGCACGGTTTGGGCTGTATTGACTAGTATTCTCTACCTTCAGTTCTTCCCAGCTCACAGACAAGTGCAGCTGTGAGATGTTTCAAAAACTGCGAAGCAACGTTCGCAAGAACAGTACCCTATTGCGCAGATTGTCTTCAAGATCTAGACAGGTAACAGCTGTCCAGTTTGTGAGCGCATCATTCAGTACTGTAGCACGTAGTATTTAGCTTGTTTGCTACTCCTGCAGTCTCCTGCAGACTCTGTAGGCAGTGAGGACGACGGCACCATCGCTGCCTTCTTCCCAACGAATGATCACGAGGTGAGTGCACACATTCTCAGCGCCAGTCTGCGCGTGAACCCTTGACGTCGCGACCGGCATCGTTCCGACTTTAGCAACTATGTCGGTTCACATTCGATGCCTTGCTACACAGGACGACTCGCAGAGCCTCGGTACCTTTGAGGTCCGTGGATGTGGGACCACAGAGATGCTTCCACTGGTGAGAAGCCTTCAACAAGTACCCTCTGCAAGTGTCACCTTCGCACTTCTCCTCAGCTAACCTGTGAACCGCAGGGCTCTGGATACGCAAGCAGGTCCCTGTATGAGGGTTTCCTGCCAAAGCCTGCCAACTTCATTGTGCAGGGCTGTGGAGACATGGAGCTGGGACAGGTACAGTATGGCCATAAGCATTCCCTCCCAAGTCAGTGACGTCTATGCGTACATGTCACCCAAGCTGAGCT
>JAABUI010001452.1_pt1 | contig 13713 bp, 8 predicted proteins | sample 5559111 | NCBI WGS metagenome assembly JAABUI01 (sample SAMN10711870, study PRJNA513365) | rock metagenome | isolation source: Antarctica rocks | place: Antarctica: Victoria Land, Buttleship Promontory
CCCCACCCCTTCACGTTTGGAGCGACTGCTGTGGCTGTGACCGCCGACCTGTCGAAGTACCTGGACAAGGCCTACGAGGACAAGACCCTCGCTGAGGTCCTGGCCGCGCCGCTGAGCGCGTTGGCCGGGGTTACCGACAGCGACGCCGAGCACCTACAAGCGGCGTTCAACATCAAGACGGTGGCGGACCTGGGGAACAACAAGTACTTCGCTGCCGCGCAGGCGATGCTCGCCCTGACGAGGTAGGGAGTCGGGCGGCGCGGTCACGGGCGCCCCGCTCAGCGGGCACCCGTGCGGACGGGTCCGTGGGAGCAACCCCACGCCCCTGCGGGGCTGAGACTCGACCCATCCGGGCTGCTCAGGCACTCACCGCTTCGTCGGCCTCATTGACCTCGTCCGCCGCGGCGGTTTGGCGGTCGGCGAGGCGCAGGCCGAGTGCGGCCACCGACGCCGCGGTGGGCGCCACGACCGTGCCGGCCGCGTCGACGGCCACCTCGATCTCGCCGCCGCCGATGCGCAGTCCCCGCACATGTAGGGCTCCGACCGGGCTGGGCCGCATCGGGCGCAGTCGGACGACCCCCGCCGGCACGTCGACGTCGAGCCCGAGGACCGACGTGAGCAGCGACACCGCGGCCGCCGCGGACCAGGCCTGCGGCCGGCACGCCGCGGGGTAGGGCACCGGCATCGGGACGCCGGGTGCGCCGGACTCGCGGGTGTCGGCGACCGAGCGGGCGTCCCCGCTCCACAGCTCGGGCAGCCGCCCGTCAAAGGCCGCCCCGGCCGCCAGGAGCCCCTCAACGAGTGACGCCGCGGCGTCACCGTGACCCGTCCGGGCTAGGCCCGCGACCGTGATCGCGGTGTCGTGCGGCCACACCGAGCCGCAGTGGTAGCTCAGGGGTGAGTAGGCGCGAGCGGCGGCGGACAGCGTGCGCAGGCCGTACCCGGAGTCGAGGTCGGGACCCGTGAGCCGGCGGGCCACGTCCGCCGTCCCAGCCGCGTCGAGGATCCCGGTCCCCAGCAGATGCCCGATGTTCGACGTCATCGTGTCCACCCGGCGGCCCGTCGCGTCGAGGGCGATGGCGGGGTAGTCACCGGCTGGGTCGTGCACCCAGAACCTGTCCCGGAACCGGCCGGTCAGCGCCCGGGCGTAGGCCCGCCACCGGTCGGCGCCGGACCGCCCGAAGGCGTCGAGGAGCGCCGCCCCGGCGAACGCTGCCTCGACCGCGTAGCCCTGCACCTCGCACAGCGCGATGGGCGCCACGGCCCGGCTCCCGTCGGCGAAACGCACCGAGTCCGCGGAGTCCTTCCAGCCCTGGTTGGACAGTCCCGTGCCGTGGCGGTCGACGTAGGCGATGAAGCCGTGGTGGCCGGACAGGGCGCCGGGCCGGACCGCCTCGCCGTCCCCGGGCTCGGTCGCCGGCGACGCCGCGGCGGCGATCCAGCCCAGCGCCCGCTCGGCCGTGTCCAGTAGGGGCTCGACGTCCGCGTCCGGCAACCCGGCCCGCCAGGCGTCGTGAAGCAGCAGGACCCACAGCGGGGTGGCATCGACGGTCCCGTAGTAGGCCGGCGGCAGCCGGGCCCCGCCGGGCCTTTCCGGGGCGACGGCGCCGCCGCCAGCGCGGCGCAGCTCGTGGAGGATCTTGCCGGGCGCCTCGCCGGTGTGCGGGTCGTTCCGGGTGCCCTGGAGACCGGCCAGGGTCCGCAGGGTGCCTAGGGCCAGGCCGGTGCCCAGCGGCAGCAGCATCCGAGCCGCCCAGATGCTGTCGCGGCCGAAGAGGGTGGCGTACCAGGGCGACCCGGCGGCCAGGAACTCCGCACCCGGGTCCGCTGCGGTCGCCATGCGCAGCGCGTCGAGGTCGGCGAGGGCCTGTTCCACGAGCGCCACGAGCCGACGGTCGTCGGCCCGCACGACCGGCACGGACCACACCGGCGCCGCCCCGGTGGCCACGACGACCGCGCCGTGGTCGTCGGTCGTCGAGGACCAGCTGAGCGTGTGCGTCACCCCAGTCGGGACGGTCAACTCCCAGCGCAGGACGGCTCCGGCGGTGTCGACGGCGACGGCAGCGCCCGGCGCGATGACCCGGGTAGTGACCGCCGGGGTCCGCCAGGTCACTGCCGGGGCACCGCCCTCAGCGGTCACTGCCGGGACACCGGTATCAGCGATTACCGGCTCCTCCGAGGTTGACGTTGGTGTCACCGACTCGACCGGGCCGCCTCCGGGTCGGACCGCCGGCCGGCGCACGCCGGCCTTCACCTCCTCGACCGGCGCGAGGTCGGCGGCCACCGTGATCTCGACCAAGAGGTGCTGGGTCGCCGCCGCGGTTGAGCAGACGCGGATCGTCTCGGTCACCACCCCGGGCCGGACGCGGCGCTCCCGGTCGATTCGGACGGTCGGGTCCGCGCCCTCGTCACCGGCCTCCCGGACCAGCGCGGCACACCACACGGTGTCCGCCCCTCGGATGGTCGCGGCGATCGACTCGGGCTCACGGCCGTCGACGGTCAGCACCGCTGCCGACAGCACCCGCAGATCGGCGTGAAACACCCCGTGGGCGCCCGTCGGTCGGATCTGCCCGTCCCGCCCCGACAGCGCCGCCGTGGGACCGCGGACCGCGGTAAGCAGGTCATGCAACGCGGGCTGGAGCGGCCGGCCGGGGTCCGGCGGATGTGGAGACCGGCTCGGGTGTCCCGTGTCGGTGATACCCACCTCAGTTGTCCCCGTTCCGGTCTGTTGGTCGCGACCACCGCGCGGGCAGCGCGTCCCTTGACAGCTGCACCAGCGGGGACGACATTACGGGCAGCAACGATTTTGATCGATCCAACTGCTGCCGGTACTCAGCCGGTATGGGGTGGGAATCGCGGCGGGCCGGGTGTACCGAGCCCGGCGGTGAGGCTGAGTCACGAGGGGGTGACTGCGTGGTGGTTGGACGTCCGACGTTGGAAACCGTCGCCCGGGAGGCGCGGGTCTCCCGCCAGACCGTGTCCAACGCGGTCAACTCCCCGGACCGGGTTGCGGCCCCGACTCTGGCGCGGGTCCGGGACGCGATCGGACGGCTGGGCTACCACCCTGATGAGGCGGCCCGGCAGCTGCGGACAAGGCGTTCCCGGATCGTCGGGATCCGGATCGAGCCGGTGCGCGACGGCGTGAACGGGGTCGTCTTGGACCTGTTCCGCCATGCGATCACCGAGTCGGCTCAGCGTTTGGGCTACCGCGTGCTGCTGTTCGCCGCCCATGACGACGCCGCGGAGATCGACGAGTACGAAGCGCTCGGGGCCGGGCACGGGCTGGACGCCTTCGTCGTCACCGGCACCCATCACGGTGACCTGCGGACCGACTGGCTCGCCCGGCACGCGGTGCCGTTCGTGACCTTCGGCCGGCCGTGGGGTAACCCACGGGCCGGCGGCGGGAACGGGTCGTCGCCGGGAGGTGGGGCCGGCACACCGCGGGAGCACGCATGGGTCGACGTCGACGGCGCAGCCGGGACCAGGGCCGCGGTCGACGCCCTCGTCGGCGCGGGCCACCGCCGGATCGCGTTCCTGGGCTGGCCGACGGAACCCGGGGCGGGCGATGACCGCCGGGCCGGGTGGCGCGATGGCATACGCGCCCACGGCCCGCGGGTCACCGGCCTCGAGGCCGCGGGCGAGGACGGGATGGGCACCGGCGCCCGCCTCACCCACCAACTCCTGGACGGCGCCCGGCTCTCCCCGATCACGGCGTTCGTGTGCGCGAGTGACTCCCTCGCTCTCGGCGTGGTGGCGGCCTTGCGGGAGCGGGGCCTGCGTTCCGGCGCGGACGTGGCGGTCGTCGGCTTCGACGACACGCCGGTGGCGGCCGCGGTGGGGCTGGCCAGCGTCGCCCAGCCCGTCGCTGCTGCGGCCGAGAACTGCCTGCAGCTGCTCGACGACCAAGTCCGGGCCGCGGCAGCCGGCGCCCGCGAAACGGGGCCACCAGGCCAGCGGTTGCTCGCCCCGGTCTTCATTCCGCGGGCGTCCAGTGGCCCCCCGCCGGCCGCACCGATCAACCAACTCCCGCCGACCACCCAGGACAGAGGACCCGATGACTGACATCTCCCGCCGCGCCGGCCTGACCGCGGCCGCCGCCGGCCTGCTCGCCGCCGCCGGTTGCGGCGGCAGCAGCTTCACCAGCACCGCGAAGAACTCGAGCGCACCCCAGCAGACGACGGGCACCCAGAAACTGACCGTCCTGTTCGGCTCGTCCGGAGCCGCCGAGACGGCCAACCTGCAGTCCCTGTGCAACGCCTGGGCCGCCACGGCCAAGGCGAAGGTCACGGTGCTGCCCGCGTCGAACCTGCCGCAGCAGCTCGCGCAGGGCTTCGCGGCGAACAAGCCGGCCGATGTGTTCTACGTCGACCCGGCTACGTTCCAGAGCTACGTAAAGGCAGGGAACCTCTACCCCTACGCGGACCAGCTCACCGCCGACGGCTTCTACCCGAACCTGACCTCGCTGTACACCAACGGGGGCCGGGTCTACTGCGCACCCAAGGACTTCTCCACCCTCGCGCTCCAGATCAACACCCGGTTGTGGAAAGCCGCCGGCCTCACCGCCAGGGACTACCCAACCACCTGGGCCCAGCTCGCTTCGGTGGCGAAGAAGCTGACCACCGGTAAGGTTGTCGGGCTGTCCATGGGCGCGTCCCGGGACCGGGTCGGGGCGTTCATGCGCCAGGCGGGCGGCTGGTACGTCAACGCCGACCAGACCAAGGCCATCGCCGACTCCGCGGCCAACCTCGCGGCGCTCACCTACGTCAAGTCCCTGCTGTCGGCCGGCACGCTGAAGTGGGCAAGTGACGTCGGGGCCACGTGGGGCGGCCAGGCGTTCGGGACCGGCAAGGCCGCAATGACCATCGAGGGCAACTGGATCGCCTCGACCATGACCAGTGACTACCCCGGCATCTCCTACGTCACGACGGTCCTCCCCAAGGGGCCCGCGGGCGCGGGCACCATCTCCTTCGCCAATGCCTGGGGCGTGGCCCAAAAGAGCCCCTACCAGGCCGCCGCGGTGAGCCTGGTGAAGTACCTGTGCTCGACCACGTCCCAGTTGTCGATTGCCAAGCAGGTCGGGACGATGCCCTCGCGGACCGCGCTCACCGCCGACTACGTCAAGCTTTTCCCGGCGCAGAAGGCGTTCGCCGATGAGGCCGCCTACGCGCAGGGCGTGGTCACGCTGTCATCGATGACCAGTGTGCTCGCCGACTTCGACACCCAGTTGGCATCGCTGGGCACGCAGGCGCCGTCGGCGATCCTGGCGCGGCTGCAGAAGAACACCGCCGCCGCGATCACCGCCTGATGTCGGTAGCCACTCCGGCGGTTCGCATCCGGGACACCGGCTCGTCGGGGGCGACTCCGGCCCCGGTGCCGCGGCGGCGGGGTCACGGCCGCGGTGGCCGGATTCGGGGGCACGAGGGGCTCGCCGGCTGGCTGTTCGTCGCGCCGGTGCTGGTGATTCTCGGACTCTTCCTGCTCGCCCCGATCTTGATGGCAGCCTGGGTCAGCGTGTCGGACTGGTCTGGGACCGGGTCACCGCTGTCCACCGGGGTGCACTACGTCGGAGGGCGCAACTACCACGCGATCCTGTCCTCGGGCAGCCTCAACGAGTCCAACTTCTCCTTGTCCATCCGCAACAACTTCTACTTCGTCTTGTTTGTGGTCCCGATCCAGACGGTGCTGTCCCTGACCCTGGCCCTCGTCGTGAACAATCGACGCCTCAAGGGCCGCAGCTTCTTCCGGACCGCCTACTACTTCCCGACCGTGACGAGCTCGGTGGCGATCACGGTGCTGTTCTTGTTCCTCTTCGCCGTCGACGGCTCGGTCAACGGCCTGTTGCGGCTGTTCGGGGTCACCGGACCCAACTGGACGAACGACCCGACCGGTCTGGTATGGGTGGTCCTTGCGGCGCTGCACCTCGTCGGCGCGGATAGCCAGCCGGCCGCGCTGGTGGATCACGGCTTCCTCGGAACCACGTGGTACGACTGGCTGGCCGGACCCTCGATCGGCATGATCGTGTTTATCATCCTGGTCATCTGGACCTCGGCCGGCGGTTACATGCTCATGTACCTGGCGGCGTTGCAGAACGTGCCCACCGACATTCAGGAGGCCGCCGACATCGACGGCGCCGGCCGGTGGGCAAAGCTGCGGCAGGTAGTTCTGCCCATCCTGCGGCCGACCACCGTCCTCGTGCTCACTCTGGGGATCATCGGCTCCTGGCAGCTGTTCGACCAGGTGTTCGCCGCCGGCACCCAGGGCGGCCCGGGTGGGACGACCGTCACCCCGGCGTTCCTGAGCTACCAGACGTCCTTCCAGGGCCAGCAGTGGGGTCAGGGCTCGGCCATCGCGTTCCTGCTGTTCGCGCTCATCGTCGTCCTGACGCTGCTGCAGCGGCTCGCCACCCGCGACTGGTCCGACACCCGGGCGCGGCGCGAGGAACGGCGCATCCAGCGGCGACGGGTCCGTGGCGCGACGGCGGAGGGACCCCGATGAGCACGGTCCTCCCGCGGGGCGGCCGGCTCGAACGCGACCCGGGTCGCCGGTTTCGGCGCGTACCGGCCGGTCGGGTGGCCGTGTATGCGGTTCTCATCGGCGTCGCGGCGCTCTACATCTTCCCGTTCCTGATCCAGCTGGCCACCACCTTCAAGTCTGAATCCGACGCGACAGCGCATCCGCTGTCGCTGGTCCCGGCCCATCCGACGCTGGCCGCGCTGCGGGTACTGGCGCAGTCAGATTTTCCCCGCTGGTTCGCCAACAGCATCGTCGTCGCAGTATTCGTGACCGGCGGCCGGGTGTTCTTTGACTCCCTCGCCGGCTACGCCCTCGCCCGGCTGCATTTCCGCGGCCGAGGTGCGCTGATGGGCGCCATCATCGCCGTCATGGCCGTCCCCGGGGTGGTACTGCTCATCCCAAAGTTCCTCATCCTCAACCAGCTCGGGATGTTCGACTCCTACTCCGGCATGATTGTCCCGCTGATGGCCGACGCCGCCGGGGTGTTCATCATGCGCCAGTTCTTCTCCTCCATCCCGGTCTCGATCGAGGAAGCTGCCCACATCGACGGAGCCGGGATCTTCCGAACCTACTGGTCCATCGTGCTGCCCATGGCGCGGCCGTCGCTCATCACCCTCACGGTTCTCAGCTTTCAGGGTTCCTGGAACGAGCTGGCGCACATGATCGTCGCCCGCCAGAGCCCGAGCCTGGACACCCTGCCCGTCGGGGTCGCGTCCCTGGTTTCCGGCCAACTCGGGTCCGCCGCGAACTACCCGATCAAACTCGGCGCCGCCCTGCTGATGACGATCCCCGTCGCGGTCGTCTTCTTCATTTTTCAGAAACGGTTCATCGCCGGTGCCAACGAAGGCGCCGAGAAGGGCTAGCTGTTCTGCGCATGACGTTGGTGATAGTGGTCGGGGCGAGGGTGGCCGGGGGCTGGTTGCCGGTGGCGGTGTGGGCCCGGTGATAGTTGTAGTGGACCACCCAGCGTTCGAGGTAGTCGGCGCGTTGGGCTTCTGAGGTCCAGGGTCGGGCGTAGGCGAACTCGGCGCCCAGGGTCCGGTTGTAGCGCTCGACCTTGCCATTGGTCTGGGGGTGGTGGGGGCGGGTGAACCGATGCCGGGCCCCGGCGGGCAGCGCGTCGTCGAAGACGCGGGAGCGGTAGCAGGACCCGTTGTCGGTGAGGACCCTCTCCACGGTGATGCCGTGAGCGGCGAGGAACGCGGTCGCTCGGCGGAGGAACCCGGCCGCGTTGACAGCTTTCTCGTCGGCCAGGGACTCGGTGTAGGCGAGCCGGGTGTGGGCATCGACGGCGCTGTGCCAGTACCGGTAGCCGACCCTCTCCTTGCGGGCTGCCCTTGTCCTGGGTGCTGCCGCGGCCGTGGACCCGCCACCCGCCGCCGGTCGGGATCGCCCCGATCTTCTTCACGTCCACGTGGACCAGCTGACCTGGGCGTTCGGTCACGATCCGCCGCACCTGGCGGTGGCTGTTGCCGGTGACGTCGAGGTCACGGAGCCGGCTGATCCCGAGCCGGCGCAGCCACCGGTGCACGGTCGCGGCGGACACCTCGATCCCGTCGGCGGCGAGTTCATCGACGATCAGCCGGGGCGGGAGCTTCCGGTCCCGGCGCAGCGCCTCGATCCTGGCGACCACTGCCGGGTCGAGCCGGGTAGGGCTGCGGTGCGGGCGGCTGGACCGGTCGGCCAACGCCGCCTCCCCGCCAGCCCGGAACCGGCCCACTCACTTCCGGACGGTCGCCCGGGCCAGCCGGGACTCCGCGGCGACATGGGCCTGTGGGCGGCCGTCGTCAAGGACCCGGGCGACCAAACGACGACGGCCCTCAGCGGTCAACGGAGCGTTAGCGTGCACGGGACGGGTCTCCTTCGGCGGGTGCGGCTGTGTGGTAGCTCCACACCCAACCGGGGAGACCCGTCCCCGTTCAACCCACCCCAACCCCGGACCTACTGGTCACAACCTCATGACATGCAACAGTTAACCTGAGCCGATGCTGGCAACTGCTGACGGTCACGTTCACAGCGAGTGGTCCTGGGATGCTCGATTGGTCGGCTCTATGGACGAAGCGTGCGGAAAGGCAGTCGAGATGGGGCTGCCGTCAATCGCCTTCACTGAACACGTCGACTTCACGCCGTTTCGCGCTGGCTTCTTGGTCGGCGACCACCCGGAACTGGTGGAAGACGGGATCCTGAAGGCACCGATCTTAGATGTGGATGGGTATTTCGACTGTCTCGGACGTTGTCGAGCGAAATACCGAGATCTTGTCATTCTGGCTGGAATAGAAGTCGGTCAACCGCATCGCCACCACCAGCAGGTATCCGCGCTACTGGCTTCCGGACCATTCGACCGGGTTCTTGGCTCTCTTCATTGTATTGAAGACGGCGACGAGTTTGCTGAACCATGGGAGATCTATCCTCACCGTCCCGCCGCGGACGTCTTCCGCGACTACCTGTAAGAAATTCCGCGAATGGTCGCCGGTTCTGACCTCTTTACAGTCTTCGCTCACATTGACTATCCGGTGCGCAGCTGGCCTGAAGAGTTAGGCCCGTTCGATCCACGTGATTTTGAGGGCGAGATTCGGGTTGCCCTTCAATCTTTGGCGACCAGTGGTCGCGCACTCGAGATGAACACCCGTCTACCCATTGACCGGTTGTTTGTCCAGTGGTGGCGGGAGGAGGGCGGCGAGTCGGTGACTTTCGGCAGTGACGCGCACATGCCGCATCTAGTCGGTACCGGCCTGGCCGATGCCGGCGACATCGCCAGAGCGCACGATTTCGCGCCCCCGCGGCATGTCGGCCAACCATGGTCGATAGTCGCGTGAACTTCGGACCGAACTCTTCGCCGTTGCCTGAAAGTCGATGACTGGTGAGCCGACGCCGCGCGCAGGTCGAGACCTGACGTGGGATGGCTGCTTCAACGTCCGTGAGCTCGGGGGCCTACCCACGAGCGCGGGACGGCAGATCCGCCACGGTGCATTGGTCCGCTCCGACAGTATCGACAACCTCACGGCGACCGGTTGGGCGGCCCTCCAGGCCGACGGGGTTATGACCGTCGTCGACCTCCGGAACGACGACGAACGCGCCGCAGACCGCAGCCCCCGCCCGCGCGGGCTGACCACGGTCCACGTTCCCCTCGACGGTGTCGCCCCCATGTCCGCAGCGGGGCCGCCGGCCCAGGCGGCCCCATGGGCGCTCACCTGCTCACACACGGCGGGAGAGACCGAGGCTCGGCGGCCAAAACGAGTGCAGCCCAGTAGAGACCGACGAGAAGAGCAGACCGAGGACCCCTTCCCCACCCGGCCGCGGCATGCATAACTGCACTTGTGCTTACCCGCTCAACTCCGCCAGCTCAGCCGAGCTCGTCCCCGCTCGGACGATGGTCGTCCATGACACCGCTGCGCTGACGATCAGTGAGACCTCTACTGACACCGTCAGGACCTGCTCAGCCGGTCGGGCAGGCAGTCAGCAAGCAAGACCCCCCGAGGGCCTGGCCAGCGTCAGCCCACCGGAGTTGAGCGGGTGAGCATGACTGCACTTATCCATCAGACTGCCGGGTCGGTCTTGCGGCGGCCGGGCCGCTCGGCCCAGCGCTCTCCCCCGTCGAGGTACGCGTCGCAGGACCACACACGCCAGCGCTGATGTTGCGTGACGTGCCACCCGGCCCACTGGACCTCGTCGGCGCAGCGGACCGGCCGGCCGCTGCCGGCGCCAGCGTCCGTGCCCTCCTACACCTACCGCCAACACCCGGACGGTCCGCGGTCAGTCCCGAAGGCGTCGGCGTACCGGACCGTGCTGGCCACGTCGACACCGTAGGAGCAGCTGCCAACATCCCGGCGCGCCTAACGCTGCTCGAATCGGTTCACGCCGATGATTGACACATGGCACGCCTCGGACGTCGACCGTCAACGACTGCACCACAGCCCGCGTCGTCGGGCACGTGGTCGTTGACGGTGCGGATGCCGAGCGGGTTCAAGGACCACGTCAGCGCAGCGGCGGCCGACCAGGGTCTGTCATGCAGCGACGTGATCGCGAACGCGATCGCCGCGGAACTCGACTTGCCACAGGTGATGGCGCCCCGCGCATCCGCAGACCAAGCCGAGCTGCTGGCCAGCTAGCCGTACGACGCGGCCGCCACCCGGCGTCCGGACAGCAAGAAGCCCCACATCCCCAAGTCACTTTGGCCGGTGTATTGGGATGCAGGGCTTCTCGATCTCTCTGGAGGAGACGTTACCAGCCCCCCTCGGGGTGGCACCGGTGCACCCGCCGTGTCTTCGGCGTGCCGTGCGATCGGTCGACCGCCCCCATCTCGAGCGCGTAGCCGGCGCCGCCTGCTGCGGTGACCGCGGTGGTGGCCTGCGGCCACCCCGACGCGCTGTTCGACGCCGCGCTGGCACGACCGGTGCGGGTCGCGCCGACCGCGGTGTACCTGGCCGCGCGGGCCGCGCTGCGCGCCGGCGCGAGCTCGTCGACGGCCATCCCACCGGCTGCCCCGGCCGGGCCGGCGGGGCGGCCGGTGGAGACCATCCCGGCGAGCTCGCGGCGCCACCGGGCATCCCGCCGTGGATCCGGTGCCGGGCGCCGCCGGGACCGTCGGCTGCGTTCTGCTGCTGGTCAGGGCTGGGTCTGGACCGACGAGCAGCGGGTCGGCAACGGCCCACGCGCCTACGGCCGCTCCCCCACCCCGCTGCGGATCGCCCGGGCGATCCCGCCCGGGCACCGCCGGGCCACCCAGGCCCACCGGTGGCTGGCCCGAATCCGCGAGGCCGCCCTGGCCGAGTTCCGCGCCGACGCCGCCGAACGGCGCATCGCCCTCGCGGTGGTGGCGGCCCGCCATTTGGACGTGGCCACCGGGGTCTACGCCGGGGGCTGGGACCGTCTCGCGCACCTGGTCGGGGTGTCCCGGTCCACCGTGGCCCGCTGGCTGGCCTGGTTGCGGGCCCGGTCCCTGCTCGGGGTCGTCTCCACCGGGCGTGTCACCGACACCGACACCCCCATGGCCCTGGTCGTCGACGGCGACGGGCAGCCCCGCAACGAGGCCGCCGTGTACGTGCCCTGCGAACCCGACACCCCCCGAGTACGCCAGGCCCCGGACCCGGGGCTGGTCGCCCTGGACCCCCGCTGGGCGACCGGGCAGCTCGTCGTGGGCGACGACGGCCGCGTTCAGGCCGACCGGTCCCGGCACCCCCGCACCGTCGACGACCCCACCCCGGCGCCGCCGGCCGGCGGTGCCGGCTCGCCCGGCTCGGATCGGCCTGTGGATGAAACTGACACCCCTGTGTGGACCAGCGGAGCTGGGACCCAGAACGGGCGCGCGCACGCGCGAGGCTGCACCGCCACCCGGGCCACAGCGGGCGGGCCGCTGCGCGGCCGGAACATCGCCGCTCCGCGACAGCCCCAACCAAGACGCCCGGAATCGGCCGGCCCGGTCGGTTCCCCGGCCGAGGCCGGGCCGTGCCCGACCTGCGGGGCCTGGCCGGCCCACCAGGCTGCCCGCACCCGTGCTGAGCGGCTGCGCCTGGCCCACCAGCTCCGCCGCACCTCACCCGACCTCGCCCCGATCAGCGCCCGACTGCTCCGCCACCTGCTCCGCCCCTGGCTGCACGCCGGCTGGACCGCCACCGACCTCCTCCACGCCATCGACCACCACCCCACCACCGGGCCCCGCCGACACTCCCCCACCACCGGCGGACCCGGCACCATCCGCAACCCCGCCGGCTGGCTGGTCGCCCGCCTCCGCGACTGGCAAACCCCCGACGGCACCCCCGGACCCTCCCAACGGCAACGCACCGCCGCCGCCCGCGCCACCGGCGCCTACGCCCCGCCCCCCACCACCGGACCCACCGTCGAGGCCGGTCCGGTGATCTGGCCGGCCGTCCGACCCTCTGCCTCTCGCGCGGATCAGTTCACACGCCCGGGGTCATACCGCGACGGGCATCGCCGGTGACGGCCTCAACCGCCGGAACATGGAAAGGCGCTACCCGGAGCTGGTCCGCAGATCGACGGTGACCAGCGACCCCCACCTCCTGCCGTGGACCGAGAGGACGGACCGTGCACGAGAAGCCACCCCCGAGTTCGACGACACTCGCCGGCGTCACGCCGAAGGCGCCCGGTAAGAAGATCCACACGGGCTCCTCGACGATGGACCTGGACCATGTCGGATCCTTTCCGGGTTCGGGTTCGGGTTCGGCGCCCCGCGATCACCAGGCCCGACAGCAAGAAGTTTCACCTGGTGCACGCGAGCGCCGGCTCCGCAGCCATGGCCGTCGCCGGTCTCGCGGGGTTCACCGAACGCCCTGAGGCCGCGTCGCCTCCTAGTGACCCGGACGCGGAGCTCACCGAGGCCCTCGCCACATCGGTGGACCAGCTGTGCACCCTGCTGCAGGGCCACGACGCGTTCGATGTGATGGCCCTGCTCCGCCAGTTCCTGGTTCCGCCCGATCTTGCGCTGTGGTCGGAGAGATGCTCCTATGGAGTGTCAAGCACGTGGAGCAGACCGTTGGGCGCTGGGAGTGGTTGCAGCGCTGTGAAGATCTCCCGGACGATGTAGCGCTTGAGGCAGCGGATGATCTCGGTCTTGCTCGGGCCGTCCTTGGTGCGCTTGACGACGTAGGCGTGGGTGCGTGGGTCATAGCGGAGTCGACACAGGGCAATTGATCTGCCCCGCGATTCTCGGACATGGTCTTTTGTGCTCTCATGCCGCTGTTCGGTAGCCGGCGTGGGTTTCGCTGGGTGTCTGGTAGCCCAGGCCCGAGTGCAGTCTTTCGGTGTTGTACCAGCTGTCGATGTAGGTGGTGATGTCCCGGATTGCGTGGGCCCGAGTTGGGTAGACGGTGCGGTGGACACGCTCATTCTTGAGGGCCGCGAAGAATGACTCGGCCATCGCGTTATCGTAGCAGACCGCGGTCCTGCCGGTCGAATGGCGCAGGCCGAGGTCGGCCAGGGCTGTGTGGAACTCGTGCGAGGTGTAGTTGCTGCCGCGGTCGGTGTGGAAGATCGCCTGATCGGCGAGTCCGGTCGCGGCGGCGCGTCGGATCGCGGTGGTGATCAGTGAGGTCCGGTAGTGGTCGTCCATGGCGTGGGCGATGACCTTCTTGGAGTAGCAGTCGATCACCGTCGCCAGGAACACCCAGCCCTCCCAGGTGGGGATGTAGGTGATGTCCCCGACGAGTTTCCGGCCGGGCGCGTCGGCGGTGAAGTCACGGCCGA
>JAABUI010001453.1_pt1 | contig 13712 bp, 14 predicted proteins | sample 5559111 | NCBI WGS metagenome assembly JAABUI01 (sample SAMN10711870, study PRJNA513365) | rock metagenome | isolation source: Antarctica rocks | place: Antarctica: Victoria Land, Buttleship Promontory
GCCGGTCACGGCGGTCGCGGCCCTCGACTCGGCCGACCGGTATGACCTAGTGCTGGTGCCTGTCCGCTCTGAGCAGCTCACCAGCACGCTGCCGGTCTTGAGCAGCATGCGTGACGGGTCCGACGTGCTGTTCTTCGGCAACACCGCCGGACGCCAGGCACAACTCGTCGAGGCACTCGGCAGTCGCGTCCTGTTCGGCTTCCCCGCGGCCGGCGGCACTCGTGAGGGCTCCGTCATCCGCTACGAGCTGATCAGTCAACAACAGACGATGCTGGGTGAGCCGAACGGCGCGACCACCATTCGCACCCGACACCTCAAGACAATGCTGCAGGATGCCGGCTTCCCGACCACCATCACCGCCAACATGGACGGCTGGCTGCTGGGACACGCCGCGTTCGTCGTCCCGATCGCCTGCGCCCTATACCGGGTCGACACCGACGCCTCCCGGCTCGCCGCCGACCGGGACACCCTGCGGCTGATGGTGCGTGCCACCCGGCAAGCGTTCCAAGCGCTACGCACGAGCGGGAACAACGAGATCCCTGCGAACTTACGGACCCTCTACCTCCGGCTGCCCGCACCCTTCGCTGTCGCCTACTGGCGTCGGGTACTCGCCGGTCCCCGCGGAGAACTCTGGTTCGCCGCCCACACCCGCGCCGCTCCGCAGGAGATGCGGGCACTCGCCGCGGACCTGCACACCGCGGTCGGCCGAACCGGTCGGCCCGCACCCGATCTCACAACGCTGCTCTCACCCTCCTTGTAGATCGACTCTCTGCTGTCCCAGTTGGCGAACCGTCACCGACACTATCTGCGTCGCCAACAAGCCCGTGACCAGCGCTGTTGCAGATGACCTGCCCGGAGCCTTTCTCGAGAGGGGGGCGGTTCCTGGCACACTGGTCACGGTGGAGCGTTTGCGGATCGGCTATGCCCGGTGCAGCAGCGTGCCAGAGGATCTGGACAGCGAGCGGGAGGCTCTCGCGGCGGCGGGTGTTGCTGCTGATCGGATATACCTTGACGTCGGGTTGAGCGGCATCACCCGGGCGCGGCCGGCCTTGGGTGAGGCGATGGCGGCGTGCTGGGCGGGGAGCATGCTGGTGGTCACCGGTCTTGATCGCCTCGCCCGCTCGGTTCCCGACGCCAGAGACATCGTCACCACTCTCGCCGATCGTCACGTCACTCTCGTCATCGGCGAGTCTGTGTATGACCCAAGCGATCCCCTCGGCGCCCAGCTGGGTGCTTTGTTGGCTGTGGTGGCTGACTTTGAGGCGGCGTTGGTCCGCGGGAGGACGGTCGAGGGGTTGCGGATAGCCAGGATCAAGGGTCGCTTGAAGGGCAGATCACCCAAGCTCAGTCCGGCTCGGGAGGAGCACGTAGTGCAGCTGTACGAGGCGGGTGAGTACACCACGTCCGAGATCGCCGAACTACTGAAAATCAGCCGCTCGACGGTGTATCGGGCGGTCAAACGGGCGGCGAAGGCGAAGCTCGTCCCAACATCCTGACGTCGTCGTGACCCCCTAGCAAACCACCAAGACGAGGCCCACCTACCGACCGGGGCGAGGTGGCGGCAAACGACGGCCCGGAAGACCCCCGAACCTTGATTGAGGTACCGAAGGTCAAGCCGTCTGGGATTGCCCGCGGGCACCCATCTTCGACTACTGCCACCTCTTGGGTCTTCGACGACCGCCGCCCTTGCGCTGGGGCCTTGCATCGGTTTGTGACCGTTGAACGTATCGGCGTCCGCCTAGGGCTGATCGAGCTGCCCTAGGCGGACAACGACCGGCAGGCCCCGATCCGGCCGGCGCGGACGCGCCCCGTCCCACAAGATGGGCATGCGCGTCCTACACCGACGGCAACTTCCCGCGGGAACGGCCTCGTTTTGCGATCTGCGGCGACGCCTCACGGCTGACCGGGGTGACCGCCCTGCGGAGCGATCCCCGCGGTGATCAACGTGCTGACCGCCGACGAGCCGCTCGGACTACAAGCCAATCTGACCAGCGATGAGCGGATTGAGGTGAGTCCGCACTGCCCGCCTTGCATGATGTCTTGCACTGCCCCTGCGGGCGCACAGATACAGCATCGGACTGCGCGGAAGTTCAGCGTGCGTTCCCGCCCTGCCCATCAGCCTTCAGATCGGGTCTGCGGCGGCTCCAACGCGCCGAGCGCGGCTCGGTCGGCGTGTTGTGGGTCGTCATGGAGGGATCGCCAGGTGGCCGAGCGGCTGCTGGAGCAGCATCGTCTGCACGTCAGCGAACTGCACTACTCAGACTTCACATGGCACCTAGTGAACCGTCGGGGATTGCCACTGCCTGCCGCGCCGCCGCCGACTAACCGTCGTACCTCCGCGGGTCTCTTCTTTAAGAACAGCCACCGATTTCTCAATCTTGGCTGCATCTCGACAACAAATGTCGGGATGCAATGAAGATTGATCGCCACTATGGGGTGCAGATTGTACAAAGCGATCCTCTGGACGGCTGTGTTCAACTTTGGCTGCATCCGCATGTTGGACTACACAGCCACCGATGACGCCGACCGCGTCGCTCTTTGGACTCGGCCAAGTCGCTCGCTTCGTCGTAATCGTCGAAGCCCCGGCCGTCGTACTGATCAACCCCGGCCGTCATCGAGTCGGTTGGTCCAGCAGCCCGGGCACGGCGGTCAGGGCATCTAGAAAGGATTGGCTGTCGACAGTGGCGGATGCGGCTGCTCGTGCCTCGGATGAGGCGTTGATCGCGACGCTGAACCCGACGGAATGAAACAACGGCAGGTCTGATCGTCCATCCCCGATGGCCACGACCTGATCCAGACCGACCCCGAGGCGCTGACACTGCTCAGCGACGAAAGTGACCTTGTCCTCGGGCTCGCAGTGGCGGCTGACGCGACCAGTAAACAGGCTGGTGGCGTCGTCGACCTCCAGATCAGCGCCGCGCACCCGGGTGAAGCCCCACAGATCGGCTAACGCCTGTGCGGCGAAGGACCACGACACTGTGGCGATGACAGCGTCGATGCCACGTCCGCTGAGCAGGCTCACACCGAGGGCGATGTCGTCGAGGCTGGAGATCTGCGCCAGGACGGCGCTGGCGTCTGCGACGGCGATGTCCCGATAGAACGGCGCATAGCTTTCGGCTACCTGGGTGTCGGTGATCTCCCCGCCGGCGCAGCGCCGTTCGAGGCCTTCGATCACTGGCCCATGGCCGATCCAGCCATCCAGGTAAACACAGGCGGTGGTCGCCGTGACCAGCGTGCCGTCCAGGTCAGCCACCACCAAGCGCCACGGGCCCCCGGACGTACTCACACAGCGCCACTCTACCGACGGCAACGCGCCCTGAATCGCCGGTTCTCGGTTCGCCCGCTCATCGACATGTGCGAGCCGTCCGTAAACATCGAATCCCTTGCGACGGTCATCAGGACTACGAGTGCGCCGATGCTCTGGTGGCCGATCGACCACCGCAAGAGGATCGGCTGCGACGACCTTCATCGCCGTTCACCAGCTGTGGCCGTATGTCGATCCCTTTGCGGCGATCGTCGCGTTGCCTGCTCGCGGCTACGCCGCTGGGCAGGCGCCGCCGGCTTGGTCACCGTTTCGCTGCTCGGGCTGCGGGCTGGCGACGTCGGCCTTGTTGATGTCACGTTCGGTATGGCGTCCTCGCGAGGGCCGCGGCGAGGCGTTGCACGGCGTCGTGCAGCCGGTCGGGTGGGTGGGGGGCGTAGCGGAGGACCAGGCCGGGGGGTCCGGGGCGTTGCCGAGTGCGCAGCAGGCGCAGGTGACGGTCATAGGCGCCGCTGGCGAGCAGGTGGGCGAGCACCAGTTGCGGCAAGACGGGACTGCCCAGGTCGCTGGCGTGCTTGGCGGCCACCAGGTCGGCGCGCAGGTGGCTTGGCGGAATTCGCCAGCCCAGGCGCATTTCGGGGGCAAGGGTCTTGGAGGTGCTGCCGGTGTGGGCGACGTGCTCGGGTGCGGAGGCTTGCAGCGCGGGGACCGGTGTGCGGTCGTAACGGTGTTCGGCGTCGTAGTCGTCCTCGATCACCAGCCCACCGGCCCGGGCCCAGTTCAGCAGGTCGCGGCGCCGTGTCGGGGACAGGACCACCCCGGTGGGGAACTGGTGGGCGGGGGTGAGCAGTGCCGCTCGTAGGCCGAGCCGACCAGCTCGTCTACTTGCAACCCGTGCTCGTCGACCGGGACCGGGACCGGCCGCAGCGCCCCAGTGAATGAGCTCGTCGCGGGCGCCGCGCGAGCCGGGATCAGCACTGCTCGTTCGGCGCGCAGCCACGCCGCGCGGGGGAACGCGGTCAGGTCCGGCACGCCCGGTGATAGGTCCAGCTCGACCGGCTCGCAGCAGCAGCGCCTCTTAGTACGCAAAGGGGGGTTTCTCGGCGCGGCCGAGGCGGCGGAGGAAGTCGGCTCGGGCGCCGGCGAAGTAGCCGTAGCTTGCTAGTTGCTCGTCGGCGAACCGCACGTGCTGGTGCCATCGCGGTGGGCTGTTGATAGCGCGGAGCCGGTACCCATCGACCTGTTGTCTTAATCGCGCGGTCGACCCTCCAGACCGGGCCTGTCTGTAATAGGGCCTATCGTCTCGCCGTGGCCCTTCCGCACGCCGAGACTGAGCTCATCGGGCTCAGTGACGGCTGCTCATGCACGAACCACCGCCAGATCCGATCGTGGGACGTCGATGACTGGCTGCTCGATGACGACGACGTGGACCGCGCTGTCGCGGCCTACACGGCGCTTCTGCGAGGCGACACAGACCCTGATGCCGGCGAGATCCTGATCCAGGCGGGTGTCGTGCTTGACGACCTGCTGATTAGCCGGCCCAAGGCCGTTTCTCAAGTCACGAGGGCTGACGTCGTCGAGCTCATCGCCGCCGCGTCTTTGCTGGCAGAGGACGGCTGGCCTCTCGACACGATGCACATGCCGAACGTCCCGAAGATGGCGAGAGGCAAAAGCGACAGTGGCATCGACGTTATCGCCGCACGGCTCGACGACACGCCACCTGGCAGCACTGGCTCACCGCACTGCTCTACGCGACGCTGCTCGACCTCGACGGCCGGCCACCGGGCATGAAACTCCGGCGGACGTTCTGATGCCCTTCGACGTCCTGCTGGCCGTCGTGGCTGGCACCCTGGTGGTGCTCGGCCTAACCGCGAGCCTGGCCAAGCAGTACACGCTGTCCCCGTTCCTGCTGGCCGTCGTCGTCGGTGCGGTGCTCGGACCCGCGGTCCTCGACGTCGCGGACCCGACCGCGGGCGCGGTGGACCGCAGCACGCTGCTGGAGCAGACCAGCCGGATCGCCCTGGCCCTGTCGGTAACCTCGATCGGGTTCCGGCTGCAGCGGTCGGACGTGCGGGCGAACGGGCGGCGCGTGCTCAGCCTGCTCAGCATCGGGATGCTGGTCATGTGGCTGGTCTCCTCCGCTGGAGCCTGGCTCCTGCTGGGGTTGTCCTGGCCGCTGGCGCTCCTGCTCGGCGCCGTCCTCACCCCCACCGACCCGGCAGTCGCGTCCACGCTGGTGCAGGGCTCCTACGCCGAGCGGATGCTGCCGCAGCGACTGCGGATGACCTTGGAGATGGAGTCCGGGGTCAACGACGGCCTGGCACTGCCCTTCGTGTTGCTCGCCGGGTTTCTCGTCCCCCACTCCGGCATCGACTCCGTCGGTCATTTGCTGCTGGACATGGTCCAGGAGGTCGGCGTCGCCCTGGTGCTCGGGCCAGCCGCCGGGGTCGCGGTGGGACTGCTGACCCGGCTGGCGCGGACCCGGAGCGCGATGGAGGAGACCTTCGTGCCGGTCCTCGTGGCGGCCACCAGCCTGCTCGTGCTCGCCGTCAGCGGGCTGCTGAGCGCCAGCGGGATTCTCGCTGCCTTCCTCGCCGGGGTGGGCATGTCCTGGACGGCCCGTGATCCGGACGTCCGCAGAGCGGTGGCCATCGCGCAGGAGAATTTCACCAAGGTCGCCACCACAGTGGTGTTCCTGGCCTTCGGTGCGGTGCTGCCCTGGAGTGACTGGGCCGCGCTCGGCGCCTCGGGGCTGGTATTCGCCGCCTGGGTGCTCCTGTTGCGCCGACCGCTCGCGGGTCTGGCCGCGCTGGCCCCCACCCGAACCGGACGCTGGTCGACGGGCTTTTTGTCTTGGTTCGGTCCGCTCGGCGTTGGCAGCATCTACTACGCCACCTACATCCAGCGGTTCAACGTGGCGCAGCAGGGCCGCTTCCTCGCCGTGGTGAGCCTGGCGGTCGCGGTGTCGATGGTCGTGAATACCCTCACCGCCACAACCGGCATGCGCTGGTACGCGCACCGGACCGGCTCGGAAGTCCCCGACGGAGAGAGTTCGACCCTTCCCGGGCCACTACCGTGACCTGGGGGCATAGGAGGCCGACGATGCTGTGAAGACTCTGGCGGATCTTGTTCGATGGGGTCGCGTAGCCAGATCTTGATTTGATGCGATAGGTGACGTCCCGCTGAGGACCGGGCGGGTGTCGCGGCCCTGGGCGGAGGCGGCCTGACTGGCACGATGATCACCACAGCCACCGTTCCCATACCTCGACCGCGGGGCAGGGCCGACCACCACATCGAACGTCTATGAGACGAGGGGATTCGTGACGAGTGACTGGGTGCACGGCGACATGACCGGAATCGCGCAGTTCCGTTTAGCGCACATGCGTGAACTGCTTGGCCCGGGCCCCATCATCAACTCCTACCTGGACATGGCTTACGGGGCGTATGCACCCCAATGGTCAGATCGGTTCACGGGTATAGCGACCGCGATAGGCTCGTCGCAGGGATTTCTCGATGCAGCTCAGGCCGTCCGCGGCTTCGAAAACTTCGCGGTACGCAGTCAGCTGGCTCAGCCTGGATCCACCGTCTGAATTGGGCCGGGCTTTCTTGTGACAATTCTTGGGTCTGGTGCTCGTAGTCTCTGTGTCGGGGCGGCCGGGATCGGCCGGTCTGCCCGGCTTTTCCACTGGTTTCCTCTGGTCGCGCCTGTTGGGGCTGGGTGGTCAGGCTGCTGCTGGGGTGGGTGGCCCGGTGGCGAGGGTGTCGAAGAGTTGTTGCCACCCGGGTTCCCAGGGCCAGTCGCGGGGCAGGTGCAGGGTCGGGCGGCGCCCGGAGGTGGCAATGCGCGCGGGGACGCTGATCAGGTGCGCGCGCAGGGTGGCGGTGGTGGCCTTGGTGTGGAGGCTGCCGGCCAGGGTGCCGGCGGCGCGGGTGAGGTTGAACGCCATGACCGCGCACTGCAACCAGGCGGCGTTGGCCTGAAAATGACCCGAGGGTAGATGCGCCAGGGCACCGGCCCGCAGGTCAGCGTGGACCTGTTCGATGAGGGCGTGCCCGCGGTGCTGGGACTCGGCCTGCAACATCGTGATTGGTGAGTCGGTGAACACGGCGTGGTAGCGGTAGGTGTCGAACAGCATCCCCTGCCCACTGGACTTCGGGGCGCGTGCCGGCGTGTGACGCGGCGCACGATCAACCGGGCGGTGACCTGCTCACTCTTGCGGCGGCTGGTGAACGCGGTGTAGTCGATCTCGGCGACCTCGGCGTCGGAGATCCACCGTTGCTCGGCTTCCTCCCAGATCGCGTTGGGATACTGGATCGGGGTCCACGCCTGCTCGTCGATGGTGGCGATCGCGGCCTGCACCGACCGGTTCTGCCGGGCGGTGACCGAGAAACAGGCCCCGGAACGGCGCGCGTCGGCCACCACGGCATGGGAGAAAAACGCCGAGTCACCGCGCGTCACGATGAGAGCGCCGTCGTGCCCGGCGCCGGCGCCCTGGGCTACGTGCACACAGCTGGCCACGAACCGGGCCGCACCGCGGGCCGAATTGGTCGACCCTTGGCGCAGCAGGGCGCCGCAGATGAGCGGCGCTCCGGTGGGGGTGGTGACCGTGCCGAGCAGCGCGTTCAATCCCTTGACCCCGTTGTAGCCATACCCGGCACCTTGCTTGGCGTAGCCGTAGGTGCCTTTCATGGTGTCGTCGATGTCGACGAAGCTGATCTGATCGGCCCCGGGCAGCAGCGGGGCGTGCCCGGCCAGGCCTGCCAGCAACCGCCTCGATACCGCCGCCAGCTGCAGCACGTTCCCGAAGGTGAAGGTCCGCAGGAACGTTCCGCAGGTGGAGGGGGCACGGATTCCGCCGAAGAGGCGGTGCATGCCCCCATGGCGCAGCAGGTCCATGTCGTCGATGCTGTCGGCCCCGGCGACCATCCCCGCCACCAGCGCGCTGACCTTCACCGCGGCGTTGCACCCGCCCGGCTTGGACAGTGCCACATGCTCACCGACCAGCTCGGACAGACCGGCCCGATCAGCCAACGCCATCACCGGCACCAGGCCCACGGCCGACACCAAATTATCCTCATCGAACCGGCTGGAAATCGTGCGCGGAGCGTGGGAGAGTTGCACTTAGCAGATGTCCTTCCTGTGCAGCGTAACGGCGCCTTCGACAGCACCATTATCGCAGTTCAGGAGGGCATTTGCTCGTTACGACGCTCGCCGGGACACACCCGCAGACGGTGGATCCAGGCTCAGATCGCCTCGTCACAACAGTCGATTATTGGCTTAGCGACACGGGCAAATCTCACACCGGTGTTCGAAACGCTCGACGCCACTCTGTGTCGTTACAACGGGGTGAACACGATCATCGGAGACTTCGCGAAGCAGATGGGGTGGGCCCCGCTCCTGCGTGGTTACTCGGCGCCGCCCGGGTTTCGCTATGACAACTACCTCAACCGCTTGCCGGGTCGACCTAGTGCACGTCGCGTCGCCCTCGTCCACCACTCAGGTGACCTGCAGAGCAGCCTGGTCGGTGTCGAGGCCCTGACCGCACCCGACCTTGACGACGGCGATGAGTCAGAGCTCGGGCAGGAGTTGGCAGCGACGGTCGTCGAGCCGTGGAGGTCGGCGCCTAGCAAAGTCAGAGACGCCCTGCTGAGGCGCCTCCGTTCGCTCGATAGCGAGGTGCCCGGGTTCATCGTCGGGGGATGGACCGAGATTGATCGGCCCGGCCCGGTAGCTTCCTCTGTGATCGCCCATTGCGCCGCGGAGATCGTCAGCAGGACTTTGCGCGCGCTCGCACCGGATCCTGAGGTGGTTGCGTGGGTGGCAGCGCACCTCCCACGGCAGCAAGGTCTGCTGACGGACCGCGGTGATCCGACCCGACAGGCGCGGGTGCGCTACGCGGTTCGCGATCGGCCCGGACGTGACCGCCGGCTTGTCGAGGCGCAGATCGTCGCGCTGAGCAAGCTTATGGGCGAGACCTACGGGGTTCAGCAGCCTGTCAAACACGAAAACCCCGTCGCAATCCACACAGCAGAGCTGTACCTGATGAGCGCCGAGGCCGCGGTAGCGATGCTCCTGAGCCAAACTGACTGACGGCCGACACCAGCCGCCCCAGCGTCGCGGTCCGGACTTGCCTCCGGGGTGGACAACAGCAGCGATGGCGGGTAATAATTTTCGCCGATTGCCAGCGTGACCTCACCGGCGGCCAGTCCGTTCAGCAGCGCGTGCGCCTCGGGCACCGAACGCGCCAGCCGAGACAGGGCCCCAGGGTTCAGATTCGGGGCGTGGCATCCTGACTGGATGCTGTTGCGCGACGCGCTGGGAGCGTGCATTCGACGGGCACGTCTGGATCGAGGACGCTCGCTACGAGAGGTGGCAGAACAGGCGGGCGTGTCGCTGTCTCACCTCTCCTCGGACAACATTCCCGATGGCTAAGCGCCTCAACACGCTCGTGCTGGCCGCCGGAGCGACGGTACCTGCGACGCACGCGGCCCTTCCGGGTGCTGTGCAAGCATCCATCGAGCAGCGGTGTATGAACCCGGTGTGCACCGAGCTGTGTGACTGGCCGCGAACCGGTCGGCCGAGACTCTTCTGTTGCCGCGAGTGCCGGCAGGCCTACGACTACGAGCGAGCCGAGCTGCTGGCCGATACGAGAACGATTACGGAAGCCCTCGACAGGCCTGGCGGCACCTACAAGCAGCGACGGACGCTCCAGACAGAACTCGCTCGCCGGCGATGGTGCCTCATTCGCTACGGCGATCCCCGCGGCGAGCTCAGGGATCCGAAGATGCCGTAATAGGGCTGGTGACTGGGTCCCTGGAGGTGGTGCCACACACAACCTCGGGGACTTCCTACCGCGTCGCCGACGTCCCAACCGATGTACCGCCGCGGGTCTCTTCTTTAAGAACAACCACCGATTTCTCAATGTTGGCTGCATCTCGACATTTAAGAACAACCATCGCCTACATGGAGGCCGTGGTCAAGCCGGTGAGCTGGGCTCTCCCGGCGTCGATCTTGCGCACGCTCAGCGACGAGGAGATGGACGCCTACCGAGCGCCGTTCCGTGAGCCGGGCGAAGGTCGCCGCCCGACGCTGACCTGGCCGCGGGAGATTCCTGTCGACGGTGAGCCTGCCGACGTATGCCAGATCGTCACCGATTACGGCGAATGGCTGGCCAGCTCGGAGGTACCCAAGCTGTTCATCAACGCCGATCCGGGGTCGATCCTCACCGGACCGCAGCGGGAATGGGTGCGCACCTGGCGCCACCAGCAAGAGGTCACCGTCCCGGGCATCCACTTCGTGCAAGAAGACTCCGCCGACGCCATCGGCCAAGCCATCGCCGAGTGGTACCCCACCCGCCGCACCGGGTCGACCTTAGCTTGAGTTTCCGATGATCATGGATTTTCGGAAACTCAAGTTGGACGAGACCAACCTGGACTACGTGGGTTCGGTCCCGGCATCAGACTGCGCGGACTTGCTCGCGCTGCCCACCACCACCCGCACCGTCGGCGACCCGGACCGCTTCGGCGGCCTGAGCGCCTGCGACACCCGCCGCGTCACCTACGGCGGCGACCGGCGCACCATCGTGACCCACTCACCGCAGCTGCACGAACACCAGGCCCGCGGCTTCACCGGCACCACCCTGGTTAAAGCCGCGAGGACGGCGGTGGCGAGGAGCCCGAGGGCGAGCGGCAGCTGGCCGAGCATGCCGAGACAATGGCGCTGGCCCAGGACGAGTACGCGGCAGCCGCCGCCGAAAACGCAGCCGCGGACAGCGAAACGGATCAGCATGCGTCTGCCGCGGCACGGCACCGGGGCGGCGCGGCCGAGGAACGGGCACACGCCCATGAACACGAGGCTGCGGCGTTGACCGCCGACCACGCCACCGATGCCGACCGGTGGGCGGCGCTTGCGGCGGCGGCGCTGGATCGCTCCCGCGCCCATGAGCAGCGTGCTCTCGCCGCCCAGGCGCCGGCGCAAACCGATGATCTTCAAGGCGACATCGAGCGTGCGCGCGCGGAGATGCACGACACCTGGGCGCAGATGCATGATCAACTCTCCCTCGCCCACGAGCGCACCGGCGAAGGCGACGAGCCTGGTGCCGCCGAGGCGCAACGTGCCGCCACCGTGTTCGAGGAGCAGGCACGTGCCGCCTCCTACCGGGTCGAAGCGGCCGAATACCGGGCCGAAATTGAGCCCCAGGAATCGGACAGTGCCGCCGAGCGCGACGCTGCCGACGAGAGCACCCGGGCCAGGCTCGAACGCCGCCGTCAGCGTGAGCGTTCCGGTCTGCGCCGCTACCGGCCCGGCCCCGGCCGCACCCCAACGTCGCCCGCGATCGGCGCTCCGGGACCCGAGCAAACCTTCGACGCCGAGATTCAGGCAATTCGGCGCGCACTGGACGAGCACGGCACCACCGAACGCCGGGAACTCGCGGGCTTCGTCGGTGCACGGTACTGGGGTCCGGGGGTTTTCCGGCAGGCGCTGCGGGAAGCCGTCGCCGACGGGGACGTACGCCGCACCTCCCGCAGCACGTACGCCACCACGGAGGACCAGGGCGACGGCGCCGATCAGGAAACCCCGCAATGAGCAGTGGCCCCGCAATGAACGATGACCGCGCGTGCCCGGTGCTTTCCTGATGCCGAACGCAACGGCGGGGGTCGCACGGCGAGGCGATGCGAGCACTCGCACGGTGTGGATTGCGTTGCTGGTCAACGCGGTAGTGACGGTGGCCAAAGGCGTCGGGGGCGCACTCTCCGGGTCATCGGCGCTGCTGTCGGAAGCGGCACACTCGGTCGCGGACACGATGAACGAGATCTTCCTGCTCGTCGCGCTCAAGCGCAGCGCGCGGCCGGCTGATCGGCAGCATCCGTTCGGCTATGGCCAGGAACGCTTCGTCTGGTCGTTGATCGCCGCGGTCGGGATCTTCGTCGCCGGCGCGATGTTCTCCTTCTTCGAGGGCTACCAGACGCTGCGCGGTCCGGCGGAGGGAGAAACCGGCTTCCTCATCCCCTATGTCGTGCTCGGTATCGCGTTCATCGCGGAAGGCGTCTCGTTGCTGCGCGCGGTGCGGCAGGTCCGGCGGGAGGCGCGGAAGAAGGGCCGCGGCTTCATCGAGCACGTCCGGACCAGCGATGACCCGACGGTGAAGACCGTGGCCAGCGAGGACAGCGCCGCCCTCGTGGGCATCGCGATTGCCACGCTCGGCATTGTGCTTGCTCAACTCACCGGGAAGACCCTGTTCCAGGGTATTGCGTCGCTGCTGATCGGCGCGCTGCTGGTGGTGGTCGCTTATGCCCTGGGCCGGGACAGCATCGGGTTGCTCACCGGTGAGGCGGCCGACCCGGCGCTGCGCAAGCAGGTGTACGAGGAACTGCGGTCTTATCCGGAGGTGGACAAGGTCATCGAGCTGCTCACCATGCGTATCGGCACGGGCCGGCTGCTGGTGGCTGCCCGCATCGACTTCGGCCAGCAGTTGGCCTCCGATGAGGTGGAACAGGTCAGCACCCGTATCGACGATGGGCTGCACGCCCGCTTTCCCGCCGTCGACCAGCTCTTTCTCGACGCCACCGCACGCGCCGACCGACATACTGGGTGAGCCGCATGGGACGCTTCGCCGATGCGCTCGGTGCCGTCCTGCCAGTGGCGTCGGCGGGGCGGCTGCGGGACGTGGCCCGGTCGGCGTTCTGGCTGATCCCGACGGCGTGCGTGCTCGCCTCGATCGGGTTGGGGATCGGGGTCGTCGCGCTCGACGAAGCGCTCCCGGTCGCGCATGCCGTCTTCATTTTTCCCGGCCAGCAGCTGCGCAAAGTCCGTCGGAAACATGCTGCGCTCATCGCCGGCCCCGGCCCAGACGACTTGGTAGTTGACCAACGCCGTGTCGACGACCGTCCGAACGGGGCGAGGATGCCCCACCGGGGCAACACCTCCAACGTGTTGCCCAGTGTGCTCCAGGACGAAGTCCGGGGTGGCACGGCGAATCTTGCCCACGGAGAGCCCTCGGGCCAACTTCTTGGTGTCCACTCGGTGAGCGCCGCTGGCCAGCACCAGCAGCGGCTTGCCGTCGAGCTCGAAGACGAGACTGTTGGCGATCGCGCCTACCTCGCACCCCAAGGCCAGGGCGGCGGCCGCGGCGGTCGGCACCGGCTGGTCGAAGGTCCGAAGTTCAGCGCGCACGCCGGCCGCCCGCAGCGTGGCCTCGACACCCCGCGACGAGGACACCATGCCACCCTGTATACCAACTCCGACCGTCACCCGTGGCGCAGCGGGACGGTCAGCGGACGCCGAGCGGCCCACCTTCACGTCGCCACCGATCTTGTGTCACAGGGCGATCCTTGGGTTCTCGCGGTGATCGCAACACGTACTGATTGGGTGTTGTCTGTGGCTGAGTATTCGATCTTCATTCGTCCGGATCTGTTGCAGCAGTTCTGGCAGGTCATGTCCGACGGCGGG
>JAABUI010001460.1_pt1 | contig 13690 bp, 20 predicted proteins | sample 5559111 | NCBI WGS metagenome assembly JAABUI01 (sample SAMN10711870, study PRJNA513365) | rock metagenome | isolation source: Antarctica rocks | place: Antarctica: Victoria Land, Buttleship Promontory
TAGTAGCAATACTTGTTGCTTTTTCTGTAACTTAGACGATGGCAGTCATCGCATAGCCAGGAATCGTCGTCAACGTAGCGTCTTCCCTAGGCGTTGTCGCCGATAGTGTCATCCTCGCAGCATTCGAAGGACAGCGGCGTTGTTATTACCGTAACTCTAGCTTCTGACATGCCATCTCCGTCCGCGTGTTGTGCTCATTGGTGTCTCCGGCAGAGAATTCATTGTGCTGAATCAATCGTCGGAACATCTTTCTTCATGTTTCTAGTTATAGTTCTCGGCTGTAGAGTCATTTCCAGGCATGTTAAGCTGTGATCTGTGCTCGGAGATGCAGATTAAGATCGCAGACCAGCTTTCCGCCTTCGTATTTCGAGGATGATGTTCCACTCCATGGACATGAGTTATTTACTCATATTGTCTCTATCTGCCAGTCCAGCACACGTTCGGTTCTTTCCGACTTCCTGATCGACTCCGTAGGTTGTTAAGATTGTAGAATTGAAAGGGTGGGAGCTGTAGCTACTCTGAGGCGACGAAAGGAATATTCAGCTAAGCCTGTCAAGTTACTAATTCGACCTCTCACCCGACAAACCGCGAAGCCCCTGGCACTACTTGAGAAGCCATGAAAGCAAGTCAGGCGTACCATCGGATATGAGGAGCGTGACCGTGCTTCCAAGGGCGAGCGAGCTCTTTCGTGGTTGGGACACCAAGGATGATAGCGCAAGACGAACGACACGGGGAGTCATAGTTATGTTCAAGGAGCCAAGAAAGATGATATCAGTTAGAGGCTGAGCCTCGTTCGAGCATCTTCGAAGCATGTTTTACAGTATGTTTCAAGGCGGGCAGGCTGAGAAGTAGGCGAACAATTAGGTAGCCGAGTAGGTAGCTGAGCATGTACGTGGGTTAGTGAGTAGGGTGGTGAGCAGGTAGGTGAGTAGGGTTACTGGTGAGTAGGATGTGAGCATGTCGGGTGATAAGTAGGGTGGTGAGCATGCAGAATGCAAAGGGCGAAGGTGAAAACCTGGCAGGTCGGTTCAACTCGTATCAGCAACTCAACAATGACGGGTCGAATCCTCAAATTGCCGATGCGCGAGGTTTCTTCAAATTCACTGTGAGCCGGCAGTGAAGAAAGTCTGTGACTCTCCGTTCTTCATGTTATTCCGTCGCAACAGCCCCTTGAGCCTGTGCAATTTCTCTACTCATCAACACTCTTGATTCCTCATTGTTTGACAACTCTTGCTTCTGAATGACATCTTTCTCTTCATCATCTTCTTCTTCTTTGACTTTCGTTCTTTCTTCGTCAGCTTTCTTCTTTCGTTTGTGATTCCTCGCCGTCATGGCTGTGCCGACCGCCGTCAGCTTCACTGCCCGCTCAAGTGTGAAAAGTATCGAGGCATTCCTGACCGACCTTCAGGCTCATGCCGTCGATGATATTCGTGTTTACGAGCATCTGACCGCCTTTCAGGGGGCGACGCAGAAGGAGAACTACCTTCGGTCCATTCCTGATGACGAGGGCACCGACAAAGAGGACGAGCGACGCTGTACCACCGTCTCCGCCGCTGCCAAAGCCTTGCTGGCGTCAGGGGGGTTCGCGCTGATGGCCAGCGACACCCACGAAGCGGCGCGGTCCGCCGGCGAGAATCATCCGTGGCATTGTGTCTGTGTGCTCCGCGTCGGCGTCGTTCTATGGGTGTACGACCCGGCCTTTGATCCCGCGACAATGCCGTTGAAACAAAGCATTGGGCAAGTTTCGGGATTGTGGACGACAAAGACTCTTTGAATCTATTTCGACAAGCATAGCGTCATCATCAGGGGCATGCGCATCATCGGGGCCGCCGATGTTCAAGGACGATGCATCTCTCTGTTCTGCCGATGGATGGAACGGATGGTCATGGCAGAACGTGCACAATGGCCGAGCTTGAAGGATGGTGCAGCATGGCGAGAGCTCATCAAATGATGAATGGGCGAGAATTTCGCATCTGCTCATGATGAGATCAACATTCATCATGTATAACAGATCTCAGCTAGCAATTCATCATTCCTTCCAGGTGTTTCATCGATTTTCCATGACTGTACAACTGAGACAATATCATTGATTGTGTATTCAGCCATGCTCGCTGGTTCAAGGTCGATTTCGGCGTCGAACAGACGTTCTCTCTTCGCGCATGTAACTGGCTGAAGCCGATGTTGAAGTGAGTAGGCTGGTGAGCATGCGAACGAGTAGACAGCCGAGTTGATAGCGAACCATGTAGATAGGCGAGCATAGAGGATGATGAGAAGGACGATGAGCATGCAGGATGGTGAGTCGGGTGATGAGTAGTACTTTACAAAGTCGGCTTAATACAACACAATGACAGCTGGCTTGTAGCAGACATCTCTTCGGATGTATCTAGCTCATGCGCTTCGGGCGCATCATGGTTCGAGTGCTCTTGCTCGCTAGCACACCAGCCACCCAAGTCCTTGGTCAAAGTGCCGATGTTGTGCAATCACGGTGATAAAATCGACGACGAAGAGCGATGCTCAAGATTGCGAGCTGGCCGTGCGAGGAACAGATCAGAAGCTTCGTGTGATTCTGAACCGTCTTTTGCGCCCTGACTTTTGCTTCTTTGGCGTGTTCATCCCATCAAGTCTTTGACAACTGTCTTTCTTGCAACTTTGGGACGGTTCGTCCCCCACTTGCGTAAAGCCAGCTGAGGGTCTTGAGAGTTGATCGAGACTCAATGTTTGAATGCCTTTGCGTCCTTGAAGTCTTTGCCGACTACGTTTCTTGAAGCTTTGGAACGGCCCATCGCTCACTTGTGTAAAGCCAGCCGAGGGTCCTGAGAATTGATCGCGGCTCAATGTTCGCCTTTGCGCCCTGGCTTTTGCTTCTTTGGCGTGTTCATCCCGCTGAGCCCTTGACGGCTACGTTTCTTTGAGATTCTGGACGGCACGGTGAATGTTCCCTCAATTTTCTTCCAGTATGCTTCGAGGGCTGGGCGTGCACTCTTCAAGTTCTCCCCTGTTTCCCAGAGGTGATCTGCTTTTCTTGAGTACTTCTTTCCTTGTGTATTCGTTCCCTTCGTCGTTCCCTTCTCCTTTGTTGTTCTCGAATACCGCGTCTTTGAGCTCTGGGTCGGCTGGAGCCAACGGGACGGCTTGAACCTGCGGGTTTGCTTCAGTCATGGGTTCGATGTCGCTCTTCAGAGAGTCAGCCAACTGAAGAAGGATGAATGGTCGGCTACAGAAGAAATCAACTGATCAGAGGATTATGATACTTGATGAGAGGTGTATGCCAGCTAAGAAACCGGTTGCCATGTCAGTTTCCTTCAGCCGCACTAGGCTCCAAGAGAACTGGTGCGGCTCTGCGGCTCGTCCCGTGCCGCGACCCCGATAAGAGCCTCAACTTCTTGGTAGCAAAGCATTCAACGGTCGGAGTTCATTCAGGCCCGGGTGCGGGTGCAAGTGCAAGTGCATCAAAGAACCGTCATATTCGCTTAGAGAAGAAGGTTGATCAAGGATTTTCATTGCATGCATGCATGCCGATGTCGAGAAATCAGTCCCCGAGAGTCTTTCATTCACTCTTCGTTCATACACACAACTTGATCCTACACTCGAGCATGCAGATACTGAGATGTTCCTCTGAAGATTCTTGCGGTCCATCTTTCCCCTGACAATCATACTTCCTTCCGATCCCGAGAGCCAAAGCAAGAAACTACGCAAGTGCGTCGAGTCTTCGTCATTCAACCCCTCTTGCAGTGCAAGAAAACCGAAGATGCCTTGCCTTCTCATCCTTTCGTCCATCCAGTCTCCTTTCGCATCTTGTTCTCATGCTCGTCGTTCTTCATGTAAGCCATGCTCTTCGCCCACATCCCGTCACCCTGCTCATGAATCTCAGTGACATTCTCGGCATCTTCGATACCTTTCAGTTGCTCAATCAGTTGGCTGACTGTGATGATCGTCGAAATCTGATGCCTTGATCACTTGATGGGTTCATGTGAATCGACACTGTCCATATGACTGCGTCGAAGGCTCGACAAAATCGATTGTAGTGCGTGCGTCATCGGGAGGGGAGATGCAGGCATAGCCGTCCAGGTCGTGGGTAACATCGTGTAGGCTGCTCCCCAGGGGGACGAAGTAAGTGGCCGTCAAATCTAAAATTGAAGGTCATCGATATTCAACCCAGAAACGCCGCCTGGCAAGCTTCGGTAATTCATTCGAAGCCTGGGAAGCCCAAGGCAACCGAGGCGAGCATACATCGCCTACATCTAGCTTTAACACAATAGGAGGCTATCACTGACCGACTCAGCATCCCGGTACGCCTCCTATAACGCCTCAACAGCAGTCTAAGTGTCAACAACCCCCCCACAAGCTTCACGAGGCGACGTGTCTACAACCAATTGGTTACAGATCCCCCAGCATTGAACTCACTTCAGTACACCAGGCATCTTCACGCCGCCGGGGCCGTCCCAGGAAGTCAAAGTTCAACGGCCCATATTCAGAAAAAAAAGAGGGACGGCTGCAGCGAAGGAGGGCGGGGATGGTAGATGCAGACATGAAAGGGGGTAAGCATCTGCAAATGAGCCATCGTAACTGGTTGCCTGAGGGCTGGCCCATAGCATATCGGGAAGCTAGAATGCGGGTCCGGAACCGATCGGTTCTTCTTGCACCCCTCATGTAATGATCTGGAGGCCAGGCATTTGAACCGCTCGGCCCGGGCACACGGCGGTGGACCCTTCCTCCCACCCCCGGGTAACGACCTGTGGGCCAGCCATTTGGACCGCTCGGCCTGGGCACGCGGCGATGGACCCTCCCTTCCACCCCCGGGTAACGACCTGGGGGCCAGGCATTTGAACCGCCCGGCCTGGGCATGCGGCGATGGATCCTCCCTTCCACCCCCGGGTAACGACCTGGGGGCCAGGCATTTGAACCGCCCGGCCTGGGCATGCGGCGATGGACCCTTCCTTGAGAAATATCATAGTCATGCTCGAAGTTGTGTCATTGAATGTATGGAAAATACAACACGCTGCGAGTATCAAAAGAGACCGCCTGTTTACGAACCTAATTAAGCGTCCTAGATCATTAATCTGTTCTGCACCTGTGGGGTGCGACACCCTGCTGAGGAAATTGACAGCATCCTTCAGTGATATCATACTTGTGCCCAGAGGATTCTTCACACTGACCTTCGGCGACTTCGTAAATTTTTTCCAGGACTTCTGTGTGCTAGTGATGGCAACACTTGAACTGGCTAGCTGCTTTGTCTCCGTCGGTCTTCTGGCTCTGCTGTCTTCTGTTCTTTTCCCAAGAATGTCTTGATTGTGTTTTTTTGAAGATGATATGTGAAGACCCAGGTCAGGTTTTAATACATGTAAAGCCTACAGTTGCCCTGGCCTTATCAAGTCTATCACAAGCCATGTTGCCCAATGAAGCCTAAATCGCATTGTGGATGCCTGCTCCAAAGATGAGCGGCTGGACCGCCTCCGCCTTGCTCGGACTGAGTCTCATGTTTGCATCCTCAAGATTCAAGGTGGGGGGAATCGATTGCCAAAAGTGAGGCTGCATTTTCACATGCTTACAAGGCCGAAGTGTCGAGTCAAAATCGGGAGTGGAGAGGCAGGGTTAATCTTTGCGTACCATCAGATGAGATGACTATAATCGTAATGCATCGACCCTCTGCAATGCAGACTTTGAATCCTAGGCCAACGGAGAAAGATAAACTGTCAGTGGCATGATTATGATGGTGCAAAGTCAGGGGGAAAACCGGAAGTTTGGAATTCAAAGAGAACAGGGCCAACTTGTGGAACATGATCTAGAGCATGGGTTGAAGTGTGTCGAGGTTGGGGGTCAAGAGGACTTCACTATTACAAATCTACCGACCGTCTTGTCATGCTTGATAAGCTCTTTCGCCTCTGCTCTGTCACTATGCTTGTCTACAAGACTAAAGCTGCACGGTCTTTGGCAGGGAGGCCCTGAATCATCCTTAATGCTCTGTGCAATCTCACACCCCTGATGTAATGCCACTAGGGAAACGACTTTGGCCCAGACTGTGATTTGACTTTCATCAATGCACCTGAGGAGGCAGCAAATCAACGCAGCCGAATTATATGACAGGTGTACAGAAATCCTTTGGTGGAATCAACAGAAGTACAAACATGTGGACCGGCAACCGGATTTGGACAACCTTGCAGTCTGCAGGTGAGAGGGGGTGATGCGGGCTTGAACACTGGAAGACGGCACAATATTTATCTATAGTAAGATATTGTCACTGCTATTAAACATGTAGAATTATTCATATTTACTTGTAAGGAAACTGTCCACCATTTGTCACCATATCACCATATCATCACATACATCACATACATCAATGTCTAATTCAAAAGAAGAAATCAAGTTGTCAACCGCAGAGATCGAGGACGCCTTGTATCTTCAAGAACCTGAGTCTCATGAGATATCTCATCTCTGCTGACATTATTTAACTGTTCACAGAACATCAAAAGTTCTGATCCAGAATTTGCTCAAGATGATAGCTTAAACGGGACCGCAGCAACAGCAACAGCTGTGTTGTATCATGGTCACACACTCGCAGAGCTTTTCGATGGCCTTAGTCTCACTTTCCCGACATGAAGTAGTCACAGAATCAAGAGTAAAATCATCTGGCGAGGCGAAGTGATTCCAGATGATCACGCAAAGACGATTCTGCTTGAGGAATTGAAGCCTAAGAGTGATGGCCCGATGCTTCTTCTCTCGGAGGAATACTTTCTCAAAGGCCGAGTAAAGCATCATCATAGCTTAAGTATTATCATCGTGTTAACAAGATTATACAGAAATACATGATTCTGGTGATAGGCGTCGTGGACTGTGATTGGGCCTTGGATCTGGAGCAATCCTCCGGAGAATACGTTCTGTCCACTGTACCAACGTCAGAAGGCATGTCAGCTTCGGAGAGAACTTATATGGTGAATCACTTTTGAACCGCATGTTCCGAGTTACGGGACGAATCTATTCGTCATCTCAAAGTCTTGAGCGATAGTGTGCTTGAGCTTCTGTTAGAGTATGTGCTTAGGCATCTTAAGCCAGTATTGACATACAAGTACGACGAAAACGGTAATGTTAAAGTCGTCAAGGTATCTCTTAAACCGTCGTTATGGCTGCCATCCCAGGATTAAAGGAGGTAAGCCTATTTAGGTACCCCATCAAAATATTTGTTTAGGGAGCCAATACCCGTACACCCCCCTGGCTTACATGTACACCCCCCTTTGCTTACACATACACCCCCTCGGGGAAACCTGAAATTTCCATTGCGCATCACTCAGTTACACACCAAATTTAGTAGGCAATTCAAGGGTTTACATATGATTCTGAGCAACCTCTTCACAGTAATTTTGCACTGTTTAAAAGAGCTTCAATATCTACATATGAAACGCTGCAAACAGGTCTGCATCCGTTTGAATGGAAGGGGATGTTGCAGCACGTTCACCTCGCTGCCCTCCATCTCGCTGCCCTTCACCTCGCTGCCCTCCGCCTCGCTGCCCTTCGCCTCGCTGCCCTCCGCCTCTTGCCCGTGTGAGACCTCGACCCCGACCTCGACCCCGACCCCGACCCCGACCCCGACCCCGCCTCTGCTTCATCCCCTGCTGTAGCCCTTGTTGTTCCGCCTCCATCAGTACATGTTCATACTGTGAGGACTCTCTTTGTGTAGAATTCTCGAATTCTTGCTGACGTTTGACATCTCGTCGTTCTCTTGCTTCTATGAATCTTTTCTTTGATCGAATAACAGCAAGGTTTTGAACTTTTAAAAGTGAATGATCTTCTTGAAGCGTGCAGTGACGACAGCATAGCTCTCTGACTCAGCGTGTTTATTGAGCCCTTCAATCAGAAGTTTCACATCATCATAGATCTCTTCCGAAACGGGAGGTGAAGTCAAAGACATGGGGTCGACGGAGGCGATGCTGACAGGTGGGGCGCCGGTGAGGGTGGTCATGACAATGGCGATGGCGATGGCGATGGCGATGGCGATGGCGATGAGTGTCAGAAGGAAGTCTGATGTGTGGATTTACTAGGCTAGATTAACCGAATTTAAGGCTGTGGGGAAGGTCATGGAGAGATTGCTCAGAATCATATGTAAACCCTTGAATTGCCTACTAAATTTGGTGTGTAACTGAGTGATGCGCAATGGAAATTTCAGGTTTCCCCGAGGGGGTGTACATGTAAGCAAAGGGGGGTGTACAATTAAGCCAGGGGGGTGTACGGGTATCTGTTCCCTTATTTAGATATAGAGTGACTCAAGTGAGTCGCTTGTTGGTAAAAGGTTCATTAGTGGGAGGCAAGACTTAGCTTGTTTTCCTGCCGGATCTGAAGAAACCCTACTGGGACAAGAACAGTTTTTCCACTGTCTGTCACCTGGAATGTTCAGGGCGCTAAGGTAATCATGACTAATACAATCAGAGATTTACGAGTATCATTCTAGGTTGGTGTGCCTGGAAACCTATGGTGCTGACTGTTGACCCAGAGACAGAATTGGATGGACTCCGCTGCATCGAGCGGCTTTCAATGGTCATAACAGCGTTGCACGGGTACTTCTAGAAAACGGTGCCGATATTAAAGCAACGGATAGTACAAAGTGGACGGCAGTGATGCGAGCAGCAACGAATGGGAACGTGGAAGTCATGGAGCTTTTACTCGCGGGGAACGCGAGTACCACGATCAAAGACATGGAAGGGTGTACTTCAATGCACCATGCGGCGCTGAAGGGTCATTTGTCGATCGTGAAACTTTTACTCGATCATGGAACTGATTTTGAAGTCCGGGCTAATGATGGTTGGACGGTCCTACACCATGCGGCCTGGAACGGCCATGAAAAGATCGTGAGATATCTGCTGAAGAATGGGGCAAACGTGCACTCCAGGGCGGACAATGGATGGACAGCACTGCATCAAGCGACATGGAATGGTCATACCGCGGCCGTCGGACGCCTCCTCAAAGGGGGCGCAAATCCTAATGAAAAAGATGACGAGGGAGAGACGGCTTTACATCAAGCTGCTTGGCGTGGACATGTTTCGGCTATCAAATTACTCTTAGAGGAGGATGCTGATCCTGGCCTTAAGGATCAGACCGGACAGACAGCACTGCATCAAGCTGCAAGTAACGGCTCGGGAGCAGTGGTGCAGCTGCTACTAGACGAAGGTGCTGACACAAGAGTCGAGGACAACGACGGCCGGAAGCCTCATTCGCTCGCGGAACAAAACTTCCATCATCCAATAGCAAATATTCTAAGGGAGAAGGAGACAGAAGTCTACGGTGAAGAGGTGCTTCCAGATACTGAAAATATACCTAGAACATCACTCCCCGGTTCGCATCTCGATCCGGCCGTCACAGCAATGCTCGCTGTAGACTCAGACAAAGCCACCATCGAACCATACGGCCAAGCAGAATTCTCAACGCCGTCGAAGATCTCGATAGTAGTGAACGGCAAAACCACTGTATACTTTATGAAGACAGGACCGGATGGAGAAATGTTCAGAGGTGAACCTCTTTGTATGATATTTTGACTGAAGTGCTCGTTCACTGACGCAATGGGTAGGAGAACATGAGTCGCTGACCGCCATACTTCTGCTGTTCCCTCGCTCTGTCCTAAAAGCATAGCCCACGGCAAACTCTCTGATTCTCTTGACTACTTCCTCCTTACCGAATTTATCGACATGGAAGCTGCTGGTGGTGGTCCAAACAGCGGTTTCTCTCTTGCTCAAAAACTTGCAAAACTTCACAGTGCACCAGCCCCACCCAGACCAGCCTTTGGCTTCCCTGTCATGACCTGCGTCGGCCACACTCCGCAGAACAATTCATGGAGCCGTTCTTGGCCCAAATTCTTCGCCGAAAACCGGCTCCGTCCCGTCTGCAAGCTCGTCGAGAAGAATCATGGGGTGGACGCTCAATTGACGTCGTTACTTAATCGGATCGTTCAAGAAGTTGTTCCTCGTTTACTAGGGAATGGACATCTAGGAGGCAGAAAAGGTGTGCAACCGGCACTCGTCCACGGAGATTTGTGGTCCGGAAATAAAGCTCGAGGAAGAGTTGGTACGAAAGGTGGAATCGAAGAGGTCACATTCGATGCAGGCTCATGTTATGCGCATTCGGAATACGACCTAGGAATAATGAGGATGTTTGGTGGATTTTCTGCCGGGTTCTTTAATGAGTATCATCGATTGATACCGAAAACCGAGCCGAAGAACGAGTATGATGACCGCTTGGCGCTGTATGAATTGTAAGCAAGTCTCGATGGCAGACCCGTGCAGTTTCACCTTTTCTGACCTTCTCAACAGATATCAATGGTTGAATCACTATGCGTTATTTTCCGGTGGGTATAGAGAGGATGCGTTGGATTGTATGGAGAAATTGGTTCACAAATACGGCAAAATTGAGGAAGAAGACCCAATTTCTCCCTAACATATTCTATGATTGCGAACGGATAGCTTCTTATTATAAAGTATTCGCGAATAAATGGTGTACAGTGGGGATAGTGAGGATTCGGTTGAGGGATGTATCTCTCTTGTAATATTGAATACCAACTTGAGACAACCTCAACTGTTCAGCTACTGCTGAAATCTAGGAGACTCATTCACTTCAGCACTAACGTAGATACCTAAGGTACCTGAAGACAGGGTGCTGAGATACTTACCTTACCTTAACGATGCTAAAGTACCCTACCTGGTGCTTTTACCTCGAATAGGCTAGACGCAACCCTAAACCCCTTCGAGGTTAGATTGCTTACTTTGCGCTCCTTTTGAGGAGACTCCGGCCAAATGTGAATACAGAGGGTTGGTGCCCCATCAACAGCCAAGTCTAAAATCCGCTTTTGCGCCCATTTACCGCCATATCTCTGTGAATTTCCCATGTGCCTATCGCACCGACTCCGTTTGAACTATACATATATATATATTTGTTTGGGCAGACTCGGCACTTTCTAGCAGTCTGCAGGGCTAAATTAGAGCCGCCATGAGGTGCCATGGACTCCCTCTATCTATGCGACTGAGTCTATGGAGTTGGTGGGTGAGCAAAAGCACGTTTCTGGCCGAATCAAAAGAGATGAAGGGTAGAACAGGAGATGAGAAGCCTATATATACCCCCAGTTCTCCGCCTAGTTGCCGAGGCTATTTCTGGTGGCGGCAAGGTGAGCTGGCCCTATTACATCCTGCACCCAACTCGAAACTCGACCTTTATTCGAAACGTTCTGCACGATATTTGTCGTAGTCCGTTGGCATTTTCTTCGATATCTTTGTTAGCACGAATGTCGTAGCAAAAGAAACATGAATGAGTGTACACTACGTTCCGGTTCCCGAGATGCGCTAGCTTCAACAGTTGCCGTGTTTTTGAGCCGCTTCATGTTTCGCCACTTTGAATAGATTGAGTCATAAGTTCGTTTTCGCGAAGGCGGTACACTCTCGTTGAACCTCTCAGCAATGACGGTCCAATGATGGTTCTTGGGATAGGACTGAATGATTTGCATAAGAATCGCTTCGTCGTCGTAAGTCTCGGTCTTCCAGCGACGTTGAGGCTTAGGGATTGTTTCATCGACGTTGACTCTGGACTTCGGTATGAGCGACATGATACCAAGAGCTAAGCCAATATGTTCCAAGAAAAAGTAGGAACTCGAGGGAAGGCATGATCACTTGATATGCATTTTGCTCCTGAGGTCATCTGCAGCGCCTCACTCAGCAAGAGTCAAAAGCAATGCAATGAATCCCTAGTGTGCCAGTAGAACCATTGTATGTGATACCCTGCAATACCACAGCGGAACGTAACCGCGGCGGCAAAACACCTTGCAGACGCGGTTTTGGCTAAATACGCCATGCATGACACGCACTGGCTGTTCGTAGAACTAGAGAATCACCTGACCTTACTAGAATCATATTCGGTAAGATCATCGACATTTAAAAGATCATCTCTGTTAAAGCACGTTCGTTTCGTGTGGGCGAGATTCAGCGACCTGACCGATCGCCGGTCAAGATCACGGATATAGCAAAAGGTAGCGAGCCAACATATTAAGTGTACAGAGTTTCAATGTCAAGGGCTAGGGGAAGCTTCTGAGCCTGCTATAGGCCGATAACCCTCTCAGATAGTGATGTTGTGCGGGGGATGTTGACATTCCTTAAGCTTTATGGCTTGATCAACGAGAGAATTCAGGTAATCAGGGATTCGGATCCTCTATCCGCCGCCAGTCTACGTGCCGCGGTCAGAAAGGACGAATCTAGAAGTATTCGGCCAAGCTTATGCGCGAACAGGTCTAAAGTATTTGAAGGATTGACATGATAATTAAACCGACAGTAGCTGAAAGTGGGAAGACGAAGGTGAGGTGCCGAATTCTACTTTTCGTTCGAATTTCACTGCTTATTGGTCAACATTCTTCCTTTACGAGGTAACCGTCAGGGATCATTATTCCCTCAGCGATCGCACAGACCCTTTTATCGAAGGCGTTAAGAAATGCAAGGACAAGGAAGAACGTTATGTTAGTGGGATTGCAAAGTTGTCAGCAAGTACATCATTATTACTGCTGGGCAGACCATGCTAGACTGCTAGAGACAGAACTGGACGGAGAGCTTCCCGCTCTGCTACAAAAGGCTGTGGAGATAGATTCTTGCTTTTGCTCCACCAAGGTCACACGCTTACGCTACAGTGGTTTCTAACATCATCTTTGCTTATCATCACCCAAACTAGCTCAGTTATTAGCGACTGCTTTCCCTCATGCTTTTTACCATTGCCGACGAACCCTGTCCCAGTTTCGGAAGTTCCACAAGAGGACTTGGTTTTATCCGTATTGCGAAATATGACGCACATTCTTGCTTTCTGGTCCTTCATATCAGCTCTGCAAATTTGGGTATGGCCCTTTGACCCGCCTCCACAGGCTTTATCGACCCATGATGGAGCACATCCCCAAAATAAAGCAAAGCAGTCAAGGCCATGCTCCACTCAGAGAGATTGTTTTGTTAGTACTCCGCCGAAAGGCATCGTTGGTAGTATGCATCACCTCTTGACATCTCGCACATATTGCGGACTTGGATTGTCCATGGGAGTAACTTTGGTTTCTTGCCACGCGGACCGGTCTGTGGCAAAAGGACCCAAGAGATCCAAGACCGGGCAGGGAATTGTCGCAGCATTAAAAAAAATAGCGTTTTGGATAGCTAGAAATGCCAGAATGCTCAATTCTGGGACCTCCAGGCTTCGTTGCCAAACACTTACCTCTGCTCCAAGTCCAGTCAACGCCAACCCTACTGCCGCCCTCCACCTCCCTCCCTCTTCCCTCCCAGTTTGATCGAACCCTACAAGTAGGCCAAGCGCTACACAGCAATCTTTCCAAATCTTACCCACCTACCTCCCTTCTACCATACTCCGCAGAAGACGCCTCTTGCTCCCTTTTGGAAACCGATATCCTAGGAGCTCAGTGAGCGGTGATACAAATAAGTCCGTGAAAATGCTCACGTAGATGTAAACACCATACTCCTCTCAATGTCATCGTCAAGCCCGTGTCCTGTGGAATGTTGGTTTGGGCTAAGCGGAGTTAATTTACTCTCCCTGCCTTGGCAGATACACAGAATAAAGTCGGCGCTCTTGCTCTTTGTCTTTGAGTCTGCGGTCACACGTCTCTTGAAGCTGCTGCCTCAAAATTGTTAGACGCTTGCCATTGGATAAGAAGAATTTATCTAAATCCATCCTTTTCACAGAC
>JAABUI010001461.1_pt1 | contig 13687 bp, 9 predicted proteins | sample 5559111 | NCBI WGS metagenome assembly JAABUI01 (sample SAMN10711870, study PRJNA513365) | rock metagenome | isolation source: Antarctica rocks | place: Antarctica: Victoria Land, Buttleship Promontory
GCTAACCCTGAATAGGGTTGGCCTCGGAACAACCCTATAGCCTAGCGGCGAGCGGCCGGCGATAGTCATCAACATAGCCACCAACATAGCTACCAACATAGGTGCGTAGCTAGGATCGTAACAGATATAATCATTAATAAAGATAATCTATTTATCAGTGCGTTCTGATCAGAAGTCTGTTTTTATGCAAAGATGAAACGACAACTAAGCATCATCTTTCATTCACAAACAGACGATCAGACAGAACAACAGAATCAAACGCTGAAACATTATCTAAGAGTGTATTGTTTCAAAAAGCAAGATGATTGAGCTACGTTTCTACTTATAGTTGAGTTCGTGTATCATCAGACGAAGCACGCTTCGTTGAGCTGTAGTTTCTTTAAAGTCATGTATAATTACAAATCAATCTTTGACATACATATCAAGAATGATGTTATGAAAGAAGAAGTGTCAGCAGCAAAAGAACATGTTGAAATGCTGCAAAATGTGCAAAACACGTTGATGCAATGATGATAAAATGCAATCAATGCTCAGACAAAGTACTATAATCAAAAACATAAGTTTAAATTCTTTAATGTCGATGATTTAGTCATGCTATCAGCAAAAAATCTGAAGCAGAAAAAGTTAAGCAAGAAGTTATCAAATAAAATGATAAAGTTCTTTCATATATAAGAATTTATAAACAAGCAGATGTATCATCTGAATCTTTCAATCATTTATAGAATTCATTCTGTCTTTCATGTATTTCTCTTAGAATTGTATAATTGTAGACTAAATGATGATTCTATACTCGATTATCTCATATTCAAGCTTATTAATGATGTGTAAGAATGAAAGATAGAAAAGATTCTACAAAAGTGAAAAAGAAAGAAAATCTTATATTATAAGATACAATAAAAAGAGTATTTCATGAAATATAATCAATGAATATCAAGCGAAAATATGAAAGAAGTCTTGAAGCTTAAAGAAGCTTTCAAAACAAGACTGAAATGTAAGTGAAAAGTATAGTCACTCACTTTCAAGCATAAATTCATGATTAGAAAGAAAGAAAATCACTGTATTATGATGATTTTCACTTTTTAATGAGATGATCATGTAGAAATATTAACACTCAAACAAAAGAAAAAAACACAGACAGAAGAAAAAAGCGCAAAGATGCAAAATGCGCTCGACACAAAAGCATAATTTCAGCATAATCACATCAACTTCATCAGTTATCTTTCACAGAAGATGTAATCACAATCTTCTTCTTCTTCTCACTCATTTTAAGATTTACATTGAGACGTAAAGTGAATGAATCAAGAGCGAGCAGATTCATTTATAAATATATTATGTCAGTTATAAAACTGTGATCAAACGATATTGAAATGCAATAGAACATACAGAATAGTGAAACATGTCAAATGCATCATGAATAATGTCATTAATTGTCATTGCTTCTTTCAGCTGCAACTTCTGTACATCAAATGACTCAAACTTGCATATGTTGTTTAAATAATCTTTCACACACGTTGCAATCATGAACTTCTTTCTCAGTTTCATTTGATTGATTGTAAAGATTGCAATAAAGATCACATCATCATCTTCTGATGCAGTCTTGAATATTGTTTCAAGTTGAAAAGACTCATTTAATGTTCAAATGCATATGTTTGAAATCTATGAATTCAAACATAAGTGTTTAGCGAGCGCATTGAGTAAGTTTACTCATTGCAATTCATGAAACATCTTTCTTTATACATCAGATGCAGCGTCGATACATCACTTTTTCATGAAACTCAATGTCACAACTTTGTGTTATCTTTTCATCATGAAATTTATGTGCACATTTAATGCACATTATTCTGTTCATTATCTCAGAAGCATCAGCACTTCTTTCGCTAATTCTCACGACTGAAAGCTGAAAAGAACCAGTAATGACATCTAAACATTGAATACGCGACTTATCATTCTTTTATTGCTAGAAGTTCAAAACGAGTCAAGCAAAAGCTCTGATGCTGAGAAAGCATCAGAACTTATTTTGTCACTCGTTTCTTCATCAAAGACATTCAGATCATTGTTAAAATCAACAGATGTAATGAGTTTTAAAACAGAAAATGACATCACATGATCATAAGAACATTAAGAATTTGACTTTTTTATGACAATCTATGATTGTTAAATTGCAGTCTCAATCAAAGAAATTCAGAATAAACATCACATATCTTACTTACATTATTAACTTTGTCATCAGCTTTGTTATCAGCTTTATCATCAGCTTTGTCATCAGCTTTGTTGATCTTTCACGTCTTTGAAGCTGTTGAAAATCGAGCGCACGTCATTTCAATACTTGAAACAAAGTTTTTCAAGTAAATACTAATGTAATTATCTGTACAAGTAATTCTTTATCAAGTTATGAAAAAGAACTCTGATATAAAATGAAGATGAGATGAAAAGAAGATGAAGATTGAGAAAAACTGAAAGAGCAATAAACAAAGCAATGATCATTATTCACTCTTGTTTATACTCTATCATCTCAACAACACAATTTAATTAAAAGATAAACAATGTTTATGCATCATTCACACATGATTGATGTTGTCATTTACATCAACTACACATTTCTGATCTAATTTCTATGTGTCAATTCATCATGACAATTGTCTTTTCTTTTAAGTGAGTTCATTCTCAATCTCAATAATTAATGTCTTGATTTATCTTGATAAATAATGATGCATACTCGTAGTTTTGCTCTAGAAGCTCTCGATAAAAATCTTCAAATCTTCATGAGAAAACAAGAAAAAAAGAAACTTTTGATCGAACAACGATTCATCTTCAATTATAATGCGTGTAGATGACATTATATGTGATTAGAGTCAGAGACTGAATTGAAGATCAGATTTGAATTAGCTCTGAGACTCTGTAACTTTGTCAAGACATTGTTTAGATCACGTCATATCTTCGACTTAATATGTCATAAGTTATGTCATGTTCAACTTGACAATGCTTAACAAACTCTCTATAGTTGATCAATTTTCTTGAATTATCAAGAACTTCTTAATAATTAGCTCTATCAAAATATATATTCATTCTGTGTCTGCTTAGAATATCACATTGTCATATCACTCTTATAGATCTCATCTATTCATCTAGTAAACTTAATCATCACACTTAGAATATTACATTGTCATATCACTCTTATAAATCTTGTTTAATAATGTTTATTCATTTAGTAAATTAAGTTCTAACATGATTTGTGTTAATTTGATGATTCATGTTATTTTGATAATTAATGTTATTTACGTCAAAGTGATCTTATAAGACGAAAGATCGATTAAAATGATAAATCATCTAATTTATCGTTTAATTATGTGATTAAACACTTAATGAAATTTGTCGATGATATTTTTTGAGTCAGATCATAAGCACTTAAATCAAGAATGTTGATCTCAAAGCACTTATTTTATTAGAAAATGAGTGCTAATCTTATATTTTTAATCTATTTCTGATCTTTCTGACAGTTTTAGCATTGACTTCTTCAACGTCGACAATGATCTTAGACGATAGTCTCTACTATAGATGCACTGCTATTTGATTCTTCTGAGTGAAGGCAATAGAGAGAGGTATATCGCGCTGAAATCGCGCTGATATTGATTCTGCAACACGTTAAATATACATAAAGAGATTATCTTTGTATAATCTTGTATTAATATTAAATGAAAGAAATTAAAGGTCTGTGAGATGATGGTTAGACTTCTTCAGCGAGTTGGTTGGTTGCAGGGCAAAATTTGCAGAGGGTGAACCCTTGATTTTTGAAAATTTCAAAGTCTGACACAGTCACTATGAAATAGAACTATGGGTAGGTGGCCGATTTGGTTACATGGTCGATAAGCACTAAGCCGGTACGAATATACTTACTAAGTGAAGAGTGTTAATGTAGTAAAAAGGGTTTTTACTTTTAGTGATAATCGTCTTTAATCGCCCATTTTTCCTCCTTCGCGCATTCCTCTTTTAAGACCAATCAACACAATCATGACCCTAGATTTCTTATCATCTAATCTCGAAAGATCGAAGCTAGCTCCTTTGAAGAATTAACTCTGCGGGTTCTGCGGGGTACTAGAAAGAATGAGTACGCGCATCGGTACGAGTTGAATGATCTGAGCCAACATCTATCTATAGGTTTTCCTTGGCCTGTTCTTCCAGCTCATTCAAGGCTCTTTGAGCTTCGGCATCAGGATCTGCAGCCGTAGTATCAAAATACGCAGTGGCAAGCTTGGCATGAGTCCCCATTTTCTGGACCCAATTTTTCAAGGCGGTGCTCTTAGCCTGGGAGTTGACTTGCAGGACAAGGGTGCGCCTGTTTTCAACTAATTCGCCGGCGTCAATGCGAAGTTGGTACGGAGCATGACGAGCTATGTTCTCGGAATGCCAAGACCAAGCCACACTGTAATTTACGTGTAATCTAGTATTAGCGCTTAAAGCCGATAATACCGATTTGGAACCCAAACCTTCCATTTGCCTATCAATTATCATCTTCTCTATCACCTCTATCTCTTCTACCTCTACATCAGGCTCATCTGCCTGATTTACAGACTCATCCACGTCGTCGTCGCCGAGCCTAAATCCTGCTTTTCGACGTGCACAACGTTCCTTTCGCTCCTTCGAGTTATATGGACGGATAGCACTATTCTCAGCTCTACCTTCTCTATATTCATTGCCTCCCTTTAGCTCAATAATCTGCTGAATGTGACGAGGAATCCGACTGATTCAGGCCTGAATTCGTTCCTGAGTGAGCCTTTTCTCTCAGCATCTAACTCATGCTTTGATCATAGTAATTCTGTTTCTAGAAGCCTCTTTGAACGTTGTTCTACGCTTCATTCACCATCAACAGAGCTCTATCGCGTTCAGATTCGAAGAATTAGCGAATCATAGAAGACGAAGGATTGTTGCATCGATGAAGATAATGTTCTGAAAATGAGAAGCGTGAGCAGAAGCTTTATCCTTCTGTATGATAGTATCTGAACGATCTCTGAGCTAAAAATCAGGAAATCATCCCCGGACGCTAATACTAGATTACACGTAAATTACAGTGTGGCTTGGTCTTGGCATTCCGAGAACATAGCTCGTCATGCTCCGTAGTCGGCATCGTTCTTCTCTGTGCGCGATGGCAATATGCGGCTACCGAACATATGAAAGCCTTTGAATTTTGATCCTACGTCGAAGTTGGTCTTGATCATAGAGAAGAATTTCCCGAGGACCTTGGCCATAATTGCGCTTGCTGATACCGATTTAGTCACGGTAAAAAAAGGTGCGGATAAGACTCTGGAGTGCTTACGGATCCGTACAGGTGCAGAGATTGTTTATGATGAGTGAGGTTGAGAGCTCACGCCGAGATTTTGCTAAGGTGTCTGCCAAGCCTTTTGCGGGATGTTTCATCACCCATCAGGCCTAACCTTAACTTCTTTTCAACTTCGAAGTCCTATACAAAATGCGCCAAAAGAGTGTTTGATTCATGGCCTATTAATGGGCGACCGAGGTACCGTCCGCCTTTGGTCTTGGGCGCAATATGCAAGAACAGCCCGACGTGTCAGCTTCTGTAGGCTAATCACACGCCCCGCATCGTTCGGCATGGGTGGAAAATCGAGACCGACGGCACTCATACCTCCTGAAATGCCAGTCAATGACCGACGTGTGCCTACCTATTCACCGTCTGGAGAGACAAAGCCGTCATCAATTGACCGTAAGCAAAGCCAAACTTGTTACTCAATTTATTCGTTCGGAAGCAAACGCTTCTGACATAAATTTAGCATTGTATCCCTATACCTACACGAGCGGTCGATGGTTAAATCATGACAAATTAGAGCGTGATTCACGCTATATTCAATTTGACTTTGCTGCGCTTTGCACGAAGGCTGTTGAGCTGTGCCCGGGAGCGGGGAAGGTCATTCGATATGAGAAGAAAGAAGGAGGATTCAATAGGTCCTTCGTCATCATCATGGATAATGGAACGCGAATCGTGGCCAGATTGCCGACTTGCATCGCAGGTCCGCGACAATTGACAACGAATTCTGAAGTGGCGACGATGACCTACAGTAAGTTCGAGTTCCCACGCCGGCTGCGGGTCCATTGCAGCTGCTGATCGTTATTCGCTATAACCAGTAAGGTCGCATACCACTCTCCCCGTGCCTAGAATCCTCGACTGGAGCGATGACAGGTCAAATCCTATCGGTGCGGAGTATATTATTATGGAACATGTCGCGGGCGTTCAGCTGCACGAGAGATGGTCTACGATGACTGGACACCAGCACATGCTTTGCGTCAAAGCGCTGTCCATGATGATCAAAGAGATGGCGGCGATTGCCTTTCCAGGTTACGGGAGTTTATACTTTTCAGATGCTCCGATCAACCCATGTTTGAAGCTGGAGTTCGCTGATGGTTTCTGTCTGGGACCCCATTGTGGAGCGACCTATTGGAACTGTAATACTGATGAAGCTACAATCTACGGCAACAGAAATCATCATCGAGGACCGTGTGAGTCAATTCTTTTCTCGATTCGTCCCAAATCTTCTCTTGCTTATTGAGGCTTATGGATATAAAATCTAGGGTTAGATCTACCCAGCTATTGCTCCGGCCTGATTGACACCGGATTTGCCCGACTTCCAAAGGCAAAGGTTCAGACAGACGAGGTGCTACCGCATCAAGGGTCTATCGAAGAACACATCCGTCTGCTGAATATCAGTCGAGAGATCATCGAAAGGCTGATGGATAGTCCGCTCATTCAAAACACAGCGTCCCCAACCTTACTGCACGCGAACCTACATAAGAGAAACATTTATGTATCGGACGATGACCCTACGCTCGTCACAGGCTTGATTGATTGGCAATCTACAAGCGTTGAGCCAGCATTCGTTTACGCGAACGAGACCCCTGACTTTGCCGCACATCCTGACAATGTTCCACCAGCCGACGACGGCCGAGAAACGCCAGCAGGGGAAAGAGAAACAGGTGAAAACAAGAAATACAAGGACGCCTTAATCTGCAGTCAGACCTTTGATGTTTGCATGAAAGGCTTCGTTCCCAAGCTACGTGCTGCTAGGGCACTTGACGACAGGCTATTGAGACCTTTCCGCTACTGTCACACTTCGTGGAGAGACAGCGCGGCCGCAGTCCGGCAGGAGTTGATTGAAGTTTCCAAGGCCTGGAAAGAACTGGGATTGGCGGGTTCATGTCCATACGTACCGACTGAGGAAGAGTTGGTTGAGCACAAGAAGCAATACGAAGATTTTGAGACTGTACAAAAATTGAAACTGTGGCTCATACGCGCCTTGGACACGAATTCCGATGGATGGGTCCCTACTGACGCCTGGGAACGGTCGAAGGTAGCGCATAGGGAAGCCTTCGAAAAATGGATACAAGCAGCTAGAGATGCAGAGAGAACAGGCGAGGACAACATGTCTGAAGAAAAGGCGAGAAGAATGTGGCCTTTTGATGAGAGATAACTGGTAAAGGCTGAGGGAGTAAAAATCCCCCATTCGACAGTAACTGTGTGCCATTGCATCCTTGCACTCTCGCGCTAGATTTCGTCTGCTAAGGCGGGGAAATGTGCTTATTGAAACATCTTAAAGGTAATGATACGAACCTCGTTTCATCTAATACTGGAACACAAAGGCATGAGTCACAAAGCTTATCATTCACACGTCGGGCTTGTGTTTATTTTCTATCCACTATTTCACGTTAGGTACTGATTGTTGCGGACCATTCATTTTCCCCCTTCCTTCAGACCGTCTTCCACAGCCGTACTAAACCTACCACTTAAACAGACCCCGGCCTCTGATGTGCCTGCTGTCTTATGTATGGGACCGAAGTCTTCAGGCAGTAGTCGATAGGAAGCGGGATAATGCTGAGGTCGATGTGGTTTACGACTGGGTTGCGGGGATTGATAGCTTTGCACCTTTTACATCAAAGAGCAGAATGTTACCATAAGACGAACCCATCAGTCGCAAGTCAAGTCTGAGTTCAAATAGAACTAGACTTTGTCTTTGGAAAAGCTTATTGAAATTCGGGATTTGCTATCACCAGGTCAACTACTTTTAATTTCTGTCGTATCACTCAAATATATGGCACTGCCTGAGTTGCTTCAGCACCAACTTTCATTGCAGATGATCTTACATTGGAGGTCACATTTATTCCTTATTCCCGCATCAAAAACACGTTGTAATTTCCATCTGCGATAACAGCCTCGTAACATTAGTATAGAGCTAACATGCGAAGCTCGGCGTTAAACAGCCTCCAGTTTTCCCGCATAGAGTTTGTTGCATACAGAGACCTAGCAAATATCAATGTTGCTGCTTAAGAAACAACGCTATAACTAATTTTCGTGGGTTTCATAGCGCCGCAGACCTGGATCATATAGTGACACAGCTTAATGAAGAAGAACCCTCTTTCCAAATACTCACTCCCATGCCATATATCCTAGAGGAACACAAATAGCTTGCTCATGATTTATTCCAACCGGCTGAGTCCTCTTTTGCCCAGACAGATAACACTATGGCTCGCGTTTATTTGTGTACCGAAAGCGAAGGCCAGAGATGCAGCAGCCACGGAGGGCGTTAAACCTCTCGAGGATGCTAAACCTACGAAAGATGTAAAATCTACCAAGGCCATGAAGCTGGCCGCGTCTTTGAAACTCACTAAAGAAGATTGAACCAAATTGGACACACGAACCCATTAGTTTGAATCCTTTCACTTACGCGCGCGGCTTGGATTATGACATTTGAGATTGGAGCTGAAGTTTTGCACCAGCAAGATTCTATTCTTGTTCTATATTATGACACTTGATTTGATGAGAAGCTCTCTTACGACCTGGTAGTCTTTTGTTAGCGCCTATTCTTATGAAACAAAGCGCTAAGATTTCGTTCTCTTTGAACTTTCAATTCGTATATATAGATGAGCTTCTCTCTGCCCTGTGGTCAGAATCAGCCTTCAATCCTATGAAAGAATCACATTTGTTCATTCACGGTCTAGTGTTTACTTGTTCTTAAATTGCCTATCAAATTCGAAGTGTTCTATCATGCCTTCTAGCTCAAGCCAACCGAATCAACAAGCCCAAGTAACTGGATCCCAGGTCGATGCAGCAGTGACGGCAGCTTCTCGTATCACGTCAATATATTCTTACCCAGGATGCGAAAGTGCACGCTATCATTGGGGGACAGGCTCTTAAATTGCTTGGAAACGACCGTAGAACTTCGGTATGTATGAAAGCTCATCAAATTGTATTCTTTGTGACTAATTGCTATAGGACGTGGACATCCTGGTGGATAGACCAGCGCTTGAAATTAGAGCAAGATTGCTTCAATTGGATGACCGATACTCCGTCAATTCTGCTAACAAATTGGGTTTCAAAGCGGTCAGTCAACGAATTGAGCCACAAAGGCTTTATTAATTCTTTTATAGGGCAACAACATCTTTATCGAAGTCGAGTTGCTTCAAGGTGGACCAGGTATGTCGATGGCGCTGCCTAATCCAGATTCAGCACCAAAGGTTTTAGTGGACTCCGGTAAGTCCTGAAGGATGTCTTGGAACAGTTCCATCTTCCATATCGTGATATGAAGCTAATTGAACTTAGTATATATATTGCATCCCAAAGTCTTGATCATCACCAAGACCAAACGATGGATGCACATTGCGGATTCGACACGTCCCGCAAGTATCACCAAAGCAAATTCTGACTTGATCGATATCAAATATCTACTCCGCTGGCTCGCTGATCATAATCAGCAAGTCGATTTTGGTTACTACGCTGCATTTACACCCAAAGATCGGCTCCTTCCCGGGTTCCGCCAGCTATATAGCAAAGGCACGGTCGTTAGAAATAATTTGCAGAAGGTTTTGCAGGCTGCTGACTTTCAGTATGTCAGCTCATAGAATTAACTGCTAGCTCATGGAGATGATCAGGTATAGCATTGGCAGGATATTCCCATGACTGATTCTCTAATGACCGGTCCTTCTTTTACCGATCAGCCAATAAATGCTCCCCCAGTGCTTGCTCCTCAAGTTTCTAATTATCAGGCTTGTAAGGGATGTCACTGGGCTGGCGGTTTCCATCAACCAAAGTCTCTAGAAGTTTACGCCAATAATCTGTACTTTCTGGTAGAGTCCATGATCGCACCTTCTTCAATGCGATTTGAACATTCTCTTTGTACTCTTCCTCGGACTCTTCAGGTTGATACCAATCTTTGGTGTAATATTTGTATTCGAAAATTGCGTACGCAATAAGCGCCGATAACTCGAAGACTGGTTCCATCCGACTATCACTTTCAGGTGGGTAGCTAGCAATGCATTGAACTAGCGAGAGGCAGTGTTGTGGAAGAGGAAGTCTGTAGATTGTTGGAGCCGGACGTTCATTTAACGGTATATATTGTAAATCGTCCAGGGAGATACACGTTATAGATAGCGGAAGCAGCCGAAGTGAAACCATGTTTTCCGAGTTCTCTTTAATATTACGGTGGTGTCGGCCTTTTTCTTCGAAGTCACCATATGTTGCTATACGGAGAGAATTCGGCGAGATATATGGAAATCCATGTTCTGCAAGAAGGTCTGACGCGGATTGGAGATCATTATCGGATATAGCATACTCCCATATCTGTAACTACTTTCAGCACAGTTTATACACTATAAGTAGATTCAGAGAGGATTAGGGTTGACTGACAGAAACAACAGTAGGGTAGCCATACTTTGGCAGCGCCCTCTGCCCATACTCAACCAATGTGAATCCGTGCTGACTGAGAAGCTTCACAGCCGGGAGTAGAGATTCTGGTACATCATCACCCATGTAGGCGGCAGCTGGATAATCATCAGTCATGACGAACACGCCGGCGGGACAATTTGCATGTATATCGACTTGGAAAATTTAGAGATTGCAGGCCAAAGGTGTCAGCGAATCTAGGTCTGTTAAAGGCCGCCGTCAATAGCTTCAATACTGACCGTCCATTAGGCAACACTTTAGGCGAGCAATATTACGCATTCGAAAATTACCGATTAATACGTGTAGGTCAAGTTCTAAATCTAAGGTACTAAAAATAACTTAAAGAGTTAAAAGTGGCCGATGTCCGAAGAGCAGCAAATTGCAAGCCATCTCTACGAACATTTAGCAATTAACAGCAAGCAAGTTTTCAGCGTACGGAAGCCTGTATTTTGCCAATATTCTTATTCATACCTCGCACTTTCGCTCAGGTCTTCGCTTAGTACTAGTCAGTCATGTAACCCGATCTTTAGAGGTAGCTATAACTGAACATTAAGAATACAGGAGAAGAGTGGTACAAGAACTTCTATTTATGTAATGTTCAGAGACTGCGCTAGGCTCGAAGGGAACGTGTTGTGACACAGAAAGAATGTTGTGTAGTGAAGAAGATGTCGAGAATTGAAAAAGGTGCTGGGTCAGATCTTGGTCAGATCTAGGTCAGATCTGTTATGAGTCTGCATAGAGTGAATCATATGAGTGTATTCTAACTAGAAGTTCAAAGCTAAAGAAGAAAGAAGATTGAACACGTCTAGAGATAGAAAAAAATCGTTTATTCTACAATAAACGTGTATAATATCTCTTAGCGATTTATTCATGTTTGTTTATTGATTTTATATTATGTAAGCAAGCTAAACTTAGCTGATTTAGCTTAGAAGAGAGATTATAGTTGATGAGAGGTTGAAAAAGTTGAGTCAGAGTTGAAACTTTTTTTTGAAATCTTGATCTCGACTCAACTTTCTGCATATGCTAATTATGAGTTCAAAATTATTTCAATTTCAACTCAGCTTTCTGCATATGCAAATCATGAGTTGAAGAAGTAGTGACATTTCTCTAACTAAAGAAGCTAAAAATTGTTATGCATATGCATGATGTATGAACGAGATCAGAAAAAAACAATCACAGATCATCATCATTGATCTATTTCTCAGTCAGATGAATAAAAATGTGCAAGTCAACGTTGTTGATGACTAAACTATGTATTAGCAAAGCATATGTGAAGTTTGTGCTATGCTTATCTTTGACATTGTCTTTCACATCATCATGAAAAGTCTTTTTAAGATGCTTATTGAGTAAGAGATTTGAAAATTACATTAGTGAAATATATGCAAGATACATGATGTACATACAAAAGAAACAACAAGAATGAATGAGAATGAAAAGAGAATTGAGATTTAATCTGTCATAAAATAAGCATATTTTAAACATATTCTGAACAATGTTTTATTTTTCGCTTGTGCTCAAAAGAAATAATGATCACAGAAGATTAACTTTTGATTAATATATGTTTGATTGATGATGAGATTCATTTACATATGATGTCAATTATGAATCTTTTGATTTTATTCTATGTTTGAATAGAAGTCAGAAAAATCAAGAGATTTCAATTCAATGCAGTTTGAATAATGTTAAAACATTGCGTGATCAGAAAAGCTGTTATGTAGAATTTTCATCTACGCGACAACATCTTTTTTAACAGTCACAATCAATTCATGAAGAAGATTAATGACATTTCAATGTCAGTAAGAGATGAGAAAATACTACTAGTAAAATAGTTGACTCAGATGAAGAGTCTGAGAATCATGATTACAAGTGATTGAAGAATTTACAACTCATCAACTACATTGATATTGAAACATCTTCATCACATCAACAATGTCATCAAGTAATTGATGAAAAAATATCAGATAAAATAAATGAATTAAATGATGAATCTTGAGTTTATGATTACATGTGCTTGAAGAAGTAGTGACTCGTTGATCATGCTGATATATTAAGAAAACTTAAATTCATCTTCTTTACTTGACATTAAATTATACATCTATCTACATGAAAAATTGAGAGTGCATAAGAATGATCAGAATGCATCTTTACTATTAATCAACTAAGCATCAAATGATTGTCATTGCACATTTATATTAACAATTTATTCAACATTTACATGACATAAGTTAAATCAAAAGAAGAAAAGAATTATTTAATACAATCACTTTTTATCTTTTTATCATGTACATTTCTTTTTCATCACACATTTCTCTGCTCAATAAATAACAATTATTAAGCAAAAGAACACAGTTACTGCGTTACAATTACAAGCATCATGAATGCAAAGAAATATTTTTCATTTTTGAATCAAGAATTGAATTAAAACATCATTGTATAAAATATCATCAATGAAGAGTAAAACAAAAATGATGTGTTACAATAAACAACATAAACATTCATAAAAGTTTACTTAAGCATCACATGCTGAATAAAAGCTATAGATTCTTTTTTTTAATTCTTACTCAATTCAACACTCATTATGAATCTATGCAAGATTCTATATACTGTAGCGAGCGCTGTGCTAGCGCAACGCTCTTTTTGCATTAAAAATCGTGTTATAAGTCTGCATAAAGCGAATCATATGAGTGTATTCTAACTAGAAGTTCAAAGCTGAAGTAGAAAGAAGATGCAACACAACGTGAGTTTTACTCACGAAGGCACGCTAGATCGCTAGCGTGTCAACAACAGTTTTATTCACAGCTCTATACTAGTTTATGTTAGACTAATCAGGCTAATCAGAGATATCAGAGATGCATGCTCGCAACATTACTTCTCTTCTTCATCTAGCAATGTTCTCATTGCTGCAGTTCGATTGATTGATTCTTGTTGAGTCGATTTCTAACTTGACTTGTTCGAATACTTCTGATG
>JAABUI010001464.1_pt1 | contig 13674 bp, 13 predicted proteins | sample 5559111 | NCBI WGS metagenome assembly JAABUI01 (sample SAMN10711870, study PRJNA513365) | rock metagenome | isolation source: Antarctica rocks | place: Antarctica: Victoria Land, Buttleship Promontory
GGTCGGGCTGCTCGTGCTCGGCGGGTCACTGCGCTGGCTGCACGCCGCCAGCGGCCGGGTGCAGGAGCAGCGCATCGCCGAGGCCGTGCTGTGGGCCTGGTCGCCCCCCGGTGAGGTCCCGCCCGACGTCGACCGGGTGCCGCGTGCGGTCCTGCCCGATGGCGCGGTGGTCGTCGTCCTCTCGCCGCTGCTCGAACCGCGGGCGCTGCTCGCCGTGGAGGCCCTGCGCCGCAGGACCTCGCACCTGGTCGTCGTCGACGTGCTGGGGGATGCCGTCCCGGCCGTCGCCCGCAAGGACGCCGCAGGCCGGGTGGCCGCCCGGCTGTGGCGGCTCGAGCGCGCCGCGCAGGTCGACCGCTTCCGGCGTACGGGGACGCCGGTCCTGCAGCCGCACGACGGCGAGCTCGACCGGCTGCTCGCCCTCGCCCTGCGCGCCTCGCGGTGACCTGGCTCGGCGGCGCCCTGCTGGCCCTCGTCGCCGTCCTCGCTCCGGTGCCGCTGGACGGCCCCGTCCCCTGCTACGTCCAGGTTCCGGCCACCGCCGCGCTGGCCGTCGCCGGAGGAGTTGCGCTGACGCGCGCTCGCCTCCGTACCGCCGTCGCCGTCCTGCTCGTGGGCTGGGTCGTGCTCCTGATCGCGGTTGGCTCCGGGCCGGTCGGGCCCGTGGCCGTCCTGTCGGGGGTCGCCCTTCGCTGCTGGGCCGGCGTGCCCGAGCTTGCCCGGCTCGGGCGCGCGGCGGTTCCTCACCTGGCGGCAGACCTCGTCGGGGGCGCGGCGGTGGCGGCGCTCGTCCTCGCCGTCGCGCAGCACGCCGACCCGTTGCGGCCAACCGCGCTCGTCCTGACGCTGGCGGCCGCGGGCGCGTTGTTCGCCGCGGCTGCCCTGCGCCTTCGTCGCTGACGGCCCGGCGCCCCCGACCGTTTGGCCGGTGGCGGGTCTCAAGCGCGAAAAGCAGGTGCCGATGACGGGACTATGACCTGGCCCGGACGCAGTGCCGCTCACCCGCATGGGCGAGCCGCACTGCTCCACCTCGTGGCCACCGACGGCGACTTCGTGCTGCGCGTGTCCGCTGCTGGACGGCTGCTCGGCGCAAGCGACAGCGTCGCGGACGTCCTGGGTTGGGATGTCGAACGGTGCGCCGCGGAGGGGCTGTGCGCCGAGATCTCCGATGAGGCTCAGCGCGTGGTTGCCCGGCAGTTCCTGGCGCAGGTCCTGGCCCAGGGGAGGGCCAGGTCCACGGTGCAGCTCTCGGCCGGCGCTCAGCGCTTGTGGCTGGATGTTGCGGCCAAGCACCTGGTGGGCGAACCGGGAACACCGATCCACATCAGCGCTCGCGACGTGTCGCACGATCTTGAGTTGGCCGCGCGGTTGGCGGCGTCGGAGCGGCAGTGGCGGGTCGCCTTCGAGCACTCCCCGATCGGAGGGGCGCTGCTGGACGCCGTCGGCGGCATCTTGGTCGCCAATGAGGCACTGCCACAGATGGTGGGTTGGCCCCTGCATCAGCTCACTCTGCTGAACGTCACCGACATCGTCGACTGCGAGGGCGGCTTGCCGTGGCAGTCCTGGTGGGAGGGGTTGTTCTCTGCCACGGCCTCCACCCACACCACGCAACGACGGCTCCGCACCGTCGACGGGCAGGAGGTCTGGGCTCGGATCACCGGCGCCCTGGTGACCTCTCGCTCCTCGCCGGACCGCGTGATGATGCAGTTCGAGGACATCACCAGTCGCCGCGAGGCGGAGCTGGAGTTGGCGAACCGCGCTCTGCACGACGGGCTGACCGGCGCCCCGAACCGCTTCCTGACGCGTCAGTGGCTGGCGAGTGCGCTCGAGGATCGCCCTGGGGGCCGGGTCGGCGTCCTGTACTGCGACGTGGAACGGTTCAAGGTCGTCAATGACAGCTTGGGCCACGCGGCGGGCGACAGCCTGCTGACGCAGGTGACCGAGCGGCTGCGGATCCCCCTGCGACCCGAGGACCTGCTCGGCCGGGTTGGCGGAGACGAGTTCGTGATCATCGTAGAGGGGGTGCGTACGCCGGCGCAGCTGGCCGAGATCGCCCTGCGCATGACCGAGGCGCTCGACGAACCGTTCGACCTCGGGGGCCACCAGCATGCGGTCACCCTGAGCCTCGGCGGCAGCATCGGCTCCCACCCTGACACCGCCGACGAGGTCCTCATGAGGGCCGACATGGCGCTGCTGCGGGCCAAGCGCTCCGGACGGGCCCGGTACGTCGCGTTCGACCCGAGCATCGACCGGGTGACGACCCGGGCGGACCTGCAGCTCGAGGACGACCTGAGGATGTCCCTGGGCGCGGGCGAACTCCGGGCCTTCTATCAGCCCATCGTGGAGCTCAGCGCTCTGGAGCTCGTGGGGCATGAGGCGCTCGTGCGGTGGGACACCGCACGCACGGTCTGCTGCCCCCGGAACGCTTCCTGGAGCTGGCGGAGAGCAGTGGTCTCATCCGGTCGCTGGGCGGCTGGATGCTTATGCAGGCCTGCCAGGACGCCGCGGACGACGCCGCGGGCCTGGTGCCTCAGGGCTGGGTCGCGGTCAACGTCTCGCCCAGCCAGCTCGCGCGTGCAGGCTTCGCCGCCGATCTCACCCGGGCGCTGACGTCGACGGGCTGAGTCCGGAGCGCCTCCACCTGGAAGTCACCGAGACCGCCCTGATCAATGCGAGCGACACACTGACGGCGGAACTGCGCGAGCTGTCCGATCTCGGTGTGCGGATCGCTCTCGACGACTTCGGTACCGGTTACTCCTCGCTGAGCCTGCTCCGGCAGTTCCCCGTCCATCTGGTCAAGATCGACCGCAGCTTCGTCGAACCGGTGCTCAGCGACCCCAGCGCCCGGGCGATCGTGAAGGCGGTCCTGAGCATGTGCCGCGACCTGGGTCTGCCGACGGTCGCGGAGGGCATCGAGAACACCGCGCAGCTGGACCTGCTCCGCGCGCTGGGCTGCTCCCACGGCCAGGGCTTCCTGTTCGGCCGGCCGATTCCCCTGCAGGCCCCGGTGATGATCCCCAGCCAGGGTCGCCCGGCGGCCACCGGTGAGCCCGTGCCACGGCGGAGCGCACCGTGACGCTGCCCCCGGCCGAAGGCGACTTCGCCTCCCAGGAGGTCATCCGCCCCGCCGCTGTGCTGTCCGAGACGCACGCACGACTGATTCTCGCCGGCCTGGCCTCGGACGACGTCCAGCACGCCGGACACTGGTGGACCCGGGTGGGCACGTGGCGGCGGTACGTCTCGCCCTGGTCACCGGGGGCGGATCTTCCCGGCGACGCCACGCACATCGGCACGATCAGCTGCGTGTACGACAGTCCCGCGAGGTACTGCGTGACCGTCTTTCGCGTGTCCATGACCTCCTTCGGACTTCGCAAAGGCTGGACCACCGACTCGCTGTGCGACGAGGCGTTCAGCCACGCAGGACTGACGCTTGGGGACTGCCCCCGCGCCTCGCTGGCAGCTCCGCCGAGGCCCTTCCATCAGCTGCAACGGGACACGGGCCGTCTGCAGTGAAGCAGGCGCCCTCGGTGCGGCACGGCCTCGAGTGCGGGTCGACTGTCCACCTACCTCATGCGGTGCTGGCAGACTGTCCCTGGTATCAGGGCTGACCCCCGACCTGTCCACCTGGGGGAAGCCCCGCTGGACGTCGGGCTGCTAGCTCAACTGGCAGAGCAGCGGACTTTTAATCCGCGGGTTCAGGGTTCGATCCCCTGGCGGCCCACCAGCCTTGACCTGCATGTATGCCGGCCCCCGCCGTCCGTGCCTGGCCCCGTCGGTGCCAGCGTGGTTGCCTCACGGCGCTCACTGCCCCTAGTGGGGACCTAACGAGGGTCATCCCCACAGCGCCTCTCCCATCAGGGCGGCGGCCTCGTTCGCCAGCTCGGGCACCACGTGGCTGTAGGTGCCGAGCGTCAAGCTGATTTGCGAGTGCCCGAGTATCTGCATCGCGACCCGAGCGGGCACACCCTGCTGCAACAGCAAGGTCGCGGCCGTGTGCCGGGCGTCATGGAGCCGGGCGTCCCGGACTCCCGCCGCCTGCAGCAGCACCTTCCAATCCGACCAGTCCCGGCGCGGGTCGATCGGCCGGCCGTTCACCTGTGCGAACACCAGACCGCTGTCCTGCCAGACGTTCGCCGCCGCTATCCGCTCCTCGAGCTGCGCCGCCCGGTGGGTCCGCAGCCCGTCTCTTAGCGCCGTCGGTAGGACGACGGTCCGTCGGCCGGCGCGGCTCTTCGGCTCAACGAACACCAGACCCCGCCCCTGCTGCCGCTGTAGCGCACGCCGAACCGTCAACGTGCCCCGCTCAAGATCGACGTCAGTCCACTGCAGCCCGAGCGCCTCGCCCTGGCGAAGGCCGAGGGCCAGTGCCACCGACCAGCGGGCTGCGTTCCGCCCGGTCCTGGCCGTGACCAGCAGCTTCCGGGCGTCCGCGGCCGACAGCGGGTCGACCTCGGTGCGGACAAGCGACGGCGCGTCGACCAGCGTGCAGACGTTCCTGGCGACCTTGCCCCGCTGCATCGCGACCTTCAGCGCCCGCGACAGGATCCGGTGGCACTGCAGCACCGACGCCGACGACATGCCCGCTGCTGCGCACTCGGCGTAGAACGCCTCGACGTGCTCGGGTTGCAGTCGGTCGAGCCGGTGGTGCCCCAGTGCGGGCTCCACGTGCGTCCGCACCTTTGAGCGGTACCCCTCCAACGTCCGCGGGCGCACCTTGCGTGCCGCGATCGTGTCGAGCCAGTGGGTCAACCATTGCCCGACAGTCGGCGCCTTCCCGGCTGCGCTGGTGACGCCGCTGTCCCGTTGTTGCTCGAGGACCCGGACCTTCCCTGCGACGTCGCCACGTCTGGTCCCCGACACGTGCCGCCGGTCCCGCTGCCCCTCACGCTTGAGCCCCATCGAGACGTAGCCGTGCCAGCGCCCGTCGGTGCCCTTGTAGATCGAGGACTCGCCAGCGGAGTTGCGCGTACTCATCCGACTTTCCCCCGCCGGCCGACGGGCAGCAACCCGCGCCGCCTTGACTCCCGGATCCAGCGATGCACGGTCCCAACCGGGACCCCGGCGGCCTCGGCCAGCACGGCCGCCGGCCGACGGCTCAACCCGACCTGAGTCAGGTACTGCGCCGCCACCTGGGCGTAGAACTCGTCCCCGCCTCCGGTTGCGGGTGGGCGCAGTAGGGGCGGCTCGGACCCTGCCCGGAGGGCCTTCCAGCGGGCGCCTAACGCCTCGACCTCCTCCTCCGTCCGGAAGACCGTCCCGTCGACCTCGGTGCGTAGCTCGGCGAGCGCGTCAGCCACCCCTATGTCGTCCGCCAGGTGCGACAGGACGGCCTCCCGGAGGACCCCCGCGAGCATGCCCTCCGCGAGCCCTACGGGGATCTGGCGCAGTCGCGTCCCCGTCACCGGCTCCTGATCGTCCTCCACCAGCAACGCCGCGATGGCCAGCCGCGGACCGTCCTCCCGCGCCCGGATGTAGAGCGGCGGGGGAGGCGAGGGCCTCCCCGCATCGCCGACGTACCAGAGGGCGAACCAGCCTCGCCGTCCGACCCGCCACCCCCGGAGCTGCGCGGCCAGCCCACCGCTCACGACCGGCCCGGCACTGCCTTCTGACTGCTCGTCCTGACTCGTCATGCCCGCCAGTAGACACCCTGCAGGGTTGTACGTCTAGGTGCGCCAGGTTGTCCGCGCATCTCTGCGCAACTTGCGCACGGAACCACATTCGTGTAACTATGCCGACCAGCGCGTCTAAGTCAGTCGGACTTGCGCGAACCCTCGGAGGAACGATGGAAGTCCTTCTACACCCTGTGCCCGACGCGGCTGCTTACCTCGGGATCTCGGTTCGCACCTTCCACGACCTGATCCGGACGGGTGCAGTCCGCACGGTGCTGATCGGCCGTCGTCGGCTGGTCAGCACCGACGCCCTCCGGGAGTACGTCGCCCGCCTCGATGGATCCGCGGCCTAGGTGCCTGGGAACGGCGAAGGCCCCGGCGGGCACCGGGGCCTCACGTCGAACATCGCGCACAACCTCAACCGCCCCCAGCGTACGACGCTGGTTCCAGAGTCGCCGCCCGTGGCGCTGGCGACCGTCTACCTCGTACACACCACCCGTGGCGGTCTGCGAGCGCTGCTGCTCGTGGACTGCCCGTTGCCGGGCTGCGGGCACGTCCACCAGCACCGTGCGCCTGTCGACTTCACCAGCGGCCGGCGCAAGGCCGGGTGCGGCGGCGCCTACCTCGTCCACGCCGGTGCCGTCGAGGCCGGGTGCGCAGCGTGACCGCCGCGGTGGTGAACACTCCGATGATCCCGGCGCCCATCGGCTGCGACGAGGCAGAGCGTGGCGTACTCGCAGGGCTGCTGTGCTTGCCCGCCCTCGAGGCCCAGAACGTCGCCGCCCGCCTGTTGACCGAGGATTTCTGCGACCCGCGGCACCGCGCGATCCTCGAGGCCGTCGCCGACCTCGCCGCCCACGGGGTGGCGGCAGACCCGATCACTGTCGTGGGGCACCTGCGTCGCACTGGCATGGAACGCTGCTTCACGAGCGACCGCGACCCCGGTGTGTTCCTGTTCGACCTGCTCGACGCCCTGCCGTCCCTGGGCAACCTCGAGCACTACCGCAGGATCGTCCTTGAGCACTCGGCCCGCCGCCGCGCCCGTGACGCCTCCGTCCGGGTGGCGCAGGCCGCCGAGCAGGAGGACCTCGACACCGCGAAGCAGGTCACTGTCGCCGAGATGCTGGCCGTGCTCGAGGCGTTCGACCGGCTCGGGGCGACGTCATGAGCAGCCTGTTCGCCACCACGCCGTCGTACGACACCACGCCGGAGATCGCCGCCGCCCTGCTGGACGAGCTGCGGGCCGCCCTGCTGCGGTACGTGGTGCTGCCGACCTCCCACAGCGCGGACGCGATCACGTTGTGGATCACCGCGACGCACGCGCTGCCCGCGTTCGGCTATGCACCGCGGCTGGTCATCAACAGCCCGGAGAAGCGGTGCGGCAAGTCCAGGCTGCTGGACATCATCGAGGCGACCTGCTTCGACCCGCTGGTGACCGTCAACGCCAGCTCGGCCGCGGTGTTCCGCCGGATCGGCGACGGGCACCCGCCGACGCTGCTGATCGACGAGGCAGACGCGATCTTCGGGAGCAAGAAGGCCGCCGAGCAGAACGAGGACCTGCGCGCCCTCATCAACGCCGGGCACCAGCGCAACCGCCCGGCGTTGCGTTGCGTCGGTCCGCAGCAGACCCCAACCAACTTCCCCACCTTCGCGATGGTGGCGCTGGCCGGTATCGGGGCGATGCCGGACACCGTGGTCGACCGGGCCGTGAACGTCACGATGCGGCGGCGGGCGAGCCATGAGCAGGTCGACAGCTACCGGCATCGGCGCGACGCCCTGCCCCTGCACCATCTGCGGGACCGGCTCACCGCCTGGGCGGCCGACGTCCTGGACGAGCTGAGTGACGCCGAACCCGCCATGCCGGTCGAGGACCGGGCCGCCGACACCTGGGAGCCGCTAGTCGCCGTTGCCGACCAGGCCGGCGGGAACTGGCCGGCCCGAGCCCGGCGCGCCGCCGTGCTGATGGTCACGGAAGCCGACGAGGCCGACACCGACGCCAGTCTCGGTGTTCGCCTACTCACCGACGTCCGGGAGGCATTCGCCAGCAGGGGGATTCCGGTCATCGCGACCAAAGAGCTGCTGGACCTCATCAAGCTGGTGGAGGAGTCACCGTGGGAGGCGTTCGGTCTGGACGACCGCGGCCTTGCCCGCAGGTTGCGCGCCTACCAGGTGAGTTCCCGGCAGGTCCGGCCCGACGGCGGCCAACAGGTCCGCGGGTATCGCCTGGAGGACTTCGCCGATGCCTTCGCCCGCTACCTCACCGACCCTCGGCAGGAAGCGTCACAAGCCGTCACAGCGTCAAAACCGCAGGTCAGCCCAGTGACGGACAACCCGGCTGTGACGGACACGTCCGTCACAAACGCCGGGAGCGTCACAGTCGCGCACGCCCGTGACCTGCATAAACAGCCGTCCCGTGACGGTGTGACGCCCCGTGACGCTCCCCCCCCGGTGCATCGGGTGCGGTCACGCGATGACCCTGATCGAGCCGGGTCAGCTCGCCCACCCGACCTGCGAGCCCTGGCCGCCGGCCAGGATGCCCAGCCGCGCCGAGCTGGCGGCCACCCGATGACCCCAGGACCCCGCGGGCGTCGGCACCACGACCGTCCGCGCCTGGGCCGCCGGCCACCCCGCGACCCCGACCCGTGCCCCGGTTGCGGCCGTGACCCGTGGGAGGACGACGACCACCCCGGCTGCGAGCCGAAGGACGTTCGCGGGCTCACCCCGCTCGTACACGCCTGGCCGGAACCAACCACGGCCGAGGAGTTCGACCTGTTCGCCGACAGCAACCCCTGCGCGTGCGGCGCGATGCCCGGCAGCTACCACCACTGGGGCTGCGGGCTGGAGGTCTGCCCCTTCGCTGACCTCCACCCCGACGACGGTGAGCAACTGCTGTGCTGCGGGTGCTTCGAGTGACCCCGCCACCCCGCCGGCCACCCGGCAACACCACCGCCCGCGGGTACGGCCACGCCTGGCGCAAGATCCGCGCCACCATCCTGCGCCCCGGCACGCCGTGCCACTACTGCGGCGCCCCCGCCACCAGCGTCGACCACATCATCCCCAAAGCCCGCGGCGGCACCGACGACCGCAGCAACCTCGCCCCCGCCTGCGCCCGCTGCAACAGCAGCAAACGTGACCGACCAGCACCAGGACGACAAGCCACACCGCCCTGCCCCATCCACGGCACCCGCTGCGCCGGCCGCCACAGTCAGCTCCAGTGGTGACCCCCTACCTGCGCTTTTTGGTGGCAAGCCCAGGTGACCCGTGGCGCCTCACCCCTTGCACACACAACCCATTTCCACGAGGAGCCGTGCCACGCCGCCGAACGCCGTTCTTTGGCGGCAGCCCAGGTGACCCACGCCGCGTCACCCCTCGCAGTTCAGACACCTGAAACATGGAGGGGTGCTTACCGCCGAACGCGAGTTTTGGTGGCGAGGGCCAGATGACCCACGCAGCGTCATCCCTTCTCTCCCCGCCATTTCATTGTCCCCGTAACAGAGGAGCAAGATCATGTCTGACGTTGTGACCACGACTGGCCGCCGGATGACCCGGCGCCTGCAGGACGCCCTGGACGACCTGACGGGCGTGGACCGTGCCGCGGTCCGGGAGGCGTTCGCCGAGAGCGTCACGCCGATCCTGGGCCCGCTCCACCGCGCTCTGAGCCTCGAGCTGACCTTGTGCGATCTGCGCGAGAGTGACCTGCTGCTGCAGCACAGCCGCGAGCTGCAGGCGGATCGGGACGCGATCCCTGAGCCGCCGCTTCCGGCCGCGTCCGGGCCGGTCGTGTTCGGCGTTGTCGAGCCAGACGGGACGTTGACCTGGCTGCCCGAGGGCGACACGCCCGGCCTGCCCGGCGTGCCGCCGGCTGCTTGACGTGAACCCGCGTTCACGCGATGCTGAAGTCAGCTTCAGGTCACGACGCCGCTGTCTCCGACGGGCGCACGGACCGGGAGTGGAGTGGGTGACCGGTGTTGCTCCGCAGCCGGCACGAGCCCCGCAGTCCCGTGTGCGATTCCGGGCTGCGCGGATGCGCGCCCCCATTCCCGAGAGAGAACACCCCATGACCACTCATCCCACTCCACTACTCGGCTTCCGTCGTAACGGCCGGCCGATCTACCAGATTGCCGGCGGCGCCCCCGGCGTCCTCGAGCAGGCGCTGACCACGGTCGGCACAGCCGGCCCGAACAACGGCCAGACACCGCTGCAGGTGATCCGCGGCAAGCGTGACCTGCTCTACCAGGCAGTCGGCCACAGTCTCGACGCCATGGAGAACCGCGGGATGCTCGCCTCCGAGAAGCGCGAGCACGACCGGGCCAAGACCATCCTCGCCCAGCTCGACGAGCGCGCCGGTGAGCTCGAGGAGCAGGAGTCCCGGAACGCCGTCGCCAATGCCGCCCGGGCCGTGAGCGGCGAGCCGGCGCCGATGTGGGGCAGCGGTGGCTTGCAGCGCGGCTACACCAGCTCACAGACGTACCACCGTGGTGCGGACAGCCCCTCATTCTTCCGTGACCTGCTGCACGCCCGCTCCGGTGACGCCGACGCCGCCGACCGGCTGCGCCGCAACAACCACGAGGTCCGCGAGACCCGCGCCCTGGGAAACACTGGCGGCACCGGAGGCAGCGGTGGCGAGTTCAGCCCGCCTGGCTACCTGCTCGAGGAGTGGGTCCGCCTGGCCCGGCCGGGCCGGGTCACCGCCGACCTGTGCCGGCACGAGGACTTGCCGCCGAACGTGTCGAGTGTGCAGCTCCCGAAGATCACTAGCGGGACGACGACCTCGATCCAGTCGACGCAGAACACCGCCTTGAGCCAGACGGACCTGACGTCGGCGTACATCGGCGCCGGCATCGCCACCATCGGCGGGAAGCAGGTCGTTTCGCAGCAGCTCGTCGACCAGTCCGGCATCCCGTTCGACAACGTGGTGATGGAGGACCTGGCCGCGGACTACGCCCGCCAGCTCGGCCAGCAGGTCCTGACCGGCACCGGCACCGCCGGGCAGCTCCGCGGATACCTGACCCCCGCGTCGAGCAACGTCGTCACCTGGACGCAAGCGGCGCCGACCGTGGGCGGCTTCTATGGACGGCTGGCGCTGCTGCAGTCCCAGATCGCCGCGACCCGCTTCGCCCCGCCGGACGTGGTGATCGTGCACCCGAGGCGCTGGGGATGGCTGGCGAGCTACCAGGACAGCACCGGCCGTCCGCTGGTCGTGCCGTCCAGCAGCGGCCAGGAGTTCAACACGATGGCCTCGACCATGGGCAGCGTTGCCGCCGGGCATGTCGGCAACATCCTCGGCATGGACGTCTACAGCGACCCGAGCATCCCGATCACGCTCGGCGCCGGCAGCAACCAGGACGTCGTGCTGATGACTAAGCGTGACGACCTGTACCTGTACGAGAGCGACCTGCGGGCCGACATCCAGTCCGCCCCCTACGCCGACAGCCTCGGTTTGCTCTTCCGCTGCTGGAACTACGCAAGCCTCATCCCGGACCGCTACACGGCCTCGCTCGGGCAGATCACCGGCACGGGTCTGGTCACTCCGACGTACGCCAGCTAACCCCCTGTCGGTCGCCGCGTGCGTCAACGCCCGCGCCCCCGCTCTTTGCAGTGCTCGCGGGGGACGCAGCGAAGGACGGCCGTGCCCTCGCATCGGTGGGGGCGCCGTACCTGCGCCACGGCGACCGACCACCCTCGGCAGTCCCGGGCGTGCCACGTCCGCACAGACCCGGTGGCGCCGGTGTTCCCCGACCCGGCGCCACCGGCCTGCTCGACACAGCTCGGTGCGCCCGCGGCGGCAAAGCGGCAGAATCGCTGCGTCGTTCCCGCCCTCTTGCTAGGTTGTGTAACCAGTCACAACCAGCGTAGGGATCGACGTTGGGGAACTCACGTCCACCAAGGCGACTTAGAGGACATGTGGAGGCGGCCGAGAGGGCAGGGTGGACTTATGACGAAACCTCGGACGGTCACCCTCGGCTCAAGCCCCCGGCGGGCCTAACCGACAAGTACAGAGACGGCCGACCGGCCGCACCTGTCGTCTTCGGCAAGACGCCGTCCGATTGGCGTGGAGACAAAAACGCAGAGGCGCTACTACGACGCCTTGGGGTAGACATACCCCGCAAGGGCTAAGGGAGGCCGGCATGCTGTTCACCGTGGAAGCGACCATGACCCCTGTCGTCGACGATGATTGGACCGTGCTGCGGCATCTTCTCGACGTGGTCCCTGGGGCGCTTCTGATCGAGGATGCCGCGCAGCCCGCCGTGATCTTTCCTGTCGAGGCGCTCACTCCCTCGCGCGCGGCAATGTTCGTTGAGGGCGTGACGAAGCTCGTCGGCGTAACCATCGTGGCGGGAAAGATCTCGCCGATGCCCGACGTAGAGGCGAAGACAGTGGCGCCCACCGAGCCGACCAGGGTCGAGACATACGTGCAGGGCTGGATCGACGGGGTTCCCAGCATCACGGGACATCTTCGCGAGGACGGTCTTGTCGAGGCGTAGCGGGTAGCGCACGTAGGACACCCTGGGCATGCACCCTCTCGCCGCTGCGGCCCCTGGCCTCGAGGAGCACGTCGTGCCGTTCGGCTTCCGCAAGTCCGTCCGGCTCGGCCCGCTACGCCTTACTGCGTCCCGGCGGGGTGTGAGCGCCTCGACCGGCCTCGGCCCACTCCGGGTGAGCAGGAGCAGCAGAGGGCGCCGTACGACGACCGTGCGTGTGCCGGGTAGTGGGCTGTTCTGGCGGTCCACCCGCAGGCGGTAGGAACCGCGGAGCCCACCGTCAGCCGTTCCCGTTCGGTGCCAGCGTGGTTGCCTGCGGGCACCGTGCAGGGGTCTGCGCTGCTGTGCGTCAACCACCCCGCAAGGCTTTGACCTGCAGCTTTGCAGTCCAGCGCACGTCCACGCCACTGCCACCGACGTGCTTTTAATCCGCGGGTTCAGGGTTCGATCCCCTGGCGGCCCACCCGCTGATCTGGGCTTTCCCTCCTCGGGGGGGGGGGGGGGGGGGGGGGGCAGAATCGTTGCCGGGTCTTGTGGGGCCGATGTGGGGCGGACGGCTTGGACGGGTATGCGCCTGCCGGTTCCGTGGGTCGGCCGATGGAATGGTAGGTGCGGCTGCTGGCGGTGGGGTGGTCACGGGTGGCTGCGCGGGCCGGTGGACGCCGCGAGCGGCCCGGCTGGCTTGAGCGTCCGCGGGCGCTGGGACGTGCGGCTAGTCGTCGTCCAGGTCCAGCGGGGTCCCGGTCCGCAGCGAGAGCACGACGTCGCGGAGCAGCTGAGCCGCACCCGCGGCGATGATCACAGAAATGGCGACGGAGAGGGCGCTGTCGAGCCAGAAGAACCGTCCGGTGAGGTAGATGACGGCGCCGCTGACGGCGACCGCTGCGGAGGCGACGGCGTCCGAGATGGTGTCCAGGAGCACCGAGCGCATGTGCAGGTCCTCACCTCCGGCACCGGTGCCCAGCACGAACACGCCGACGAGCATGACGGCGGTCGCGATGGCGCTCACGATGAGCACGGGCAGCCCCTGCACGTCCGGTGTGCCGTCGACCAGGCGCCGGATCCCGGCGACGAACACGATGATCGAGACGGCGAGCAGCGCGCCCGCGTTGATCCCGGCGACGACGGTTGTGGCCTTGGAGTGCTCGCCCACGCGGTCCCTGATCGTGACGGCGAGGATGCCCAGGCCGATGGCAGTGCTGTCCGCGACGTAGTCACCGCCCGCCGCGAGCACCCCTAGGGAGTGCGCGCTGAGCCCGATGACGACCAACCCGACGATCATCGCCAGGTTCAGGGTCAGCACGACCGTCAGGCGCCGACGCTGGGACATGTGACAGAAGCCTAGTGAGAGGCCGTGCTGCTGGTCGGAGGCGCCGCGGGCATTCGCCGCTTGCTGAAGCAGCCACGTCACGGGGGCTGCCGACGTGAAGCCGCCCCTCGTCCGCGACCTCGACGGGGCGTAACCCGACCCCGGGCGGTACGCCGGGGCGCTCCGCATGGTGCGGGTCGGGGTGCGCCCCTCACCCGCGACCCCGGCGGGGCGTAGCCCGTCCCTAGACGGGAAGCCGGGCGGCGAAACCGGC
>JAABUI010001465.1_pt1 | contig 13668 bp, 8 predicted proteins | sample 5559111 | NCBI WGS metagenome assembly JAABUI01 (sample SAMN10711870, study PRJNA513365) | rock metagenome | isolation source: Antarctica rocks | place: Antarctica: Victoria Land, Buttleship Promontory
TAGCAGACGAATACGCCAAAGCAGATTTTTACACTTATGTTCCTGACGTCCACCAAGGCGACTCCCTCCCTCTCTCTTTCCTCCAAAACGTCGAACCTCCCCTCAAAGTGCAAGAAACGCTAGGTGTAACCGACAAAGCCAAAAACGCCGCCATCATCCCCACAACTCTCGGCCCCTGGCTCACCAAACACCGCGAAGGTGTCTCCCGCCCCCTCATCGACGGCTTCGTCAATACCGTTCGCATGATCCCCGGTACGAACAAGGTCGGCGCCATTGGCTTTTGCTGGGGAGGGAGGTATGCGATATTGCAGGCGCACGGGCAGGAGAAGAGTGGAGAAGGGAGCAGCGTGGGAGGTGTGGATGCGGCGGTTGCGTGTCATCCGAGTTTAGTTGCTGTGCCGGGAGATTTCGAGGGAGTGAAGAAGCCGTTGAGTCTGGCTGTGGGGACAAGGGATAGTTTGCTGGATCAGGGGAGTGTCGGGAAGATTCAGGATTTGATGGGTGAAAAGACGGAGATACCGCATGAGATTAGGGTAGGCTTTTGGGATTTGGGATGGTTTCTTCGAAACATTACTGATTTTCGAGTAGATTTACGAGGATCAGGTGCATGGTTTTGCGTTGAGGAGTGACTGGAGTAGCGAGAAGGATAAGAAGGCGATGGTAAGCTCCTTTTCATCCGATTTGCATAGGACACATGCTCAAGGGACACTTTGGATCTCGGAGGCTTCCTTCCACACCTTTCTACCTCAAGCCTAAACAGAGCTGACCCAAAACCACCACAGGACGAAGCAGCACAGCAAGGCATTGCATGGTTCTCCAAGTACCTCTCATAGAGAAGGTAGCCGTTGATTTCAAACATCCAAGGAATCACCAGACCAATTGAGCTTTCAGAATCAGAGAAAAGCACTGAGACGACCATAAAACATCCGTGCACTAGTCCTATCTCGGGGATTTTTCGAGTTTCGTTGTCGAGAGTCCCGTTGACATACTGTCGGTAACCGCTAAGAAACTCAAACAGCTGCTTTCTGGACGCTAATCCTATTGCGGGGATTTTTCGTCCTCATTGTCGAAGGTCGCATCGACACTGTCGATTTTCATGCTCGATCATGACACCTGCATCCTCATAGATCCACGCTAGTCCTATCTTGGGTATTTTTCGACTCCGTTGTCGAACGTCGCTGACACTTGTCCGCCGGCACGATTTTCACGCTTTTCAACCCTTTCGCCTACCTTTCAAATGACCACATTCCCTGCATGGGGTTCGGTCAGCGTTGTCACGATCTTTCCTATGAGAGTGAGTAGAGTACTTCAAAAGCTAGGATTAATTGCTTTGATAGAAGTTGAATTGGGAGCATATGCGTGAGAGGGGGGATGGGACTGGGATCAGGGCGCAGAATCGGATAGGGCTTCCCACACGCAGGCATTATTCGTATCACAGGGCAAATGGGAAAGCACTACAAAAAGTGGATCTGGTCACTGAAACATAGCTGATGACTGAATCTGATTCATGGGATTGATATTGCTTAACCCAAAGGCCTTGAAGACTGATCTCTCTCTGCATGATATCAAATCTTTATACATGACATTGGCTTTTCACGCTGAAGCCCTCCCTTGTTCCGGATACTCGTCCGAAACCACCCTTTTGTAGTATGCATGCTATGTTCGAGAATTTTGTACAGGAATGTGAGCACAATGATGTGCGAATGCAATTGAAGCTCAGGCTTCCGCTAATGAGGGTATTCTGAGAGTGATACAAAGGCTGGAAGCCGATTGCGCCGGTGAGATGATGTAGTCTCTGACTGTTGTTGGTTGTCTCGTGATACTTAGTGCCGTCCGCACCAAATGGATGAAACGATCGTCATGGCTTCAGGTCTGGAGGGAGCTAAGGAAGGGGCCCTTTCAAGATGTCAGCAGAATTCTTAACAACTTTGTGGAGATCTGTGGCAAGCGTGCATACCGTGAAGAGAACGCAGTACCCATCACCGACTCGAAATGGGTGCGCTTGAGTTGTCATTGCTTTTGAACACACCGCCGCCCACCGCCTTCGATATACCCAGTCCTAACCCCGTGAAAGCCCCAATGACAACGAGAGCAATCAAGACCTGGACGCAGAACTTCTGCTTCTTGCTCAATCGATGATACGGACTGCACCCTCGCCTCTGCTGCTGCTTCTCCAACAAGGTCTTCTCCTTCGTTCTCGAACAAGGCCACACTTTATCATCCTTGTGAACATGACTGGGAAGCTCCGGCACGGCATCAGCCTGCGACGCATGCGTTATCCTGGAGCCGGCCTCCAAGTCGTGGTTATAGAGGGGTAGATGAAGGTTCGATTCGGATTTTGCTTGTTCGAAGGACGTGCGTGTTCGTGGGTGTGAGTAGAATGCTGAGAAAGGATTGCTAGAAGTGGGGTCGTATTCCTCTGCTTTCGGAGGATAGGCTTCAACAGCTGTATTGGTGGAGCATGGGGAGATGCTGTCTAAGGAGGGCTGGTATGGGAGGAGGTGCGATGGTTGAGGGCGAGGGAGGCTGGTGGGTGGTTGTTCCGTGCGGATTATGGAGGCGCCAATGGTAGGCTTTTCGTCGAGGTCAGACATGGTGGTGTATTGGAGTGTTGAAGTCAACTGTGCTGATATAGAAACACCTCAGATCGAGGCAATTGCTGATTGGATAGATGTGTGAAGGAGGGAAGGGACACTGCGGGATCAAGCAGTCCGACTGTCCAGCCAATACGTTGCCAATTGCGGTAATAGACCCCAGAAAGCTCGGTGATGTAGAAGGCAATGAGCAATGTTCACTGCTGCGGAGAGAAGAGGAGGTAGAGCTTCTTATCCCACAGCTCCTCTTCCTGTCCGATCCAAATCCCTCTACAGGCGAACCAAGACGCAAGACTAAGAAAGAGCGATTCGGGGTCGGTGTATCCAACGGAAGAATAAAGAGCGACGGTCAGCTGACGACTACAGCCGTTTAAAGAATGAGAGGTGTCGCGAAAAGAAAGTGGGGAGCAATTGAGTGGAAAGGGAGAGAGAGAGAGCTGGGCGCCTCTGGAGGAGCACGGGCCAGGCTCGAAAGCTTCTGCTGCTCTGATTCTTGGCTCGGGTAGTCTAATGACTCTAATCTTGCCTTGCATTGCATAGCGCGCTGTCTTTACTTTACTCTGTGCAGAATCACAGCTGTCACATTCGTCTAATCCGGAAAAGTTTGATTGGATACCAACCTGAGCAGTCAATCCTCTCGTCTCGTCTCCTCCCAACTCTCACGTCCCAAGTCCCAAAGCGGACGGGAATGTGAAATTGGCTTCGAGCCCAAACAGCACTCGTGCGGCTGCTGCCGCTTTCCTTTTCCCCGTTCCAGCCAGTCGATGCATCACTGGGAGTCCTTAATTTCCGATCAAGTCACCAAAAACGTATCAATTCACCCAGCATCTTCTGCCACCAATTGCTGTATGATGTCTCAAGCATTGAAGCTGCTAGGTATTCTATATCTGCTTAAAACGCTGCAATTGCTTGAGCTGGCCGTTCTCCCATGTTCTGGTGCAACGCCCTTGTAATGCAACATGGTATTGAAGATGCTATGCAGGTCGTAACGTCGTTGTAAAGCTCCGGACATCGTCCTAAAACTGCGTCATACCACATCAGTCCAGTGAGAATGCTAGACTTAGATGGTCATGTCTTCAAAATCCTCCCTTCTGATCCCACTCCTGTCGCACATGCCCCTGAATATCCCGCCTTGCTCCCACAACCGCAACGGCGTATCCAACTCCGCTATCCTTCCCTGGTCCATCACGCAAATACGGTCGTAGTTGATGATGGTCTTCAGACGATGGGCTATACACAGCAGCGTCTTCCCCTTGAAGCCCAACTGAATAGTTCGTTGAATCTTCTGATCCGTCTCCATATCCACCGAGGATGTTGCCTCATCACAGACAATAATTTGCGAGCCACGCACCAGGGCACGAGCAAGGGCCATTAGCTGTCGCTGACCGAGTGAGAAATTGAGACCTTCCTCTTCCACGATACCATCCAGGTGTATACGACCGTGTGTCTTATCGTCCAGATTCTCGTCCGGTCCTACGAGATCAGATTGTCGGAGTGCAGACCACAGCTCGAGGTCTGTGTGTTCATTGAATGGATCCAGATTAGAGCGTATGGTGCCATGGAAGAGGGTTGGATCTTGTGGTATGATGGCTAGCCTCGTTCGAAGATCTTTCAATCCAACAGTGGCAATATTGACACCATCGATGCTGATAGAACCACCAGAGAGCTCGACAAGTCGGAACAGCGTCGACATAATACTGGATTTGCCGGCTCCAGTCCGACCTACCACGCCAATCCGCTCCCCGCCTGCAACGGTCATATTCAAACCTTGAAGCACCAAAGGTAAGCCTTGTCGATACCGCATCTGAACGTCATTGAAGGCAATCTCGCCCTTTTGAGGCCAGCTGTCAGGGACATCCTTCAAATGTAAAGGAGGTTCCTCATCGAGTGCAGTGCCGTAATAGTGCAAGCGCTCCGTAGATACCATGGCATTTTCAACCTCTGCGAGCTGTCGAACGGTAAATTGAATGATTTGGACGATAGACAAGATATAAGACAAGACCAGACCAGCGGTGCTTGGCTGTACGTCGAATCGAGAAGTCACCACTAGAATTCCTGTGGTAAAGACAAGGAGATTTCCAATTGCGTCAAGTCGAACAGCTAGCCATCGTTGATTGCTGAAAGTCAAATAGTACGCAGAATTCATCTGATCCACTTCTCGTTTGAGCCCTTCAATAAAGTGTTGCTGTAATCCATAAGCCCGAATGCTGGCAGTGCCAGAGACCGCCTCGCTGAACCTTGCAAAGACTCCTGATCGGAGGACCGATTCGTGACGTTTGATCTCCCGCGCAGAGGCTCGGTAATAGCCCGCCGAAAACACAAACATTACGAACAAAGGGCCAAGAGCAATGGCGAAATAGTGGAAGTAGACTATGATGAGGATGAAGACAGATATAATCATAGCCAACGTGAAGAAATACATCCGCATGGCATCCGTAAGATTATTGTCCATGATGTCCACGTCCTTGGCAAACCTATTTGTGATCCGTCCAAGGGGAGTAGTATCGAAGAAACCCATCGGCGCTCTCAATACTCGTGTCATGGCACGCTGCAGCATCACCTTGCTGCTCCGCGTCCCAAGGATGGACAGTAGGACCGAGAAGACAAACATCATCAATGCTTGCACGACCCCCAACGCCGCGTATGCCCCAATGTACTGCCCTGTTGAGTAGCCAAATCTGTCGGAGGTCCACCAAGAAAGCCACAGACTGGTGACGATATTTGCCCCTTGAGCTAGGACGAGGATGATAAAGATGATTGGTGCATAGAGTAACGAACCGGAAGCGCGGACGTATGCAGCATAAACACCCCAGCTCACACTTTTTACCGCTCTCTCCTCCTGTTGCATCAAAGCAGCTCCACGTTTGGCTGTCTTTCTCTTCTCAGCAGTTTTCTTTTCATCCTCAACCTCATCATCATTGACCTCTGCCTCTTCCTCGAATTTTTCTTCTTGCGCCGTGCTTGCCATCAGTTTTTGGAAGGCCTCGTTATTATTCATTAGATTAGGGAAAGTATCAATGGTTTCAATATGACCATCTTGCATCCAGATGATTCTGTCACAGCGGCTCAGAACATGTAATTGATGAGTGGCAAGTATGCGGCATTTATCTTTTAGAAGACCGCAAATGGCATTGTCGAAGATGTGTCGTCCAACATGCGCATCCACAGCAGAAAGTGGATCATCCATGATGACAATGTCACTGTTGAAGTATATGGCTCTGGCGATGTTCAAACGCTGCTTCTGACCTCCAGACACCGTAATTCCTCGCTCACCAATCTCGGTCAAGTCGCTATTGGGCAGCATTTCCAGATCTGGTCTCAGAGCACATGAATCGATGACAGAATCGTACCACTTGCGGTTGCAGTCTTTCCCAAAGAGAATGTTTTCTTTGACCGAGGCATTCTGGATCCAAGCGTACTGTGGACAGAAGGCCCTTGAAGCTCCCATTGTGACGGATCCGTTCGTCCTGCGCATATCACCAGCCAAAGCAGCGAGAAGAGAGCTTTTCCCAGACCCCACACCACCAATGACAGCAACGAGTTCGTTTCTTCCGATTGAGAAATCCATACCTTGCAGCTTGAACGGTTCAACCTGCGTCAGTGTGCTCGAGGTATTCGCTCCATCCTTTGCGTCGGAAGCAGCCTTTTCTGCGTCCTTACTTGTCCTCTTCTGCTTCTTGCTGGAGGGCGGACCAACCTTTTTGTCGGGATCTTGTGTGACAGTCCGTTCCCAGGTAAAGTCGGCTTGCTGCATTGATACGGCATTCTTGCCCTCCATATCCCAGATAAAATCATCCTGTTGTTCCTCTGCTAGCAAGAAATCCTGTATCCGACCTATCGATGACCAAGCATCGACCACCTGCCCAATTACCAAAGGTAGTAGGTTAAGCGGCAGGCGAAGCGAGTTGAAGAGGGCCAATGAGGAGAACACATAAGCTGGATTGAGGCCATGATTTGATAAGGAATATGTAATAAAGGACAGCATAGAAGCAAATATTGGCAAGGACATCGACACCGCGTTGATAGCATTTCTGATGGCTAGAAGCCACTGAATTGCACGAATCTCGCGTTTCCTGATATCGCCAATACGCTCAAGGAAGGAGCTTTCCCAACCGAAGTACTTGACAAAGCGGACCGCTTGGAGTATCTCCTGGGTGAGGGAGACTCTTTGGTCGGTAATTTTGTTAATGGCGCGACGTCGAACGAACAGACTTTTGATCGCTTTGGTTAGCAGTGGAAAACCAATCACCAAGAGTGCGAATCCTGCGAGGGCCGAGTAAGTGAGATTGACTAGCAAGAGCACCAGAGTGATCAAGATCGCGATAGGTGACGTCCAGACCAAATGGAACATGCCAGAGGCTACATCAATTCGGTAGGTATCGGTAGACATCAGATTAACCACACGTCCATTGCCCCAACCGGCACCATCCCCCGATATCCCCTTGGCCTTGTCCGCCGTGACTCGAGGACCTCCCGCAGGATGAAGCTTCTTGTTGATCATACGCTTGAAAACCCCCTCCTTCTCTGCTTCACTCGTGATGGCTACTTTCTCTTCCTTTTGATGTTCGCTCTCGATCGCCTTACCACCTGCTTTGGCTCGTCCCGAAATCTTCATCGCCTTGTCGAAAATGATGGTGATTAAAGTACCTCTTGACTCTGCTCCGACCATTTGCCCGCGATAGATGAAGTGGTTTGTACCCATACTTTGTAGCATCTGCATGCAAGTAATTCCAATCACCAAGCCTATACCATTGGCGATGTGCGGCGCTTTTGTATGATCATGTTGTGCGAGATATGCCGAGGAAGCGAACGAGATGAGGTATCTCAGAGTAAATGGCGACATGACCTGGAAGATACTGGAAAACAATTGGCAAGTCCCTCCGAGCCAGAATTCGAACTTGAAGGTCTCGTGCATGGCCCATAGCAGCGGGTATTTGTCGCCTCGAGCCACGCGTTTCTGAAATGATGCAAAGAGCTTGTCCGAAAGGACTGGGGCAGACCTATTCGGGTTGACTAGCCATATGTCGTTGAGTTCGAGCGGTCGTTGATACCCTGTGCTCATGAGGGGCGCCATCCATTGGAAGGTGAGCAGGCTGAGAAAAGATGCTCCATATTCGCGTGATACCGTCCTCTCCTTCGGCACGGGTGGTTTTACGGCTTTCTTGAGAGGGTTCAGCCTCCTGTACCACGGCTTTCTCTTCCTTGATTCATTTGTAGTCAATTCGGTGGTTAAGGTGGAGTTGATTGTCGTCGCGGTGATGGTCCTCTTGACGTCTGGCCGCCCGTTCTTTTCTTGATCTGAGCTTGACCCCTCACTATCAGATTCGACGTATTTCACAGGCTCCGTGGCGACGGGCTCTGGCTCTACTGTCTGATGAGCAGCCCCGACTGGATCTGTGGAGGCGTATTCCTTCTCGTGCTTGGCAGAGTCCGCCATATTCGCGCGATGTTATTGTTGGCGTGAGAATAATCGCATGGTCAAGGAAGGCCGTTGAGAGTTCAAAAGCCATCGGTGAAGCCTAGGCGAATGATCAATTACATGTTCATAATGAACTAGTCAATCCCCCGCCAAAAAAGCTGATTCATGCAAGATGACGGCTCCGACGGCTCGGGGTTCAGCGCATGCCGACAGCCTAGTTCTGATGTACCTCCGGAAGTGGTAGGTAGAAGAATAGGCATCTGGGGAAAGGGCAAATCTCAAGTGAAGCGGAGATCCAGTATTTCGCTCGAGTTCACCGTCGTTTTCGGACGAATGCGAGCCCTGCTTGCGTATTCCATTGTTGCCTTGCTGGCTTTGAAAGCACCACCCGAATTGGCTGACAGCGAGCAAAGCCTCCCCTTCCATGACACTCGCCATCATTGCGAGTGTCTGAGCGAAGTCCGGGGATGATGCGTACTTGCAGACGTCTGACGAGGTCACCTCAGGCTGGATACGCTTTGAGCAAAGCCTGTGCTCTGTTTTGCAACAAGATTGGGACTGTCATCTGTCACGCTCACCGCCTCGGATGCGCTTGACCTGTCACCACACTTCAGACCAGATCATTGAGGACGATGAAGTGACGCCATCGTCTTGTACGAATCGAAGACGTCGTTGGCAATGCAGTGATGTAGAAAATTCAAGGGAGAGGAACCAATTGATTCGGTTCATCGGTTGGGGGCTGACAGCCAAGATTATGCGGCGCAGGGGGAGATTGCGCCATCAAATCAACGTGGAGAGATTCCAATCCTCCATTGTATGTAAGTAGAGAGACAGGAATGCAACTAGTGGTATATACAAAGATACAAACCATTAGGGACATTCATATACAGGCCATCGTGAAGTCGTGTCTTACCACTACCACAAGAGGGCTCTTCTTTTCCTCTCGGCGCTTTGCTTCCTCAAACACCAAACAATCACGTCTCCCTTCCTTCTCCAGTCATCGTGACCCCAGCTGTTCCATCCACGCCAGCAATCGCTATACGCGCTGCCCTCGAGGACCTCTCTCATGGTTGGCTCCATTTGCTCGAAGAAAACCAAATACTCCGGCCACGTTTTGCGGCCTTCTCGTCCATCCCATGCTTCCGCCGCAATCATGTATTCTCTGCCAAAGTCCCCTTTGGCTTTCCTACGGCTCCCAAACCATCCCAACCATGAACCCGTTTTCTTCTTAATCTTTGGAGGTGCTCCTAATGTTTTGGCGAGAAAAGTCGTAGGATTGGCGTAAAATTGGTCGGCTTCGTCGAGGTAGCTGGCTCGCGCAGAGCCATTCAAATTTATAGGCGGCTCACAAGTAAGTGCCCAGGCCTTAATGGAGGGATAGACGAGATGCGATCGCCATGGTGTGCTATGACAAGGCATAAGAAAGCCAACAGTCATGGTCGAAGGCGCAGGTGCGAGGAAGCCGGACGGTGGTTGACTGAGGTAATTTTTCGCATGCTGGTCGCGAAGATAGGTCATTACGGTAAGAGGCGCCGTCTGATGCGATGTGGTCGTAAGGATTGCGATTGTGATGTTGACAAGGACCAGTAAGCTAAGAATAAAGTGTTTAGGTTGAAATTGAGAGGAGCGTGGAATAGCAGGAGAGACTGCTGGGAGGAAGAAGGTCGTAAAAGGGGCGGCAGCAAGGATGTGAAGCAGCGGCAGAAGAGGGTATATAAATCGGACCTCTTTGTGGGAGATGAAAGATAGGAGGAATGGCACTAGGACCGCTGTGGCCGCTAGCTGAAACTTGATGGTCTTGGTCGGCGGTGTACTGTTCGAATAGGGAGGAGGGAGATCGGGAGGGAAAAGTGACTGATATATGCCGATCACGCCAAATGGAAGGAAAGTCGTCAAAAGCAGTGGGTATCCTTGCGAAAGATAATAATGCCAGTCATTTCTGCCGTAAAATACTGCGAGCGACTGAGCAATGTTGAAATATAGGAAGCGAAACGGTGGAAAGGTCCATTGTTCATAGTAAAGGCGGTCGATGAGGGTCGATAGAAGCAGAATGAGCGACCTATGCCTAGCTGTCAGAATTACTGTAGTAAGGGAAATCTTACTGAATGCATACCCGCAAAGTGCCACCTCTCGAAGGAGAGTAATTCTTTCCCTCTTGGTGGCTGGCAAGAGGGACAAGGATGTCAAGTGGATCCAGATTTGCGCTCCCTCCCATGGTAACGACATCATCTTCCCCTGTGTGCTCGTCCTCAGCAAAGCAAAACATGCGATACAGATCCAGATTAGAATGTTTGTCGGCCGAAGTATACAAGCCAATGCGGCAAGCAGCAGACAACGGCGAAGCCTGTTTGGCCAGTCAACGCTTTGCGCCAGGCGATCCCATAGACTGGGCACCGACTTTGCCATCACATCAACCTCATCTTGATCTTCATCCTGGCTCATTTGGCTTGTACCCTTTGAGTCGTCGTTCCCATGTTCCTGGCCTTTCCGCAGGCCGTCTTCATCTACTTCGTCCTCCTCACTTACATCCATGGACCATTGCCAAGGCCACAAACTTAGCGCCACGATTGTCAATGTAGTTTCAAGGCAATTCGAAAGAGTGCGCGTGGAGCAGAACCATTGCCATGGACTGCAAACGGTTATAGCAAGCTGCAAATATCAGCAATCGGCAGGCAAGCTGTATGTGGGCTCCCAAGATTGTACATCTCTGACAGAGAATCGGCGCTACATACTAGGGCCCATGCCTCATTACTCCTCGCGCCATATGTACGCTCTCCCAGCTTCCAGGTATAGTAGTCCCCCAACGCAGCAACGATTGCTTGAGCGACCTTCGGCGCGCCCACCAGTATGTCGGCACGATGACTTGGGGATAATTGCAGGATCCACGAGAGACCGGAGGCAAGCCTGTAGACAATGGCGAAGAGGGCTGGATGTATAGCCGATCGAAGGTGGTTCTTCCATTCCTTCATAAGGCATCAGCTTTTGTCAATGGCTCCGGCAGTGGTTTAATTACCCAGGTGATCCACGCTCCGCTGTTCGCCCCGAAAGCGATCTCCCACGCAGGCTCGAGTGACTGGAAGAACTCGTCGGGCTGGAAGAAGGTCTCGAGGCTCAGCGCATTCAGAATCCTGAATGCGACAAGAAACAAGAAAAGGTCCCGCGAAGGAGAAACCTGCTTGACCCTCTCTGTCGCGCGTCGTCGTAGACTCTTGGCATCATCTAGGCTGATGGAGCTGTCGATGCCGAACCTGGTGGAAGCCTGCGACATAGGCGTCGTCGGCGGCGACGACATTGCCAGACATCTGCTTTGCGCAAGGATGCAGGTGCATCGAAGGGGAATCTTGTTTGAGGCCCAAACAGCAATCCAGCGGGCCAATCCTTCGCCAAGCAAAACAAACAGGGCTGACTTCCTACAGGCTACCCGAAGACCCCACCAAAGGGTCTGAAGTGGCCCGCCAAAGGCCCGACACAAAGCGTCCTCCCACCCCAAAAGGCCTTGCCCCGCCCTCTGACGCACGGGTTGATGCCTCTAAAAGCAGGTACAGACGATTCGCTGGTAATTGCTGCAATTTCACTGGATCACACCTTCTCCACAAAGCCAGAAGATTTCTTGTGACAAGCATTTGCATGTCGGTAGAAGACCATTGAGAGAGTATATTCTCGTAGAAGATTTCATGCTTCCGACTGCAATATAACAATCACCCGCGTACCGCCTCTTGATAAAAGCCCACTTGCTTTGTTCTGAACTCAAACCCTAGCAAAAATTCCGGCCATTTTCAAAAGTTTCACAACATGGCACCAGTCGCAACCCCAACGGCCAACGGCCACACAGAAAGCGCCAATGGGACCACTTTGAAAGCCACTGCCCCTTCATTCCATCCGACCGGAACCCCAGATCCATCAAAATATCATGCTGCATCGACCAAAGAAGCCATAAGAAAGGACGAGACACACGCTGCACACAATTACCACCCTCTCCCAATAGTCTTCTCCCGCGCGGCTGGTACCAGAGTATGGGATCCTGAGGGTACGATTTATCTTTTTGGCTGCTCCGAGGTATGCCTGTAATACTAATTGAAATCAGGTAGAGAATATCTGGATTTTCTCTCAGCCTATGGTGCGGTCAACCAAGGACATTGCCACCCGGAGCTCGTAAAAGCCCTGACAGAGCAGGCTTCAAGACTCACACTGAGCTCTCGAGCCTTCCACAACGATGTATTCCCCCAATTTTCCGAGTTCGTCACGAAGTTCTTTGGTTTCGACATGGTCTTGCCAATGAACACGGGTGCAGAGGCAGTGGAGACTGCCGTCAAAATAGCCAGGAAGTGGGGGTATAAGGAAAAGAAAATCCCAGAAAATGAAGCCCTGGTGTTAAGTGTAAAGGAGAACTTCCATGGCAGGACTGTGAGTCGTTCCTATAGTATGCTAGCTCGACTGTCGGGGCTGACACATCCCATAGTTCTCTGCAATCTCCATGTCCACAGACCCCGAATCCCGAGAGAATTACGGTCCCCATCTGCCCAACGTTGGCTCGTATTGCCCAAAGACGAAGCAATCGCTTCCCTTTGATGATATCGAAGCACTAAAGACTGCCTTCAAAGCGCACGGAGAAAAGATTGCAGGCTTTCTAGTTGAACCGATTCAAGGCGAGGCAGGGATTGTAGTACCTGCAGACTCATACCTCAAAGATGTCCGGGCGCTCTGTGACGAGTACAACGTCCTTTTCATCTGTGACGAAATCCAAAGTGGTATCGCGAGGACGGGCAAACTATTATGTCATGAGTGGAGCGGCGTCAAGCCTGACCTGGTACTTCTGGGAAAGGCGATATCTGGTGGCATGTATCCTGTGTCGTGCGTACTTGCTTCGAAAGAAGTGATGCTCACGATCGAAAGTGGCACCCACGGATCGACATATGGCGGGAACCCGCTAGGATGTGCTGTCGCTATTCGTGCCCTAGAAATTGTCAGAGATGAAAACATGGCCAGCAATGCAGAACGCCTGGGTAACGTATTCCGCGATGGCCTCGAGAAGCTCAACAACCCGATGATTCAGACAATTCGCGGCAAAGGCCTCTTCAACGCCGTAGTCATCGATGAATCAAAGACAGGAGGTCATAAAGCATGGGCGTTGTGTGTATTGTTGAAGAAGAAGGGGCTTTTGGTGGGCAGAGCTCTGAAGATTGCACATTTGAAGGATACTGGTTATGCTGATGAATTGAAGGCGAAACCCACACACGACAACATCATTCGCCTCACACCACCCCTGGTGATCACTGAAGAAGAGATACAGAAAGCGTTGAACATCATTGACAGCGCCATGAAGGAGCTGCCGACGATAAAAGGGAAGGTAGAAGATTAGGTCATCTTATGACGAGAACTTCAAGTATCAAAAGCAGGTGTAGGAAGTTCTTCGAGGTTCCGTGACGGTTTCAGGGCTTGTTCCCTTTCCTTTTTTCTCTTCCGAATCGCAGCCATCGAAACTTGTTGCCGGTTGGAGTAAAACATTGGAGCACAGAGTAACGACGTTGGATTTGGCGCGCGGGATCACATCAGACTGTTAGACTTGTGAGCAATAGCGTATCAATCATGGTCTTCATATTAAACCCCTGACTTGGAAGACCTCGAGTGATGGTAAATGAGCGAGGTGAGATACAT
>JAABUI010001466.1_pt1 | contig 13665 bp, 24 predicted proteins | sample 5559111 | NCBI WGS metagenome assembly JAABUI01 (sample SAMN10711870, study PRJNA513365) | rock metagenome | isolation source: Antarctica rocks | place: Antarctica: Victoria Land, Buttleship Promontory
CATTCTTCCTCCCCACTGTCTCCGGTCTCGAGACGCGCTTCGACCTCTCAGCTGCCGCTAACGGCTCCGACGTACCATCGCAGCGACTTACACCCTCTGCGGCTCTGATGGAAAGCGATTTTACCCAGCGACTGACTGCGGAAGCCGAGGATGGAGACTGTGGGTCTTTCTTTGACTTGACATAAAGGTGTAGTTGACGGGCTACAGTCGCCGCCTTCTTTGAACACGCCAAAGCCGTATCGCCGGCAGCTGTCGACCTCGAGATCCGCTCCCTTGTCTCACTCGATCATCTCGGCCTGTTTCTGCATGCCTTCACCGCTCGGCTACGATCGCATTGCGACTTCGAAGCTGTTCAAGCGCTCATGAGCGTCTTCCTGACCGTCCATGCCGACGTCCTCATCGCCAATGCCGAGTTGCGAGGTCAGCTTGCCGCACTGCGAGAGGAGCAGCGGAAGGAGAGTAAGCGGCTGAACGAGCTTGTGGCGTATGCTATGGGTACCCTGAGCTTCCTCCGAAGTACGGGATGATGCATAGTATGACAAATGGCAATTCTTCAAGTGGTACAGATGGTGGGCTACTCGTCTGGATCCTTGTAATTCGCCATCGGATCGTCGAAGGTTTGCCTCGATAACCGATACGCCTCTGCTCCAAGTCAGCATGTCGTAAGCCGCATGATGATTGCTGTACTTACCCAACTCCTCCTGCGTGACATCCGTCTTGCTCTTCTTCGTCTGCTGCCAAGCCTCATCCTCTCCCATCTTCTTCCTCTTCCTCTCCTCGTCCATAGCACGCTTCAGCCTCGCCTTATCCAGCTCGACATCCTCCCCATCTTCTGCTCGCCTAGCTAGTTTCGGTAACTCCCCCGCGCCATTCTTTTTGCCCGAACCCATGTCGTCTTTGTGTTGATCGGCCAGAGATTTCTGGGGTGCTGAATCCTCTCCTTCTTCGGAGCGAGATCGGACGGGTTGCGCTTCAAGAAGGGCGGCGACGGAGGAGGAGGCAGTGGCGGACTTGCCGGCTTCGCCGGTACAGTATGATCCGGAGACTGATACAGTCAGCACGGATCATCTAATGCATAGACTGAAGATCGACTGACTGATGGAATGACAGCAGGCAAAGCCCCAGCGGCCTGCCTCACGATTATAGAACGATCCCCAGACGGCAGTATGATTGTTGACGTGTACGTCTTCCTCGTACTTTGATCGCGCCTTGGCTCGTTCCCGACCCTTGATGACGCTACCCGACCGGGAATACTCAACATCTGTTCTCATCAGCATCTGAAGGACAAGATGAGCAGAGCCGCTCACAGTCCTCTGTCTGCCCGTTGAGCAGTTCCCTCGGCATCCGCTCCAAATGCTCCTCCCCACCATATTTCGCAAGGATAGAGACCTTGCTCGTATCCTTCAATACCTCCTTCTTCTGCTGGAACTCCTTGTGCAGTAGCGCCCCGGCCGTAGGATTTCCGGTGATGTGTACGTTGTTCCCCCTTTGGACGGATTGCCAGGCGAAGAGCTGGAGCTTCTGCATATTTGTTGCGTCGCCAGTGAAGCGGGTGAAGTTGTCGCCTGCGAATTTCATCTGCAAATTGTGAGCATAATATCAGGTCAGCACGAGAGGACGCACGTCTTCTTGAGCCACGCCGACCTCTGGAGCATCACGCATTGATCGAGTCTTGGGGTCGTAGTAAGCAGACTCCGCGTCCAGGTTGATGAGATATTTCGCCGTGTCCTCCCGAATACGCAGGTTCCGGACGGTGATTCGAGTCTTCGTGTCCAGCTTCTGTCCCACCTGATCCGCTGCTTCCGCGTACTTGTCCTCATCCTGGTCATCCTCATCACTCGACCCGAAATCCTCATCATCATCCTTTGTCGCCTTTGCGACCTTCTTGACCGCCACCATATCCGTAGAAGTCTGCTTATCAATCTCCTCCTCCCTCATCTTCTGCCGTGCTTCCTCCGTCGCCTCGTACTCATCCACGATTACCTTGTACGACGTTGGATCGTACCCGTTCCACCGGTCCCGCTTCGCATCATAGTCCCCCTCAAAGGATTGGATAATCTCGTCCGCCTTGATATCCTGATTGCTGAACTTCGCCCCTCTCTTCCTCGGTCGTTCCACACAGTCCTGCTTTTTGTGCGTCATAGCCCCACAATTCTCACACGCTCCTTTGCGGTACTTCTTCGCCGCCGGACCGGCCTTCGCGCCCCGGTCATACCACTCGTCGAGCTTGGTATGGGATCGATCGTCATCATGTCGCCGTTGATGACTGAGCGAAGGCTTGCCGGTGTCCATATACCATGGTGCGCGGGTAATGTACTCGGGAATATGTGGATTGATGGCGTTACCCTCTTCGTCGACAGCGGCAGGGGCAGTACCGGCTTTACGGGCGACTTCGAGATCTTTTTGCCGCCTGTACTCTTCTCGGGATAGCTTGTTCCCAGGTCCGGCGCCTGAAGGAGGAGTCAGTACTACACATGAGACATTTCATCGTGGCTCTCACCTAGCGCCATCACATTCGGGTTTGCCGTCGTTGACATAATGTCAACTGTTGGACGGGGAAAGATCAAGTCCAACTTGTCCAAGGCGAGCTGAAAGAATGGTAGGGGAGAATATGCGCCACCAATGTCGGAAATACCGAAACGCCGGAGAACGGTGGAATGGATTCTTGAGCTCCATGTATCAATTCTCGTTCTATCTCCCCGTTTTCCTTACCCATCCAACTGACATATAGTATCATAACATGTGGCGTCCTGCAACACGAACCGGTACCAATGACGTGCGATTCTACCTCCCTCCTCCTTGCCGCTTTACTTACCCCCTCTTTCAGGTGCCAATCGCCGCTGGCAAGCGTCGTTTCGGTCTCCCCGAAGAAGCCCCTCCCCCAGCAGCTCCACCCAGCAACTACTCTCGTCCACCAGCAAGCGACATCCAGTATTTTAACGGTCGTCAGGAGCGCGATCGTGAGCCGGAGAGACCAAAGGAGGAGTACCGCCGTGACGAGCGGCGGGACGACTATAGTCATCGCAGAGACGACTACAGGCGTGATGAGCGTGATGATCGCGAGAGGGAGCGGTACGCGGATAGGGAGAGAGATAGGGGAGGGGATGGCGAGAGAAGGGAAAGGCCTAGGTGGGATGAGGAGAAACCCAAGGAACCGGAGAGGGATCGTGAACCCGCCCCGGTTGACGGTGAGTCATTCCTTCCCAAATTTTTGAAATCTCCAATAAATGCATTGCTGACGCGATCCTCCTCCATGTATCATATCCCTTTTCGACGACTGCTCGCTGCTGTACCCGAAATATTCGCTCGCCTGCCTTTTCATCACTTTAACCATTATTGCCCCTTTATCTCCCCCGCCTGTCGAATTCCAGACGGCCCTCGAAAGCGTAGATCGCGTTGGGGCGATGCGACTGAACGAGTCGAGGTCCCCGGTATGCCTGTAGCAGTGATGGGCAAGGTCTCCCAGACCGAACTCGATAACTACGCTATCCACGTTCGTCTCGAGGAAATCAACCGGAAGTTGAGGACCGGTGATGTCGTGCCTCCGGATGGCCAGAGGTGAGTCCGATCCTTATTACTGAATCATCTGCTCACACTTCAGCTAGGTCTCCTTCCCCTCCTCCCTCGTATGACGCGTACGGTCGTCGAGCCAACACCCGCGAGCTTCGTTACCGCAAGAAGTTAGAAGATGAACGCATGCGTCTGGTCGATCGCGCCATGAAGTCCGACCCTAATTTCCGTCCCCCTATGGATTTCGGCGCTCAGCGTCGAGGTCGACCGCAGGACAAGGTGTATATCCCGGTCAAGGAGTTCCCAGAGATCAACTTCTTTGGTTTGCTTGTCGGACCCCGTGGCAACTCCCTCAAGAATATGGAGAGGCTGAGTGGCGCAAAGATCAGTATCCGTGGCAAAGGCAGTGTCAAGGAAGGGAAGGGCAGGCCAGATGCCTGGGCGGCTGATGAGGATGATGAGCTGCACTGTTTGATTATGGCGGAGGATGAAGCAAAAGTCAAGGCGTGTGTGAACCTGATCAATAAGGTCATCGAAACTGTGAGTCGCTCAGATATGTTCAAGCATTGTCTTACCCTTTCATAGGCTGCGTCTACCCCTGAAGGCCAAAACGACCATAAGCGCAATCAGCTTCGAGAGCTCGCCTCGCTCAACGGTACCTTGCGTGACGATGAGAATCAGCTTTGCCAGAATTGTGGAGAGAAGGGTGAGTGTTCATCTCCCCGCGACGGAGTCCCTTTTGCTGACGTGAAAAACAGGTCATCGGCGTTGGGAGTGCCCGCAACAGCGGATGTACAGCGCTAACGTCATATGTCGGCTTTGTGGTGGAGGTACGTCCCACTCAACTCAACTCATCAACGGTCTGTTCTGACGACTCTTACAGCTGGGCACATGGCTCGAGACTGTCGTGGCCGAGGTGACCCCAATCTCGCGCAGAACAAGCAGACGGCCTTCGACTCGGAATACTCTGCGCTCATGGCGGAGCTCGGCGAAGGCGGTGGTGCTCCGGGTGGCGCTCCGGGTGGCCGCCCAGCTGGTGCCGTCACCGGTGGCCCAGGTGGTCCTCCGCCGGAGCCCGAGCAGCGGATCCCACCCTGGCGCATGCCCGAAAACTGGATGCCCAGTATGCCGTCTCGTTCGATGCGTGGACAGTCTCTAACCGTTGGGACAGATCAACGTCCGGGAGGCATGGCTCCGCCCCATGCTGGTTTCCAGCAACCATATACGCAAAACTCAGGCTACGGTTACGGCGGATATCGACCAGAAGCCGGCTACCCGGGTGCTGGCGCTCCGGGTGCTACTGATCCTTACGCTGCGTGAGTCTTCCTTATTCACAGAAAACCCATTGCTAAACTCTGCACAGTTACTACGCCTCCATGGGCCAGCAGGCTCCCGTAGCAACTGCTTAATGCCCGTAGAGGGATACTGAGACTTGGTTTGACCGACTGGAGAAAGCTGAGATCGTGACCTGTTTCTTTGCAGGGGGTGGTGGATCCTGATATTTGAGTGACTGATGTATGAGACGTGTATTGACGGGTGTCGCGCTCACCCGCAGCATTCCCGGTGTGTGTGTAGCATTTCCAAAGGATATAGCGAGTACAATTATTGGGCTACGAGTATCGCAGACAAGGTAAGAAGGGGAATGACCAGGGAAACGCCGAGATTGAAGCTGAGACTGCCCCACCACTTATGCTTTTCAAGCCCATCATCGATCCTGCCTCTCCGACTACTGGCCGTTTGCCTTGAAGCGGCTGGCCTGGTACAATCGGTTGTAGAAAAGGAATACCTCCTTGCGCGATGATACCGCTACATGACGCTTGCCCTGAAGCGGGTATCGGCTGCAAGAGTGGCGTCGTCGATCCCGCCGCCTGAATCTGCCCGTCACCCACCGTCTCTCCGGGCAAAGGCGACACCGGTATACCTGCTCCTGTCGGTGCTACTGCGATGTTTGGTGTCACGCTTGAAACTGTTGCCTTCACCCTGGGACAGCTCAAGTGACATTTCGAGGCGAAGCTTTGTGGATCCGCCAAGTCAGCCGCTGTGGGACAAGGTGCGATGCTGTTCGGCATCACATAGCACGCTCTGAGAGAGGGCGGGGGTGCCGTTGGAGAAGGGGCCCGAGTAGGAGTTCGAGGACAGATAGAGCGATGCCAGAGCTGTGTTTGCCGTGAAGGATGGAGGGAAGGAGCCTGTATGAAGTATGTGAGCTTCACGGGACGGCCTACTAAGTGGTAGCGACGACTGACCCGTGAGGGAGTTTGAGCGGACGTCGAGATGCGCGAGGTTTGTGAGGCCGGAAAGGTCGAAGAGAGACCCAGTACTGAAGGAGTCAGTCAGGACAGTGGGCTGTAGCTTTTCACTGACATGCTGTCTGTAGCTCTTCACTGACAAGCTGCAAGCGATGTCAGCTGAATCGTCTGGATGGGTGAGCGTGTAATGACTTATTGTACGACGCATCAAGTGCGCTGAGCCCGATTGACGAGCTGAGATCCGGCAGAGATCCGGCAGGGCCCCAGCGAAACCATTCGAGGCGAGATACACCTTTGCTCAAGCTCGTCGCATCCTGTATCGAAAACCGATTCAAGCCAGTATGTTGGAGGGAGAGGGAATCCAGCTTTGGCGCGTTGTTCCTCACGGTCCCTGACAGCTGATTATTCGCGAGGTTGATATTGATGATCGATGTCGAGGATAGGAGACTGGGCGGGATCGATGCCGTGATGTCATCGTCGAAGCGGGTCAGGGCAGGAAGACTGGCGAACCCGTCTGGCAGGGAGGTGATGGCGTTGCTCGAGATATCGCTGCACGTCCTCTCGAGATTCAATGGCGGGACGAATAAGCGGATCGAATCACTTAAAGCCTCAACAGGGCCGTCAAACCGAAGACATCGCTCGCCAGCTACATGGCGCGATAGTACTGGATCAAGTGCGAGCAATCTGATTTTTTCGGCCGAGCTTGACTTTGACGCGGCAGCACGATGCGAGGAGTGCGTTGGAGAGCCGTCGAAGTCGCTCTTGCCGGAGTTCCAGCCGCTGTTCGATTTGTCACCGTATTTCTCAGGGGATCCGCTGTCGTTATCGCCGTACGAATCGTATCGCCCTCGATCGCCTTCGTCGCCGGACCCCTTGCTCGAGCCAGAGTTTTGAGCCGGGACGGTGATATCCTGAACCGTCCTGATCGCCTCGGTTACCGTATCCTGATCATCCCTTGTTCCACTCATCGCCATCACCATCGCCGCGTCCGTAATCGTTCCCGGCCCCGATGCGTTGCGAATCTTGCTTGTCTTGCTCCCTACCGTTTCCCCAACGCTGACCAGACCGACCTCCCGCATGATCATTCTCGCCATCACTATCGGCCCCAGTTCCGCATCCTTTCCCTCCGCCTCCGCCTCCGTGACCATACTCGTTTCCTCCCTTGCTTCCGTGGCTGTACCCCCCTCGTCCGTCAGCATCATCAGCACGTCCACCTTGATTACCGCTAGCCCCATAGCTTTCCCCGCCATCATCGCCACAGCCCCCATTACTCCCTGTATCCCCATTCTCACCTTTGTGCCTCCTCCCCAACCCTTCCTGTGGCAGATCCATCATAGGTGTCCACGGCACCTGATCCAAATACTTGTTTCCCCCTTCACCACTCGAAACACTGTTGGACACATCTCGAGGTGAGATCGCCCCTTGATGGAGGATGACGTCCTTGACCCCGTCCAGCCGATTGAACGGAGCGAGACTGGATGGTCGGCGGGAGAACGAGAAGTAACCGAAGCGTCTTTGGGTGAGGGCGGCGGGATGAGGAGGATCTGCACGGGTAGGATCAGGCGCATCACGGGGAGTGTGCTTTGCGGATTGATGGAACGGAAGATACCAAGAGAGATCCCCTTGTATCCAATCTAAGTAAAGGTATCGGCAAAAAAAGTGAAGCGATGCTTCTTGATAGCAAAAGCAGTCGCGTCCTGAGCGCCAGCCACTGTGTTGAGTGGAACCTCGAAGCAGAGACACCGTGCCGCTCAGTATACTGCTCTCCTTATTGATGGCTGGCAAGTCTCATCGAGACAAACAGTGCTCGGAACATGCATGGGATGAGTAAAGTTGTACGAAATTGTGGACTTCGTTTCAACGAAACTGCCTGACAGGTCGGAATTGGGCGATTGGGATCCTACCAGACCTCATCCACCTTGCTGCGGTGAATGCAGAAACCCTGACCCATCTCGTCAGCAAAGCTTACAAGGTGGCATGCACAACGCACCGGCGTCACCCATTCCTTACACCCACATTGCACTCCCGCCCAATCGAAATTGCCAATCTTGACACCGCACTTCTCGTTTGGGCAGACCAGCTTGCCCCCGATATCACCGTTCTTCAGAACCCGTTCCATCCACGTGAGCTTGGTATGTATTGTCAGCGATAGTAAGTCAGACAGATACAGGGACATACCGGCTCGACGAAGTATCCGGAGCATTTAGGATTGGCGAGTATCGGAGGACCAGCGTTCTCAGAGCTCATCCGACCGCCTCCGGAGCTATCGGCGGGTGCCATAGGGAGCAGTGACGTCTTCCTCGTTACGCTGATTGATGGCCCAGTAGGCGGGAAGGTATGTGCTGGAACGTACGACGAGGCAATCTTCTCCGGTGACGATGTAGGAGACGATTGGGATGACGAGGACAGACCTCTCGTGCCTGATGGGGTGGTGCGAAGAGCTTGGAGATGAGCAGGGAGACGAGATGCAAGCTGTTCTGCAGTCTGAAGCTGTCTGGGCGTGTCAGTAGAGGCTGTTCGGGATGTGACTTTGGGGCTGGGGACCAATGGGCTGATGGGGAAAATGGGGGAATCAACGCCTGCAAATCGACCCCCGGTGCTGACTTCTGGCGAAGAGGCGGTCAGGATGACTCCCGGTGCCGTTGACCGAGATAACGGCGTGCCCGACCGCTTGCTGTGCCTCGAGTCCTGGCTGGTCCCCATGTCGTGGGTAGGCTGTATGGGCGAAGGCACACCCGAGAACGTCGAGTCGTGGCGGGATTGAGAAGCGGCTCCAGGCTGTCCGGTGAGGGGGTTGATTATGTTTGACACCACAGACGGACGCCGCTCGGTAGAACCCGAGCCATTCGCGCTTGATATGCCAGGTGACGGTAGATCGAAAACGGAAGGTGTGCGTTCTTGTATAGGGGACTGATCCAGAATGTGATCCATCATGTGCTCGCGAACTGCGAGGTGTCGCCTAGGAGGAATGTCAGGGCTCTGAATCTTTATGCCTGACCGCAACTCACCTGCACATCTTACACCGAATCTTCCGCCGTCTTTGACCTCCCGTAGGAGAGGTAGGAGCACTCAGCGTCGGTGTCGCCGGATACTTCGCCATCTTGTCAACAGGTGGAGCACCTCCATCTCCATCTGCAGGTGCTTTAACAGGGTTTCAAGCACATGCAATCTCAGCTTACTCAGAAATTGGCTCGTCGTCCGCTCCATGTAATATTGCCGGGTAGATCGATCCCGAAGCGTGAATCTACCGTCCGCATTATAAAGCAGCACCAGCTGATGCCAGAAGGTTGCCGAAGGACTACATTCTATCAGCATCCATCTCGCTAGGTGCGAATGGCATACTCGACGACCGGCCGTTTCTCCTTTATCATTGCCACCGCTTCCATCGGGTCCAGCTCCATCGTTTGCATAAGATACGCCGCCACGACAGTCGCACTCCTTGACATCCCAGCTTGACAGTGTACGAGCACGCCTCCAGCCTTCGTCTCCCCCGCTTTTTCGGAAATCACCTTGTCCCGCGTCAGCGTTAGTGCCTTAGCCGCTGATGGGTCGAAAGACCGTCGTCGCCGGTCAAGAGCCTCTTGCATCCATGCGACGCAGGAGGGAAGGTGCGTGAAGATGTCGGTGTCTGCAGAATCGTCGATCTCAAGTGGGTAGTGAGCGAATTGAGGGGCGAACACCAGTGCGGGTCTCAATACCGAGAGGATATTGGTCTGGGCGTACTATCAGCTCAGCCCAGGAGGTGAACGTTTGCACCGACTACTCACGATACCCCGCTCTTCCAAGCCTTCCTTGTCCATCGCGGCTACCAAATCCCCGATCCACAATCCCTCGATCACTTCCTGTAACGGAATGACTTCTGGCAGTCCCTCCTCCCTCTCCTCGTTGTCTGCTCCAGGAACCTGATGTTTTTGAGCCACGTACTCCGCCTCCTCAGGGTCGTCTTCCGAACCCCTCATCTTGCCATACTGCTGCAGCTTGCGGGCAGCAGCTTTCAATGATCCAGTCTCATCGACCGTTTGATATACATCCTCGACGGCGTCGATGTCGGGTTTCGCGGCATCGGCAGGCGGACCACCGGTAAGTTCGGGATTTGAGAGGCTCGGGAGCTCAGGTCGAGGCATGTCGCGTCACTAAGGAAGGGGCGAAGGGCGTCAAGAACACCACAGCTCTAGGTCGAAGTGGGAACAGCAGTCCACGATTTCGACTGAGAATGGGAGTCTCCTCTTGCTGAATGGAAGGCAATGGCTTTTCGTCCACCCGCGGACAATGGTATTTCCATCGATGAAAGCGATGAATCTAGTGGGTATTTAGAAGAAGGTGGGAAGCTGAGGCGAGCAGCTCGGGGCCAGAGAATTTGAGAAAGGAGGCAGGCCAGAAAATTGCGACGGGATTCATTGCGTTTCATCTTTGAGGTTCCGATCTGTACCTGGCTCTTCACTGAGAGCATGGTATCGCCGAATAAGAGGATCTGCAGCACGGATAATAAGACAAGGGGCGTTGATTTGTGTGCTGACCGATGTGGAAAATCCCGTTCAACAGGGATGACGGGAAAATCAGACATATCGAGACTCAGCGATGCGCTATATGAGCCATTGCTACTGTAAAAGCCGTGCATTGATCATAACCCGCTTTCGGTCCGTCAAAAGGCCATCTACACGCCCTCTGATGCGGAAGTCAGCAAGCTGCTCCTGCAAGGTGGAGGTGCTCACGTGTGAGAGCAGCGTTGAAGCGGTTGACCTTTGCTGAGGCGGAAAGGTCGACTGCGTATGCTGTCAGCATGAGAGCCACGCTATCGAGCGGCTTAGAGTGCGCGACAGGTATCTGATTGCTAGATGTCCTGTTCGATGCCGCTCGGCACTTTCTGCGGAACTCACTCGTCTTATCTCCAAAGTCCACTAGCAAACCGCCCATTACTCCCGGGTTGACCTGAAAGCTCGATCAGCTGACTACAGCGGGCCTCTCCTTTTTTGCCCGCTTACCCGGTTGACGATCTTCAGCGTCTTCCCCTGCGCCATCTGCGTAGCCTTCAGCGCCTTATCCACTCTTTGCATCGCCGTCCTGTCCAAAGCCTCGGCAGAAGTGACCTCAACCTCCAGCTCGCCCCGGTACGCCGCCATAAGGGAGTGAAAGTCCTGGAAGACCCTTGGCGCGGAGGATAGTCGTCCGTTCTCGGAGAGTACGGATAGGAGGTTGAGTAGGATAGGTGAGGAGCCAGAGGGGACCAGGCCGGACAGAGCAGTGTTCCGCTCGGCTGCGGAAAGGGTAGGGTTTTCTGAATTCCCTAGAGTCAGTACCCACGCGTAGTGTAGGACCAAAACACACGGATGAAGGAAGCGACCTTTGGGTCATCTTTGATCTTCTTGTCGAAGGTCTCGATATCCTTCGCGAGACCTTCGAGGTCTTTTGATGACTTCTTGAGCGCGGCAAGGTAGGTCGAGGTAGCATACGTGCCGGTGAGGGTGTTTAACTGGATAGGAGCCTGAATGTCTGGGTTAGCGCATGATCTGCTTCAGCGAGAACCAAGATGGGGCAGAAAAGTGAAGACGCCATTCTACAGGAAAGCACGCTTGCTACCCGCGGTGCCATACGGCTTCAAACAGAGGTCTTGACTGACCTTCACCGAAGACGCCGCGGTGGCGTATCGTCGTGAGAGGATCGACCGCATAATGGAAGCCATCTTGACCGGGAGAATTGATGTCTACAACAAAGCAGACTGACGTTCGAGTTTGAGCGAGCCTAACGGCTTTACCGGTATTAACGACTATGGCGGCTTCTGATCCGCTCCATTCATGGGAATTCTACCGATGAAACCCCTTTATCCCTTTTTAGAGATGTCGAATTACTGGAATTTGACAACCCTCCGAGACCAATGATACGTTCCTTGGGCCGCGCCCTTTCCTGAGCTTCCCGTTGCTCTCCTCGCCAAAGCTCCGTCGCCATTCCCGAACCTCCTCCTCCGGCCCGACCAAAGCCTCCCATCGACCACGATGAATCAGACTCTTCCTGTCCCACTGTATTACCCCTCGTCCAGCTCGTCCTTCCCTCTCAGTCCGCCCTTCCCCGGTGACGTCCTTTCGATAGCATATGATCCAGTTTTCGAGGCTTCCATGCCTCGGGGGGACGGGATAAATGGGTATCACAGGGAGAACAATACTGGTCAGCTTGATGGACTAGGTCGGAGCGCCTATGAAGGTGTGGAGCAGAAGTACATCCAGACTGGTGAGATCCAACGTGACTGTCGGCCATATGCAAGCTGAACTCGATCAAAGAGGTCGAAAACTACCGTTTCCCGACACCACCGGCAACCAGCACCCGAGATCCCCTTCACACCTTCTCTCATCAGTCGTACCTCCCTAACCCTCGATTTGACAACGCTACCTACCATTCCGCTCCTTATCCCCAGAAGTCTGAAGCTTCCGCCTTCCTTGACCTCGACCTCTCTCAGCCTGGACCGTCAATATACCGGTATGCCGAGACGAGCAGTGCGCCCAGTATGCCGGAGGAGCTGGTCGAAATCGAGGATGCCGAAGAGGCGGGACCGGACGACGGGGACAACGAGGAACCGCTGTATGTGAATGCGAAGCAGTACCATCGGATCCTCAAGCGGCGATTAGCGAGGCAGAGGCTGGAGGAGCTGAATCGGCTATCGAGGTCGAGCAAGGTGAGCTCGGCTGCCCCTTGCAGCAGATACTTGACTGCTGGTGAATTGGCGCCACGCTTACATCACGCCTCCAGCCGTACTTGCATGAGTCACGACATCGACACGCCTGCTCCAGACCGAGGGGGAAGGGCGGTCGTTTCCTGACTGCAGACGAGATTGAGACGCTCAAACGGGACGAGTCGGCCAAGGCAGGGATGACGGAGAGGGAAGGTACCATAGAGAGTAGACTTTCGACAAGCGATAGATCAGCTTGAGAGGCTGGTGAGCATGTCAGTGTAGTATAGATGTCTGGTGTATTGTTGTCCTACCCACATGTATTCATGGCCTTGTCTTTCGGCCGAGGAGCGGGCCCAGGTCATGATATGGATATTTGAGACGATTCGCGAGCAATCATGCTTTTTGGCGCGTCAGTCTCCAGTGAATAAACTCGCCTTCTCTCCAGGGTTTGACACATATTTGACAACGAAAGCTGCCGACTGCTTTCACCAGCGAATACAAGCGGAGCTGTGTCTTCAGTGTGCGACGGAGAACTAAGCATCTCTTGCCTGAAGAACGGAGTCACGCTGGCGATAACGCATCGATTCTGTTCCTTTCGGCTGCTGCGACGATTTTTGTACACTCAATTCTTGTTGACCACGACGCCTTCCTCGACCCCTCCCAAATCAGATCTAACCCCGTCATCAGCGGACTCTTCATCATCCATCCAAAATTACTGACCTCAATCGTCTGAAACTTCAAGCTCACCTCCCATCAAGCCCTCCCTCAACTCCTCAAACCTGTAGACCTTGCCACCCTCAATCTCCATCGCCCCCTCCACAAATCGATCCAGTAGACACATTCGCAGAAAAGTCACCCCATCGTCCCGGCAGAAAGAAGCGGAGAGGAGAGGCAAGTTCGAACGGGGTCATTCTCCTCTTCTTGATGGATCAGTGATGCCGGTTGAGTCGCACCGGCCACCGTGCTGGCCATTAAAGGATCATCACAAAGTCTTGTTTTGTCCGTTACCAATGTGACTCGGTGGTGCATGTCCGGCTTGTTGAGTAGCGTGAATAGAAGGCGACAATATCAACGACAGATCCCGTTTCGAAAACCCTGAAGATCTACGGAGATCAGCCATTCTCCGCTCATCATATGTTGCAACTCGCAAACTGTCCTACTACTGCAGACTCTCATCTCTCACAATGCCCAAACCATCACCGTTCTCATCACATCTTAGGCGGTTCCTTCTACAGTCTCCCACAG
>JAABUI010001468.1_pt1 | contig 13664 bp, 14 predicted proteins | sample 5559111 | NCBI WGS metagenome assembly JAABUI01 (sample SAMN10711870, study PRJNA513365) | rock metagenome | isolation source: Antarctica rocks | place: Antarctica: Victoria Land, Buttleship Promontory
CTGATCTTATATTGAGAGCGTTGGCATGCCGAGATGCAGCTGCGTAGGTACTGCCGCTGACCAATGATTCGCTTACGATAAGAACCTCGTGAGAATCGACGCCCGTCTTGAAATGGAGGGTTGCCTGCATGAGTTCTGCATGGCCACGTATGATGGAGGGTTGAGGGTCTGGAGTCAAAGCCATCTCAGGGTCTAAAGCCTTTTAGCGCTGAGCGCGAAAATTGGCGCTAGGAATGTTCAATTCATAATCCAAGTAAATTCTAGAGAGTCGAAATTAAGCATGTATATTATAACATAATTCTGAAACTCAAGGAATGTAAGACATTAATCCATATTAGAAGATTTTGTCAGTACCATTGGTGAAATGAGCTGTCTGTTCTCAGCGCCAAGCAAATCAAGGGTCCCTATTATGTAGGCACCGCCAGAGACCTGGCAGTTTCAAGAAATTCAGCCGCACCAGAGTGTGATATGTCTCATGACCAATCCTATCACCATCAACTCACCGCAGACGTGATTGGACTCAATCTCGATCACTGTGGAACTAGGGTGTCAAGGAGGGGTATATGCGGCTAGGGAATACCCTGCTGGTGCAGCCTGCCGCACAGTCAGGATGCGTCCGAATGTTGGTAGTCACACTGGGTCCAGCTTCGACATTATCGTTGCATGACATTCACTTTTAGTAAGAGATTGAGCCGATGACCATTAGAATGCCATCGTCATCCGCAAACGAACGAGAACCTCTACTCAGACACGAGGATAGCGATAGCATTGATCATCAAAGTGGACAGCTTCCTCCATTTCGATTGTCGAAGCTAGCAAGATACTGTCTTCTCCTCTCCTTTCTCCTTGAATTATCCAACAATGTACTGGCAGTCCCTCTGATATCGCTGTTCGAACGAGCAATTTGCGAAGCTTACTTTCGCAAAAATGCTCAAGATACATTGAGCCTATCTCTTCCTATCGATGAAGTTTCCTGCAAGCTTCCGCCGATCCAGAGCGAGTTGGCAAAGCTGAGAGGATGGAAAGGATTCTTCGAGACGCTGTCCGGTACGCCCCTGACGAGACCTTCTGTTGCTCAAATTTGGACACATCTAACTCATAAAAGCCTTATTGGTGGCTTTTCCAGTTGGTCACATAGCTGATCGCGTGAGCCGTCGCAAGATCTTTGCTGTAATTTTGTTTGGCATGCTCGCAGCTCTTTTATGGACAATACTGGTCGGTAAGACTCAGCTTCTGTGTAATCGCCTACATTGCTAAGGACGCAAGCAACCCGAAACACTCTTCCCCTGCGCCTAGTCTGGCTGACTTCAGTATTCTGCATTTGCGGGGGAGGATATTATACTGCAGAAATGATGACAAGTGTCATGATCGCGTCTGCATGTTCTGAGCAGGATCGGTCAGTTCCTCATGAAAAGACACTATAACAAAGCTGCTCATATTATGTTCTATAGGACCCAGACTTTGTACTACGCGTACGCTGTCTTTATTTCGACCGAACTGCTTGGCCCTCCTTTGGCTTCGGTCACGTCAAGACTATCACTCTGGGCACCTCTCATGACAGGTCTTGTAACAATGCTATCATGTTACGTTGTTCTATTCCTTATGCCTGAATCTCAACCTATCGACGCAACAGCCAAGCATTCCAGCAGCGAGCTAGGGTCGGACTTCTGTAGCTCCTTCTCCACCAACGTAAGTCAACTGAGCCCGGAAGAACGGGACAAGTGGGGAAAGCCACCGATTGTTGCTCTGTTCCGGAAGCGTGATATGATATTTGCATTGCCGATCTTCCTGGTCGGGGTCTTTCGAGGTATATCCTTGAGAATACTCCCTCAGTACGTATCGATTAAATATGGATGGAGGCTTGAACAGGTAGGTTGTTTGGTCTACCGCGGACAATCAGCCTCACAGCTGATCGAGTTCCCAGACGAACGTTATCTTAAGTGAAGTGGCTCTCGTGAACCTTATCCTCTTCTTCCTGGCTTTGCCGAGTTTGATAACGTTGCTGAAATCGTGCACCTCGCTCTCCAGTCAGGGTATCAACCTCTGGGTCGTCCAGTGCAGCTTGCTGATACTTATCTTCGGGTCGATTCTTCTTGCGCTCGCCCCATCTTCAGTGCTTCTTATGCTGTGTAAGTGTAGGATTATCTCAATGATCGGAAGCTGAGGATTTCTAGCTATTGCTATATACGCAACCGGATTTGGTGCTAGAGCAACCCTTCTATCCTTGGTCACGGCGTGGTTCCCCGAGGATTTGAGGGCTCGCCTTTACAGCACCATCCTTGCTATTGAGCAAATCGGTATGTTAATGGGTGAACCGCTGCAGCAGAATCTCTTCGCCTGGGCTATGCATCTGACGAAGACTTGGCTGGGCCTGCCGTTTCTTTTCAGCGGTGTGAGTACTCCCTATACATCAGTTGACGGCATTTTGACCCTGAGACAGGCCTGCTATCTGTTCGCTTTCGGCTCCTCACTCTTCATGAGGGTGGACTTTGATATTTAGGATCTGCAGACCCTGTGTACCAGTATCAGTCTCGCGTAAATTAGCGGGCTTCGCGATATTGAGCATGATAGGGACCGAGAGGGTTGCTCGGTACATGGCATAGCGACGTTTAGCGTCAGTATTGACGCCTTGAGAAGTACTCCTGCACGCTACTGAGACCCGCCATGAGAAAGTACCTTTGATGCGAACAGCACACATGCCGGAAGATATTCAGTAGAGGATTCATACATCCAATCAGCCGTGAAGGCTGCCAGTCAACCTGGCACACATCCAATCGATTGGCCAGTAGACCTTCAACGGATCATCGATTCCAAACGTGGCTAAGCGATCATTACCCCGCATAAAACGATCGTGGGTGAAATTGTTCGGATAGGTAATAGGGGTCCTACTGAGATGACCAACTTCTGTTGAGCGTGGGGTTTATGCATGATCAAAAGATGGATTGGTCGACACAAACCCTGCTTGAGGCTCTGCTATGCGCACCTTCCGCATTCGATGGTGTCATCTGATATTGCTGCATGATAATCACGAAAGAAGAAGACTGATAGAGGCTCTGTTGCTGATTTAGTGCTCACGCAATTGTAATGGCAAGATAAGACCCATGGTCGGGACTGCCTAGATAGGTGTCTGGCCTTATGTCGGAATGTGATTGGATCGCTAGTAGATTGTGAGGCTCATTTGTAACATATATCTACCTCTGAACCTCCATTTTCAGTGTCAATCAACGAGACTCTGAATTTGCCGAAACTCCAAGATCAACTCATTCGCCATCACAAGGACTGTATCAAAAACGCTCAAGGGTATTAAGACTGGACCCTTGCTTCAGGAGCTAGGCTGACGACGGATTGATAAGGGAGCATGGCCATTCCACACATCGAAGTCAAGCAGCCGCTTGAACAACCGTGGAAGGATTGGTATCACGCAAACGAGAACCCGGATAAGACTGTTCATTATGTTGTCCCTGTAATGGCAGCTGGCAACCAGGCACCTGCTTCGCAAAAGAATGGCCGCTTGGATCTAAGTAAACCAAAGGCATTCGACGGAGGTGACACAAAGAGAGATTGATGTGCTGTAATGTGCGCTGTAAGCTGAACTTCAATTCGCAAGGACACTGAGAGATCCAATGAGGAAGTGGGCTTGAACAACTTTTAAGACCTTGAACCTTTCCTGAATTAGCGGCGACCTCAGCTGATATCCCTTTTGTATCAGCACATCCGCTGAGACGACTTGTCCTTTCGGGTACAATGCCCTGATGCTTTTAGAGGGCTGGGTTGTTGAAGGGCCGTCTTCCAGTAAGGCTCACATAAGAATTGATTTTGGGGAAGTAGAGCTTCCTACAATCAAAGGTTGCCTAGGCATTGGTTATTCAGGTCGGAGTCAACAGTATGGGCAATGGAATACAGCTTTGTTTTACACACACTGGTAAAGAGATCAATAGATATTAATGACGACCGTTCGAGGGCATCACCAGATCCCACCGGCTTCTGTAATTTAGCAAATTAGCTCAATATAGTCACATTAAATGGATGCGTAGCCAAATGAGGACACCCTGCCATTTAGCCTGTCTAGCGCGGGGTTTTTCAAGATGGGAGATAAAGTCACATCTAGATCTGGTTGAAACAAATCCAACTCACACTTCGATTTCTAGAGATCGCGTCGGCGAATGTGAGAAACATGGACATCCAGACAATCTTTCCGTATCTCGCACGAGAAGTGCTCTATCAAAAGCAGAAACCATTTGCGACAGACTTCATCCCAAAAGTCTCTGGCTTCCCGCTCACAAATCATGTCTTCGAATTTATGGAGCTTGTGGTTCAAGATGCTCAACCTTTCCGAGATCGTTTCAGTCTTGAAAGGAATGGCTTTTGTTTTCTGAGCTCAAGCACAATGCTGAAAAGTAGCGACGCAAATGATGCTAGCGTCGTAGAAGGCCTTTACTATGCCGAGATAGAAGCAGCTCTTCACAAAAAATTTCCAGAATACTCGAGACTAGACTGCCTTGATCACCAGGTATGCAAAATCCAATCCCAGGTTGATCAGCCTAAGGAGGCATAGATTCGTAGGAGAAGTCCGAAATTTCCGGAACAGCCTGGGGTAGTGGTTGAGAGCGCCCAACCAGCGGTACTTCCTCATACCGATTTCAGCGAAAGAGGCTCCGTCTTGGGAATGGAGCATTTCTTCCCTGGACAACAAGAGTTCTACGACGGAAAGGACTATGACATCCTCAAGTTGGTTCCATAAATCCGCTTCAAAGGACAAGGAGACGCTAAGTGCCCGAATCTAGTGTTTGGCGCGTACTCAAGGGGCCAAACAATGATTGGCCACTCGCGGTTTGCGATTATCAAAGCGTCGATCGTAAAGGAGACGTGCTGCCAAACGATGTTTTACACGAGGACTGCGTCGGAGAGAACTGGCTTCTCCAAAAGTCCCGTGGCCACTCCTGGTATTACCTCAGTGAGCAAAAAGTTGAGGACCTGATCGTGTTTCGAAATGTTGACTCGAAGAACGAAAGATCGAGTAGGTTCCAGGTAAGATACAGCCCCTGGCCTCAGACTGATAGAAAGCATAGGAGCCTTCCATGCGGCCTTCGATTCCGGAGTCTCGAGTAGTCAACCACGAGAGAGTATCGAGGTCCGCGTGGTAGCGTTCCGCTGATTCCGTGGCACGATTCTCGCGTCTATGCACTTGTGAAGTAAGTCCATCTCTTCCGTGACCTTTGCTAGCGTTCCGATTGGAGCTCGAGAGATGGGGATCCTACAATCGGCGTCAATAGGTCCAAAGATTTACGTGTTGAGATTGGCCTGGGAGCGTGGTCTATGGGTTGTCGAAGATTTCGCGAGTGGCTAGTAATGAAATGCGTGTATCAATTCATTACCCTAGACTTTTCATCAGGAGGTGGGAATACGCCAAGTCAGACGCATATTTCACGTTATTACCTTGATCTCGTGTCGGGAGGCGATGGCTCAGCATTGCAGGGATATCATCTACCCATTGACCCATTTCAGGTAGTCGATATGAATCTGCAAAAGAGTAAGTCGTTATCCGGAAAACTCCTTCCGGCAGGGTATAAGTTAAAACTCAATCTGATAGTTGATGGACTCTTGGACCCACAGAATCAGCGCTGACAACGTCGACTCCAACGTTCAGTCTGCAGCCTATAGAGTGGTTTGCATGAAAACAATCTTGAAATATCGTAAATGGCCTCCCAGAAGACTTCTCTGCGAAGGTAGTCAATAACGCTTGTAATGCTATGTACATTAAAATTCTCTGTTCAGCACTGGAATCCCGTATTACCCTCTCTCTTCCCACTATCATACGCACCAAAATTACTATGATGCGCCTGATCGTTACTACCCCAAGTCTGATCCCCATACTTGAAATTAATCGGATCATCATCCACAGCTCCACACGTAACCTCCATAGCAAACGGCAACGCGCTCTGAAAGTCATCTGCCTGCCCGTTCAGCGCCACTGAGGATGTGGTGTTCTGGCATCCGTTGCAGTTCTTCAGGGGGATGGGTTGCTGGTTCGCGTCGAAGAGGGAGACGTCGATTACGTATTCAGGGTTTGAGGGGTGCGCGGGATCGCCGTCTTCGTTCTTTTGGTATTGCACGACGTGCATTCCACACCAGCCTGTGGCATAGGATGGAGGCGCGGGGGCTGCGGATGTTGAAGCAGCAGGGGGTTCGGTACTGGTAGCGTTTATATTGGGGAGATCGGTGGGCGCGTCGCCGACCGGTGGGGTGTCGGCTTTCAGGTCTGTATACTGTTCGCCAATGTAGTCGCACAGGAGCTCGCCGTCGGGATTGGTATCATTTGGAGGGTGACAATTTTGTGGCCATGTGAGATTTGGATTCTCCCCTGCGCCGACTATGACGTCCGCATCCCCGGCGTCGATCTCGTCATCATAAGTGGCGCCATTGTTGATATCGTTGCCGCTCTCGGGGTCAACGGTAAATGTTGCGTAGTCAGGCTGTGTCGAATCGTCAAAGAGTTGACGTTTTGCCTTCGCCCCAGAAGACTTGCCCCAGTTGTAACTAAAGTACGCTGACGTTGCGTACCAGGCGTAATTATCCGCGTTCATGACTACCTCACGGTTGATGGATGCTTTGGTATCGTAGGAAGAAGGCTCATCTCCTGCTGGCACATTGAGCCAGGCCCATTCTTTACAGCGACTCGCGCCGTAGACTGTGCCGTAAGCCCCGTCAGTGCTGGGAAGGAGCGTCGTATTCACGTCGATGATGTTTTCGCAGTGGCCAAGCATTGCAACGTGCATGTATTCATGAGCCATCAAATGCTCATATGACACCAGCTTGTTCACCTGGGAGGTACGTCCGGCTTTGAGAATGTCGTTGGCGTACCTCCTTCTGAAGAAAGTTGGACAGAAAGTGACTTGCCAACCCTTGCCGGTGCGTTGAGGACTTGCAGTATATGCACCCACCCCAAAATCAGAATCGGTACATTTGTGCAGTAGCTCCTCCTCGCAGCGGTAGGAAATTTGCTTCAGCTCAATGAAACGCCCAGATTTGTGTCCAGTCGTCGCCCAGAGGCGAGCTTGCGAGATGCTATTTCGAATATTCCCATACAGGGCAACGTTTTGGGGATCGTGCTGCAATCGAATGTGAGCAATTGTACCAAGAACTAGCCCTATGCATTTCCTCGGTAGGGTGTATTACCTTCCAACCCTGATTTTTGTTTGGACCAAAAGGATTGACATCAAGAAAGTACTGGGACCAAGCCCAGCCTCTCTCCCAGCCGTAGACGGCGTCTGCTAGGAAATCCTGAGTCGATATGGCAACTTGCTTGAGAATAGCCTGCTGGTCAGGATTGCATTCCTGAGTCACGTAATTGAAATTGATGCCAGGCGTTGAGTACGTCAGTTGACGTTCTTCCAGCCCCGCGTCTTCATCATTGCTCTGAAGTGGAGCCGCAAGTGTGATGGAAAGCAAGGGTAGAAGAGAGAGGTATTGGAATAACATAGTGAAAGCAGACCCTCGCCTGATAGAATCAAAGGGTTGTGCAGATAGATTGAAGTCTTTCAAAGAGCCTGAAGCATCGAAAACGCAAAACAGAGAGAAAAGAACCTGCGAGCGGACGCTTAGGAGGGTCAACGTCCCCTGTGATATACCAGTAACAACAGATATGCCAAGGCGTTGGAAAATAAGTACCTACAGAACCTTAACAAGATTGAAATGCACTAGGCTCAAGTCTAGTCAGTAAGTCGGATGGTAGCAAAATAGAGATGTAGCCTCTGCCATGCCAGCAGATTGTTCTACGGTGCCAAATGTTGACGGCGCAGCATAACTAGCATGGCCAGCGCTGATGCACAGCCGTTGTTTCGAGGACCAACAGGCGTTTACCAAGGGGGCTGCATCGTTACTGGCTCACTCGCGTCTTCAAACATTATTAATATTAGGAAAGACTGGATTAATAGATTGGCCCCCAGCGTTAGCATCGCTAGTCTCTTGAAAATACGGAGATTGGATCAGTTGGATGGCACGCCTTGCCCTGGGCCGCCGGCTACCATCAACCGAGCAGCGCCAAAGCGTGGGTGTTTCTTGGGTTAAGCTCAATCGAGCCTAGTGGGAATAAGCTTGAAACACTACCTTACTGCTTACCTACCAACAATCTCATCTCAGCCTCAGCCTCAGGCTAAAAAGTGTCTCGAGTGTTCTCTGCCTCCATGCAGAACATTAAACAGAGCTCTTGGCATTAGGCCCCTCCAAAATTAACCATATTGGAGAGAGATTGCCTGAGATGTGGGGGGAATTGTGGGCAATGCCCAACCCAAGAGACTTTGGGTGACCTTCGTGACCTTCATCCTGTCCGACATGTTTCTAGCATCAGTCAAAGCATCTTTCGTCTGAACACATCTTGCTCTATCACACCATGCGTCTCGGTGCTGCGAAGCTCATCATTACAATAGCAGGCTTGTCCCACTCCACTGCAATGGCGCAATCGTTCTTGGGCCTCAGTCTTGCTCCAAGGCTCATCACCGTTGCCGAAGTTTGGCAGAACCGCTCCGCTGGTCCAATTGTGCAGCTGGAGGGCAGTGAAGCATACCAGGCAGCCTTTGCTGGAATTGCCAGGCAGGAATCACAGGAAAGGTCGGTCTATACAAACCACGACATACCCCACAGTCATCATGCTAATGCGGCTGGCAACTTTTAGAAACGCCCTTATCAAAGCCCTCACAGGGAGCCTCAAGACCGTTCAGGCAGCAACCAATACGCATCTAAACCGTCGTGTCCAAATCTCTGCGCTCTCTCTCCCATCCACCGTTCATGCCGTCGCCACCAAGAAGATCATGAGAGACGCTATGATAGACATCGGATTCGCTCCAAGTGAAGATCTACAGAGTATGGAAATGCCTTTTGCAGCTCATTACGCATATGACCTGGGAACAGCCAAAGGACTTGGATTGGAGAAGGGAGCCTGTGACTGGGACATGGGCGTGTACGAGGCTGTCTTGGTAGACTACAACAAGGACATACTGTCTGTGCTTCTTCTCGATTTGGCCGAACATGGGTGCGTCGTTAGGGGGGAGATGAACGCGCTCGAGCTGGGTGAAGGTGCAGTCTCAGATGGATCAAGCGATTCCAAGCAGAACGCGGCACAGAAACCCTTGGTCCCGGAAGCCCGAATCCAATCGCACTACGCAGCCATCCAACAGAAGCTCGAAGCTTTTCTCTCACAGGAAACACTCCTGAAAGAGTCTGCCTCCAACACCGGCGCAAATTGGAAGCCTCTTCGCTCCGACATCCGCGCCGTCATCTTGGCAGGTGACGCTTCTTTGGAGGGCTTTGACCACCTGCGCTCACTCTTGCGGGAAACCTTTGCCGATATTCCAGCAAATGGTTGGCTCAAAGACACCATCGACCCGAAGGATATGGCTGCCATTGGAGCAGCGAAACGCATACAGCATATGGCAAATAAGCCTGAAGACTTTCATGTACATGTACAACATGTCGGTCATAGCCATGATGAGCTATGATTGGCGTCCAGTGATCATGAGTACTTCCGAATTGCTGGACGAGTCATAAGAGACTTCTGGCTCGTTCGCGATATGCTGTGCTCACTTCGCTGTCTAGTCGCAATCTCTGGATCAGCAGCCGGAACGTCGGTCGGTTTTAGACATTCGGTTCCACCAAATGCAATCCGCACAGCACGAGGCCAGGATGTGTACGCTCGTTCACCCTCGTCAATTGGTCAGTGAAGATGACGCGGTCCACGCCAATGTCGTTGGCGGCTCAGCAACCATGTTTTCCTTGCGGTCGAGAGAAAATGTATTGTGGAAGTAGAAACACTGCCAATGTCCTCGAGCTTTGGATTCACGTAAAAAGGCCGATAGACGAAAAGCCACATATCAGGCTTGAGCTCTCTCTGGTAGTAACGAGACGTGGCCAGCGAAGAAATTGACCAACTTCGTGCACGACGATGGCCGCGGGCCCGAGACGGTATCATCTTGCGAATGGGGGCGGGCAACTGCAATTCAGGGTAAAGACGAACGACTGTCTGGGTTCTGAACTTGGGACAATCCTTCTTAAAATGTGAACAGCTGCATCGGAAGGCATGCAACGATAAAGAGCTTGGGGGCTTCGGTTGCGGCCATCACGAATCCTCCGAGGCTTCGAAATCTGACCAGTCAAGTCACATAAAGGCATGGGCGCATATAGATTTGTATCTAGGGGAGAAAAATACATTTCAAAAAGTAGACGATTCTCCGCTACCCAGTATTGCTGATATAAATGAGAAAGGAGGCACTGCTGACATAGTTACCTGAAAAATCCGATGGGATCAAGCAGTTGACTAGACTAAATTTTCCTCATGACGCATCTTTCAGTCCGACAATATTATTCTCATGTTGAATTCTAAATCTATATTTCCTCCTGACTTGACAGACTTCTTGGGACAACATTGCTAGAGGCGAGGGGGAAAGTATGAGTATGGTAGTGATGATCAATACATTGTAGGCTGATTAATGGGAATTCGAGTGTTATGTATGAAAAGACACTTTCAGTGTCTTCAGCGGGTCCGTAATCTTTTGAATTGCGAAAGAGAGTCCTTTTTATCCTTTGTCCATCGTGCTGCGTCGGTAAGTGAAGAGACAGGTGATAAGCCATCCTGAATATTGAGAAATAGGTTGTATATATGCAGTCCAACCCATTCATACGCTCCAACCCACGCGCATCTGCGCTTCATCCGTATTGATTTTAGGCTTCCTGAACCTCCCTGCCAGAAATTGCCTTTTGCGACGGGGTTGCTCAGCCAGAGGATTCGGATTTGCAAGCTGGGATGAAGATTCCAGCGCATTGGTACTAGTTGGAGACGCTTCACTGTTAATGCCTGCTTTATGCTCTATTGCAACATCGCTCTCGTTTCCCTGTTTCGATGTAGACGTGCTGGAATCTTTTGATGAAGTCTTCTGGTTTGTTTGGAACTTCTCCGTGAACGAAGCTGTTCTTGCACTCAGTGATGTTATTAAATCCTGATGGTGCGGGGTGGTGGGCTCCTCGCTGTGCGTGTCTGCCCTTTCTCGTATCGGAGAATCATTTGCTCCCGGTGGTTCTGCCGTCCCAGCATTCGGTTTATTAATGTACTCCCGAACCGGTCGAGGAGGAGATTCGAGCCACTTCAACGCCAAGTCTTGCACAGAAGAACCTTGGCCTTTTCGCAGTGGGCCGAGCACCTTTCTACCTTGCCTTTGCATCATCGTCCAGAATAGCTGTGATATATCGATGGTATACAAGACCAGTATCTGGGCCACGAGTATGACGATACAGAGCGGGATGAAGGATATAGCTACCACAATCTTAATGATGAAATGGAGATTGCTGTTAGACGGAACATCCTTGGCATCATGATTCTGCTATGCATGGACCCCCTCACGTACATAAGTCCCAGGCGCTTTGAACGCACAGTATAGCCAGAAAAGGAAATGATACCATGTGCTTTCTGCCGGGAGTCGCTTTTCAGTATCCTGCGCTTTCAGCTTATGCTGTGTCACCTCTTCAAGCTCCTTTGAGATCTTACTCCACCTCGTCGCGTCATTGCCGCGCGCAGTCATTTTCCTCCTAGTATGGGTATTAATCCTATTGACCCAAAACCTCTGGTTGCGATCCAGTATGTTCATGTTCGAAAGAAGCAGGAACGTGATGGCTAGTGCAATGGCTGTGGTTGGAGCCATCACAGATATCGTACTACCTGTAGGTGTACCTGCCATGCTGAACAAGCTTGACGAAAAGGAAAGCGGCAAGAATACTATGGTCACGTACGTGAACAAGCGAACATCCGCTGCTGAGCGTGTACTTCGACGGGCCTCCTGGAGCTGTTTGTAACTTACTAAGTCACTATGCCGTTGGTCTGCGGCTCTTCGTTGCTCTTTTAGGCGGCTTTGCTGGACACGCCACTGCTGAACATTAAACTTGCACCTCGGTGTCAGTTTTCTCAGCTTTTCTCCATGACGTTCTTGATCCTTGAGTGACCACCTGCTTCGAAGGCCTCTGAGATCTTCTCGTTTTTCCCATTGTTCGATTGCGCTAATTGAGGATTCCAACTGCTGTGACACGTCGCCAAGTAGAGTCGTAGCCTTCAATGGGCGACTTGAATGGTCATGGATGAACTCGAAGCTCTCGCTTTGCGGGTCAAGCGACTCATCGAGCTCTTTTTCAAATGCAGCAAGAATGCTTTCTATGCTCCGTCGTACTTCACTGAGAGCTCGTTCGACGTAGACTAGTTCCAAAAGCTTCCGCTGACACTGCTTTTCTTCGTAAATTCCTTCCTTGGAGCCCGCGGTTTTCCAGTATTCGTCAACCAGACCTTGGAACCCCTGAGTAGCCGAACAGAAGAAATGGCAAGTCCAGAGTCGATCACGAAGATCACCGACGAAACGGAAACTCATGGCAACTCGCCGGACTTCATGACCTTGTAAAGTGGCAAACAGGCTGGGTATTTTGGGATTGGAGAGAGGGGCCTGAGAGCCTTTTAAAGGAACAAATTCGTCTTCGTCTTCATGGGTTACCATTTGATAGAAGCCAAGTTGTAATTCCGTCTCCCAAATGTTACCTTCCCAATGGGCGCGCTTGGCAAAGAAATTTTCCGATGACTCGTGGCGACGGAAAAATTCCATTAGCAGAGGCCTTTCCTGTTTTGGAGCCGCAAGCCAGCAAATCAACACTCTTTCCTTATCCAGACTTGACAGCTCGACCAGTCTTCTTCTCGCTTGTTCAGGAGTTCGCGCCCCACGCATTACGTCTCAAAAATCATCCCTGTCATAGTAATCGTCCATCCAGATCTGGCGTACAACCGATGCATCGTTGGCATTTCTACGGGCTCTCGCACCAGAATCAAAGACAGCAGGGTCAATTAGAAATTTCGGTCGTTCCGAACTATTAAAACCCTGTGAAGCTTTCCATGTAGCCACTGCGGACTTCAAGCTACCAACCGAGTCAAGTTGCTCTATTTCATTCTGAATGTCGATTTTCAATGGCCCTTTATGAATAAAATCGGGATAATAATACATCCAGTCCGGCATAAATTCGGTATCAACGACGTCTCTCTAACTCATCCTCAAAGACGGATTCACTAATCCAGGCATGATGATTGGTGTTTGTGTTCGAGTTCTCGGTCTGGTCATAAGGAGAGCGAACGCATTGCCTGTCTCATGGCGATGCTCTTGTTGAACATGGAAAGGTCTACACACAGCGTTAGGAGCTTCGGATGGAGCAGAGGTCAGACCTACATCACGTCTCGGCATTCCTTGAATAGACCTGCGACCAGCAGAGATATTGTCTCATAGGTGTTAGCTGACCAATCACGCATTGGTTTTGGAGCGTCTTCTACAATGAAGCGGGCAAAGAAACCTGAGTCGTAAAGCGCAGCGATGAGTCTTGGTAGTGCGTCCTCATCCTTGCCAATGCTAGACTCAGCTGATTTATCTTTGTAACTAGAAGCAAACAGAGTCAAAGCGATTCGCCGAGGATCTCTAAAGGTTGCAGCGTCTTCCTCTTTCTGCATTTTGAGGGTTTCTCGCCAGGGGGCTTTGTCTTGATCCTCGGAATCTTCAAAGATGCCGCACACTGATGCCTCAATTATAGCAAAATCAGTGGCTTGAATCTTGAATTCGTTCTGCTTGATCGCTCTCTGGAATACGAAAACTTGCCGG
>JAABUI010001471.1_pt1 | contig 13655 bp, 15 predicted proteins | sample 5559111 | NCBI WGS metagenome assembly JAABUI01 (sample SAMN10711870, study PRJNA513365) | rock metagenome | isolation source: Antarctica rocks | place: Antarctica: Victoria Land, Buttleship Promontory
TCCGAGTCGTGTTCCTGGTGCAGTGTTTCTCAGTGAGTGCACGCGTTGAGAGCTTTGTCGATCGTTCGATGGACGCCTGGCGAGATAGTTGAGTGCCCATCCGGTACGGACACCTGGTGTTCTCTTGTCGGGCATCCCCACACCGTGTGACTGCCGTGAGTGCGGACCGGCTGCCACCGGGCCTTGCGTAGCCGCTTGACGATCTGCCGCGTGGCTGTCTCACTGATCACGGTGAACAGTCTAGGTGCATAGACGGTTATAAGCCAACCGGACATAGGCACTTACGCAAGGGCGGTGATCGGGCGATGATGGGCGCATGGACGACCAAGAGCGCCGCCGCTTATCCGATGAGCTGCAAGCCGAGGTGGCTAGGGCAGACAAGCATCCCGGGGTGAGCGCCGTCGACCAGCTCATTGCCGAGCGAAGGATGGAAAGTAGGGCAGAACACGCCTGGTTGAGCGGTGGCGAGGAGGCGGAGCACGCCGTACGTCGCGAGTGGTTCGCAGACGAGGACCGCATGCAAGGCCGCGCCCGCGACGTTGAGGCCGCCGGGGACCGTGAAGGCGCGGACGCGCTCCGCCAAGCCTGGTATGAGGCGGAAGCCGTGGTGCCTCACGTCGACCAGCGCTAGCCGCGGTCTGATTGCTCGCTTGCCAACCCTCTTAGGATTGGCCCGAACGGGCTTCTCGGCGAGGTTCGTGATTCGGGCCGATTCGCAGACGGTCAGCCGCTCACCCCTTGCATTTTCCGGTGTTGCTACTCCCCCGGCCGCCGACTAGCTGGTAACCCCGGCCACCTCGGCTAGCTCGGTCGTGAGCCGGGCCAGTTCGGCTGCAACCTTCGGCGAGTGCGCTACCCCGTAGCCGACCCGATCCGCCACCCACTCCGTGAGCAAATGCGAGCCCTTCGATTGGTTGCACCGGGCGCATGCGGGCACAAGGTTGCTCTCGTGCTCCCAACCGCCACGGGCGAGCGGGCGCACGTGGTCAACGTGTGCCGTAGGCGCGGCGCAGTAAGTGCACGGGCCGCTGGCGGCGATAGCCGCGTAGACCTCGGCTGAGACCGGCCCAGACACCTCGGCGGCATATTTTCGTGCACGGTAGGCGGCATTCGCTCGGCGATACCGTGCGGACCTCCTCACGACTGGTATTGCTAAATACTTACAGGCCGAACAGCGGCGACTAGTTCCGCGGAAAGACTTCCCACAGGCGCATGTCCGATCCGTGTTGTGGCACACCGAACATCGCGGACTCTTCCCTCTGAAAGACCGCCCGCAGGCGCAGGTTCGATCCGTGTCCCTGCACGTTGAACACCTCGTATGTGTGCCTCGATATTTAACACCGCACGAACATACTCGCGCCCCGGTCCGGCACGCCGAACAGCGCGGGTGTGTCCCTCGGAACTGCCGACCGCAGGCGCATGCTCGCGTTTTGGCTTGGCACGTTGGGCAGCTTCGATTAGTCCCCCGGAACTGCCGCCCGCAAGCGCAGATTTTGTCTTTGACCCAGCACGCCGAACATCGTCGACTATCCCCCCGGAAAGATCGCCCACAGGCGCATGTCCGATTCGTGTCCCTGCACGGCGGGCATACCCGTTGAACACTAGTAAAGGTGTGCCCGCACTTGGCACACTCTCGCTTAACGGCGCAGCACCGATGGCAGCGCCGTTGAGCGCCAGCGAAGGTGCGCCCGCACTGGGCGCATTCCCGCTTAATTACAAAGCACCGATGGCATTTTTGCCGTGCGCCAGTGAAAGTGTGCCCACACTCGATACACTCGCGCTCCTTGCCTGCCATGCCGTCACCTCTAGCGCACGGTGCCGACAGAAAGGCCGATCATCGCGGTGTCACCGATGCTTCGATAGCGTCCATATCGGCCATGCCAGCGACAACAATCGCGGTATAAACTTCCCCCTTAGGAATTCGCAGGCGCCAAGCAATATCATCCACTACGGCAATGAGTTTGGCCGCGGCATCGTGGTCAAGGTAGAGGCTCGCCCTCGTGCCGGTGGCCTTGGCGCGGCCGGGTCGGCGTTGCCGCTCCACAGGCTCAGCCGTGTCTGTCTCGGGCTCAACGGGTGACGCGCTGGCGCGCTGGGCGCCATGGGTAGCGGTCGCGGCGAATCGGTTGGAGCTGGCGCGTTTCGGTTCGGCGGGCATAGTTAGAGTCCTCTCGGTTAAGTCAAGTTGGGGAGCGCGAACAGTTCCGCGAGTACGTCGGCGTACGCGGTCTCGGGTGCCGCGCCGCCGAACGCAAGAACAACCGACTCGCGTAGCGGCACTTCGGCATCCAGCACGGGGATATCCAGCTCCGCGAGAGCCGAGCGCACATCACGGGCCGAGCGGGTGCCAGCGCGTACGCGGGTGAGTACTACGGCATAGGGGCGCGAGCCCTCCCCCTCGGGCGGTTCGACCTCTGCCAGTAACCCAATGACCGGGGCGAGGCGGTCAACCTCCAGCAAGCTCGGGGCCATAGGAAGTAACACGAGGTCCGCGGCGAGGATGGCGGCGCGGGTGATCTTCGCATCGCCTGGCGGTGTGTCGACCACAACGGAGCCGTACCCATGGGCCAGCTCCGGGATGCGTCGCGGGAGGTCCGAAACAGGCAAGGCCACAACCGCACACGCAAGAGCGTCGCCCGCTTGCGCCGACCAGGTAAGGGCGCTTGCTTGCGGGTCGGCGTCGACCAGTAGCGAGCGTGCACCGTTCCGCCCGAGGAGGGAGGCAAGGGCTACCGCTGTGGTCGTCTTTCCGACCCCGCCCTTGAGTCCAGCGACCGTGATCACTGGTGGGCTGCCCTGTTGCGTCATAGCCACACTCTAGCAATAGAGGGGTAGTGAAGTAGTCGAATCCGTGCGTAGCCGAGTACGTAAGTAGTCGCGTAGTTAAGTGGCCGAGTAGCGAGTGCTCCCTCGCCGCATGGCGAAACAGCGGCTCGGTTGTAGATGAGTAGCGGCGTGGTTGCCTATGTCGGTAAACCTGTAGCGGAGTCCACGCGTAGCGCTGTAGAGTGATGGTCATGTCGGGGGAGTGCCCCTCGCACAACCAAGGACTGATGACCATGCCCCGAAACGATCTTCCCCATCAGCCCCGTGAACATGCCGTCCCGTGTCACCTCTGTGGCTTGCGCATCACCGGCCGCAGAGTTGAGCCGCGCACCATGACCTGGAATGTGTCTGGACTCTGCGACCACCATCAAACACAGGTACCGGCACGTGAACGGAACACTGAACAGTGGGAGACCGAGGCGGGGGAGTATCCCTCGCACCTAGACCAAGGATTGATGACCATGCCTCGAAACGATTTACCCCTTACCATCACCGGCAATCTGACCGCCGACCCCGAGTTGAGATTCACCGCGGCCGGGATTGCGGTTGCCAGCTTCACGGTTGCGTTCACCCCGCGCCGCTACGACAAGGCGACGGATGAGTGGAAGGACGGCTCAACGACTTTCATGCGCGCCGACGCCTGGCGTCAGCTCGGGGAGCACTGCGCTGAGTCGCTGTCCCGAGGTTCCCGTGTTGTCGTCACAGGGAGTCTGAACACTGAGCAGTGGGAGACCGAGGCGGGGGAGAAGCGCTCAGCGGTCAAGCTCACCGTTGACGACGTGGGCGCCTCACTCGCCTACGCCACCGTGGAGATTCGCAAGACGACCCGCACGGACAGTGCGGCGCCTGCCGCGGACCCGTGGACCGGGGAAGCGGCAACCCTGCACACCAAGCCTGGCACGGCGGCACCCGAGGAGGGCGCGCGATGAGACCGCGATCAGTGCTGGGCCTGGTGTCGGCGTATGAGGTCGGGAAACACCGTGGTGAGCGTCGGACGGGGGACCGGCGGCGGCACCCGTTACTGCTCGTCATCGCTGGTCTTGCGCTGCTCGTGTTGGCCCTGCTGGGTGTTCTCGCCTCCCCTGGTGCACCGCCGACTGAGACCACGCCGCCCCCGGCAATCTCCACGGTCATGCTGCCACCGAGCGTCCCGGGGTCTGTGGCCCCCGCGGCGCCGAGCACCGGGTCACCTCTCGTCCCGCTGCCTGGTGTTCCCGGCGCGTTCACGGGCGGCAACCGATGACCGCCGGACCGGCCGGTGGCATCAAACAGAACCAACGCGTGTGCCAATACTTCTCACACGGAACCTGGACAATCGGGCCGGATATCGTCGCAAATACGGGTACAGATACGGATTCGTACGACGACATTCTAAAAACGTGCGGGTTTTCGGAGTATGACAGTTTCGGTGGTGGTGACTTCGATATCAGTATCCGAGTACTTGTCCGACCGTCTGCAGAGTGGCCGTGGGGAGACGAGTCGCCACACTATTTGTTCGAGCTGGTAGCCGGAGCGTCATCGACGGTGGAGTTTATATACGTCGATGACGTTGGGAGTGTGTGGGAGCTGTTGGCGAAGTTCCTGCCGGTAATAAGGGATGCTCAGATCATTGAGACGCTGAGGCAGGCGACGGTTGCCGGTGACACGGTGGCGAACAAGCACGATGGCACGGTCCTGGAAGGTGCTGCGCGCCTTGCCGCACGTGCTCGGCGATGATGATGGCGCGACGCCGCGAGCTGGCCGACGTTCCCGGCGCGTTCACAGGTGGCGACACGCGCTAAGACTTAGAACCCTGGCACTGCCAGGTTTCCGTGTAGTGTCTCGTGCATGTCCATGGCGATAGCAGAAACGCTTCCCGGGGAAGTCGACGTGCAACCGACGTTCGTCCATCTGTGGGACTTGGCGGACGAGGTGCAGACCAGTGCGGTGCGCCTCTCTGAGATTGTTCGTGACGGGCTCATCACGGCGACGCGGGCTCCCGGCGTGGCGCGTCAGGGTGCCGGTCGCCGCCGGGGGCGGGCGCCTTATATCGTCGCCGAAGATGAAGCCGATCGGGTGCGGCGAGCGCACCACCGCGCTGTCGAGTTGAGCGTGGGGTTGGCCACGGTGCTTCGCTGGCAGCGCGACGGTCTCGACGCAACTCCTGTCGACGCGTCGGTCGACGCAGCTGTGGAGCGTTTCGCTGCGGAGCGAGACATTCCGCTTCCTGATGATTGGAAAACCGAGTGTGCCGCGCTCCTTGATGAGCACGGCGACGAGCTGATGGAGTCAGCTCAGGAACGCCTGTCTCACGAGGAGTTGTCATCCATCGTGGGCTTGCTTGTGCTGGGACTCCTGGCCGTATGGCTAGCTCAGCGAGAAGACCGCGACGGTGGCGACAGCCAGGACCGTCCGATGACGGGAGCGGGATAGAAACGACCGAACCCGCCTGATTCCAACAGGCGGGTTCGGTTACCAGGAGAGTTTTTCCCATCCGCAAAGAAGGAAGTTGCTCTGTGTACAAGCCTACCGTAGGGGCCGACCAAGCACGCGAGCATGACGCGCTGATGGCCACGTTGTTGGCTGGTCGTCGGCACTTCACTGCCGCCACCACCGACTCCCAGTCCGTCGAGCCTAGGGACTCGTGGCTGCCCCGAGCGCTGTGCCGTTATGTGGACCCCGAAACCTTCTTCCCCATCAATGAGACCGCAGAGCAGGTGGCGCCCGCCAAGGCCGTCTGCGGCCGTTGCCCTGTTCGTCCACACTGCCTCGCCGACGCGCTCTCGACCGAGGCTTGCAGACCTCCGTCCCTGATCTTCGGGGTGGTCGGAGGACTAACCCCTAGTGAACGCCGGGAGTTCCACCCTCGCGCTATCGCTGCTCGCGATGGTGAGGGCGTGTCATGAGCAACCCTGTTGTCGACGCGCTCACGCTGGCCGTGGGCAAGCTTCCGGCGGACGGCGTGACGTTTTTTGCCGACTTCGAGGGAGACCACCTCAGAGCCTTCGCCGAGCTGAAAAAGATAATGCCGTCCCTCGCCGCCGCCCGCGCTGAGGTGCAAGAAGAGTTCCGGACCGCACTCCCGCGTGCCGTAGTGCGCAAAGAGGGCTACGACAAGCTCCTGAAACAAGCCGAAGATGATGCCGCTGCCTTGGTCCGCGCGAAGGCGCGGGCGGACGGTGCACAGGCAAACGGACCGTCTCCGGAGCACGAGGTGAATGTTTCGTTCCGCACCCCGTTCCGGTATTCACTCGGCACGTCAGACTTTCGCCGCGGCGTCTACGAGAAGGTTCGAGGCCAGGGCGGCGACCCCGCCGCCTGGCACTTGCGTGCGTTGCTGCCTCATATACACGTCCGGGTGATCCGGCGTGATGGTTCCCGCCGCCGGGTCGATATCGAGTACTTGATGAGCAAGGACGTGGACAGCCCGCGGGTGCTCATCGGTGACGACGAACTAGCCGAAGGTCTATGGGCGCGGAAGCTGGGGATGAACCTCTCCGGCGATCGGGACATCGTCACTACGGCTGGGACGGCCATCCGGGACATTGCACACCGGTACTCACCTGAGAAGGAAGCCGTCGTCACGCTGGACGCTCACACCGCGACTGGTCAGCTGGACATTCCGGTGCCTGAGTGTCTGCCCGCCGGGTACCTCATGATGCCGCCTGGTGTCACCCCCGCGCAGGCCCGAGAGAAGTGGTTGGAGTTGGTGGTGATCCTGGCCGAGCGGCCGAAGATGGCCCTCACGTTGGGGGCTTCGGCGGGGGCACCGTTCAACGGACCGCTGCATCGCCCGTCGCACTGGTGGGACGGGTTTGGGGACTCACGGACAGGCAAGACCACAAATCAAGCGGTGGCGGCCGCCGTCTGGGGGGACCCCACGATCAATGCGGGGGTCGTTAACGGATGGGATGCCACCAGCATCGGCGTCGGCCGACACCTTGGCCAGCTCGGTATCTTCCCCGCGTTCTTCGACGAGCGGGGAATGGCGCCGTACGAGCGGTCAAAGTGGGGGGAAATCATCTACCAAACGTGTCAAGGATCGTCTCGGCTGAAAGCCGAAGTCAACAGCGCACAAGGCACACACAAGTCGCCGCCGTGGTTCGGAGTTATGTTCACCACGGGTAATCATCGGTTGACCGATGGTATCTCCGCGGGCGGGTTTGCCGGCATCCCGCCGCGGGTGATTGAGCTGTCGGCCCCGTTCACCGAGAACCAGGTTGAGGCGGAGCGCATCGCGGAGATTTTGCTGGACTGCTACGGCTGGCTCGGTCCGGCGATCGTGGCCGCGAACACCGTGCCGAAGGTGCGGGAACGGCTCACGCTGGCCGCGGAGATGGTGGGGACCCCCGAAGGTGGCGCCGTGCCCGGCACAATCGCGAAGCACCTGCACATGGCCGTGGCCGGAGTAATGATGGTCGACGATGTTCTGGGCACCGGAATCACCCTGACCGAGGCCGCGTTACGGGCCGCCTGTGAGCATCTGGACCTCAATGCTCATGACCCCGAGCACGACGCCGACCGGATGGTGCAGGCCCTGGCCGAGTCGCTGACGGCTCGGCGGTCGGCGTGGCCGACGATGGCGGAGTTCGGCGAGTTGAACCGGCCGCGTCCGGGTTTCACCGCGGATGGGAAGCCGGAGCCGAGGATGGTGGAGCTGGCTCAGCGCGGGTACGACCAAGAATCAAGCGGCGTCCTCAGCGACGACGGAGATTGGTTATATGTGTTCCCTGAGACGTGGCATCAACTCGCGGACAAATTGGGTACAGACCGCTCCGTGGCTTGCGCTGAGTTGCATCGCCGCGGCCACCTGCACGTTGCTAAGTCCTCCCGCAAGCGGGGTGAGTGGCAGGGCATCCCCACGATAGGAGGGAAGTCGACGCGGGTCTATCAGGTGTCGATGGACGCCATCGAGATCGAATCGGAAACAGATGACGACGACGGCACACAGACGGGGGTGCGCCCGGCCGAACCCGATCCAGAACTGACGCTGAACACCGTGCCCACCGCTCCCGCGGAGGTGTCCTCGGCCGAGGTGCCGAATCCGACACCGGCCCCGCAACCATCCGCTCGAGAGATTCCGGACGAGGCAGCCCGGGGGACCGTTCCCGCGGACACCGGAGGACACCAGACACCGAGCCAGCCTCAGCAACCGGTTCGGCGCAGCGCAGCGCTCATGGCGGCGAGTGCCGCTCTGGCAGACGGCACGCCGTTGCGTCTGTTGGCGGCGCTGGAAGGCGAGTGCGCACCGACCCGTCAGGAAGGTGGGCGCAAGCGGCAACCGTACTGGCGGCCCGAGCTGCCCGGGATCACCTACACGGCGCACGTGGTCAACTCCTGGCAGTGGGACCGGCCCTACGAGGGTCAGGTAGCTGTGCTGGACCGTTCCGGGGCGTTCGTGGCCGCGGCGTCCTCTGTCCTCGTCGCGCACGGTGCGCTCACACATACCGGCGAGGTCGAGTTCGACAACCGTCCCGGCTACTACCAGGTGCAGGTGCACCCGTGGACGGAGGGCGCGGTGTTGCCGCACCCGTTGGGGGAGTGGGCCAGCGAGCAGAAGACGGTGTGGGTCCCGGCGCCGACCGTGGCCCTGTTGCGCGACCTCACCGAGGAGGGCAGGTGGCCGGACGTGACGGTCCTCGACTCCTACACCGGCGACGGGGTGCGGCTGAGCAAGTGGGCCGGGTTTGTCAACGAGCTGCGCGCCGAGGCGATCACCGAGTACGGCCGCGAGTCCGATCAGTACTTGGCGGTGAAAACGACGTTCGGGCAAGCTCTGTCGCTGATGCTTGGGCATTCCGGTGACGATGGGGTGCGCAGGACGTGGAAGTGCAAGGCGGCGCGCCCGGACTTCACGCACGCAATCCAGGCGCAAGCCTCGGCGATCCTGTACCGCTGGGCCGATGACTGCCGCAGGGTGGTCCCGGACCTTGGTCCGGTATCGCTGCGCAACGTCGATGAGCTGGTCATCCCGCAGGCCGCCCTCGAAGTCGTCACCACCACGAAACGGTCTGGCGGCCGCGCCCCGCTGGGGATCGACCCGGACGGCATCAAGCTCGGAACCTTCAAAGTAAAAACCGCTCAGACGTGGGGCGATCGGTGATGGCCGGGAAACGCAGCACCGGCGATGGTGTCGAGTACGACACCCGCGACGAAGCGATCATCGAGGCTGCGCTGGACAACGCCTGGCAGGGGTACGACAGCGGCAGCGGTTCGCCCACGAAAATGGTCGTGACGGCCCGGGTGGAGTGGTCCGGCGTCGAGCAAGCATCCAACGGCGGGGTCCGGACCGTCCGGCTCGACGATCTTGACCTGTTCCCGGTGAAAGCGAAGCTCGACAAAGCGCGGCGGGCAGGTGCCCGCGCGGCGCATTCCACCCCGGCCACCTCCTACCAGGCGAAAGGATGGCACGCGCAGTTGCGTGCGCTCACCGGCTCTCGGCACGGCTCGGAAGTGTCGGACCGGGCCGGGCTCGACCCGAGCCCGCGTACGCTGCGCCGCTGGCTGGCTCAGGACACTGCTCCGAGTAAGGCGAACCAGCAGAAGATCGCGGAAGCGTATTCGGGGATGCGCACGTGGCAGGTGGACACCACCAGCAGGGCATCGACGGATGCGCGGCACGAGCTGGCGGCCGCGCTCACCGCGGCCCTGTCGCATCGGTACGCCGCGAAGGTTCGCCTGCGTGACATTCAATCCCTGAATGTGCGGCGGTGAGCGGGATGGGAACACCACCTACCGGGGGCGTGGCGCCGGAGCTGCGGGACTATCAAGTGCTGGCCGTGGAGCACGCCGAGCGCACCCTTCGTGGCGGTGATCGTCGGTTGTACCTGTCCCTGCCCACGGGGACGGGAAAGACGCGGGTGATGGGTGAGCTGGCTCGGCGTGCCCGCAACGGCGGCCGTGTGCTCGGCGTAGTCCACACCCGCGAGTTGGTTTCCCAGCTCGCGGCGGGTCTGTCGGCTGGCGCTGACGAGGCTGTGGGCATCGTCATGGCAGGGGCGGACGATCCGGGCGCGGGCATCGTCGTGGGCAGTATTCAGACCTTCCGCCGTGCCCGCCTTGACGCGGTACTGGCCGCCGGTCCGGTGAAACTGTTGCTGATCGACGAGTGCCACCACGTCACCCCGCGCAACGGGTACGCGACGCTCATCGAACGGGTAGAGGCAGCCTGGCCGGGTGTGATCGTCATCGGCGTCACCGCCACGCCTTACCGGGCGGACCGAGCCCGGATGACCGATGTTCTGCCGCGGTGCGCGTTCGAACGGAGCATCGCCGAAATGGCGGCCGCCGGGTGGTTGGCCCCCTTGGTGTGGCGCAGTGTTCAGCTCGACGGCCTGGACCTCAGCTCGGTCCGTACCGGCCAGGTGGACGGCGACGCCGACTACCGGGTCGATGAGCTGGCGGCCGCAGTGCGCCAACCCGGCATCGTGGAAGCGACAGCTTCACTCACCACGCCACTACTCGGGGGGCGTCTGACCGTGGTGTTCGCCGCTGACGTGGCGCACGCCCTGGCCCTCGCCGACGCCTACCGGACGGCGGGTCTCACTGCGGGCACTGTATTCGGGGCGATGCCCGCGGATGAGCGGGCGCAGTTGCTCGCCGACTGGCGCACCGGCCGGGTACAGGTCGTGACCTCAGTGGCGACCCTGTTGGAGGGCTTCGACCTTCCCGCGCTCGGTGCCGCCGTCATCGCCCGACCCACGATGAGCCCGGGGCGGTACGTCCAGCAGGTCGGCCGCGTCTCCCGGACAGCGCCCGGCAAGACCGATGCCCTCGTGATTGACGTGACCGGGGCACCGTTCGGTCCAGACTCCTTCGACGCCCGGCAGATCACCTTGCCCGTTATCTCCGGCTTCCGGCCAGAGCCCGGCGGCCTCGACGACGGCGAGCACAGCAGGAAGCCAGGGCGGACGCTGCAACTCGTCGACCCCCTCGGGCAATCCCAGATGGCATGGGGGTGTGATGCGGGAGTGTTCTACGCCGGGGCCGGGGTGAACACCGCCGCGGTGCTCATTCCCGACAGGAACGGATCGGGGCTCTACCGGCCTATTTTGGTCACTACGCGCGGCCGGAATCTGGTTCAACCGTTGACCCATATAGACGCTCCCGGAGGGGGTTGGGTACCACTTCGCGATGCTGTGGGGGCTACGGCGCTGACCTTAGCTCGTAACGGCCAGTTGCCCAGCCTCACCAACAAGAAAGCGAGGTGGAGAGAGGGCGAGGCGAGCGTAGCTCAGCTCAAGTTCCTGGCGGCGCTGGACGCGCCCACCGCCGAACGCGCCCGCGCCGAGGGCATGAGCGCCGGTGACGTAGCGCTGGCGATCACCGGGAAGATCGCGCTGGGAAAACTGGGGATGCTGAACTGGCATGAGAGGTAACTCGCATCGCGAGCGTGACCGCACAAGGTGCGGGGCGCGTTCAGGCCACCGCGCCGGACGTGTGGCGGCTGTGGGCGACACACGATTGAGTGACGGAAGGTTAGGAGTGAAGCAATGAGCGTTGCGAGTAAGGAACTGGTGGAGCGGACCGTGATCACCGGGGTGATCACGTCCACCATCGGCATCGTGCTGGGAATGGCCATCACGTCGTGGATAGGCGGATACCAGACCCGCAAGAGTGCTCTTCCGCGACCCGCGCCCGCACCGTGGGATTACCAGTGACCACGCCAACGGCGAGACGCACGGCTACGGCCTCAGCGCGGCCGGTGATGGGCGACGACGCCCGGACCCGGTACACCGCATCGGTCACCGCCCGCACGGCCGGTCAGCACGGTCCGGCCCGAGTAGCGACGGCGGGCGAGGCCAAGGCTGCCGCCGCACTGGCCCACCGGTACGGCTGGATCGTGGCGCCCGGCGTTGACGATGCCGATGCCCTCGCCGTCGCTCTGCCCGCGGGCACGTTCGGTGGCGCCGCTGACGCCGCGGTGCGCATCGCCCTGCGCCGGGGTCTGCCGATACTCGTGCAGATCGGTGACGGCCTCGTGGCGTTCCCCGATTGCTGGGCCGTCCCGGTGCCGGGTGGTTACCGACTGCGGGTCCCTGCCGAGCCCGGCCCCGCCACCACCGCAACGCTGACCTACCTCGGGGTCACCCTGGCGCCGAAACGCTCAGCGGGTCCAGGTCGTGGCGAATCCTCGAAGGCTGCTCCGGCCACGCCGCCGCCGCCCGTGAGGGGTACCGCTGAACAGCAGGCCGAGCAAGCCTTGCGTAAAGCACGCCGCGAAGTCACTCCGGCGGCCATTGCGAAACTCGCTCCGCACCCCATACCCAAGGATGATCCTGAGAAGCGCTCTGCGTGGCTGAAACTGGTGCGAGGTGGGATGACACCGACCCCCGCCGCCGTTGCCGGGCTCGTGGCCAGCAAGGCGGCGCGGCGGGCGCGGCGGGCTCAGGAAGCCGTGGAAGTGGCGGAAATCGCCGCCCGAGACGGGGCTAGTGCCGCGGCCAGCGTCACGCGCATCGTCGACGACACCGGCACCGGCCCCACATGGATCGAACTCAGCGCCGCCATGGGGTGGCCCCGCAACTCCTCCCGCGGGATCATTCCCAGGCTCATACAAGCGGGGTGGCTCACGAGCACCCCCGAACCCCGCTCCCTACGGCCCGGCCCCGGACCCGCAGTGTGACGTTGGCAAATCTAGGCGATTGAGACCCACGAATACGCCTGACCAGCCTTAATCGACACTCAACACGTCAAAAACTGTGTATGCATTGGTAGGTCTCACAGACCATTTTAGGACCAAATAGTTACCGCTGAGGTAGTATTTGGTATGGAAACAGACACAGCTAAGGACAAAACCACTTATCACGTTCGCCTTCCGGCGGACCAGGCCGCGCTCGTGGACAAGTACTCCGCGGCAGTCGGAGTATCCGGGGTCGCCGCCATTCGTGTCCTCGTCGCTCGCGGCCTCGACGCCCCCGATGTACGTAGGGTCACCGAGCAGGACTAGGGAGGCGTCGGTTAACGATGAAAAAGGGAGTGCTCCCACCGATCATCCTCGAATGCCCGGCGTGCGGGCATCGCTGGGAATCGCGGGCCGCGGGCGGGCAGAAGATTAGGTGCCCTACCACACAGTGCAGGCACCGAGTCAAGGTCCCGTTAGCTCGTCCGCTGGAGCAGGGGGCAGTTGATGATGCGCAGGATGGCGAGCGCAGCCGCGCGGAACCGGTCAAGCCACCGCTGCGGCGGAGAGCGCCCTCACCCTCACCGTTACCGATAGAGGACTCGGACTCGAATGCAGCCACACGCCACGCCAGAGAAGCCATGGAGCGGCTCAGGTCCGGCACGCGGCAGCAGCAGCAACGGTCACGTAATAGTGCGCACTCCCGGCACGCGCCGTCGAAAATGCCGGCGGTTCACTATGCGGACCGCCTCGACGATCCATTCATCACGCGTGAGGCCCTCAACCAACTGGTCTGGTTGATTCAGGAACTCGCGGGCACGTTGCGCCCGGACCTGGTGCCCACCGAGCTCCAACACCGAGCCGCCGAAGCCCGGCTGAACCTCGGCGGTATCGAAACGGAACTGGCACGGGCGCAGGCTTCCGGGGCGGAAGCGTTCAAGGCCTCCATCGCCGTCAGCGTCCCGGTGATCACCCGCGCGCAGAAGCTGCTCGACGAGGTTCGTCAGTTTCAGCCTCAACAACAGCTCACTCCGGGCAGGCCGGGTCCCGCGGTTCGTCAGCAGGTCACCGGGGAGACGATGAAAGCGCCGGGCGACAGTGCTGGCCTCGCCGCATGGCTCGATGAACAATCCGTCAGGATCGCGGTCCGAACAGACGCGCTGTCAGACGATGACCCTGCCCCCTGGTATCGGCCTGCCGTTGCTATCGACAGGGTTGCCGAGCAGGA
>JAABUI010001472.1_pt1 | contig 13654 bp, 20 predicted proteins | sample 5559111 | NCBI WGS metagenome assembly JAABUI01 (sample SAMN10711870, study PRJNA513365) | rock metagenome | isolation source: Antarctica rocks | place: Antarctica: Victoria Land, Buttleship Promontory
CGTGCCCGGGCACCGACGGCATGTCCCACACGGGGTCGGCCTGGGTGCGTGGCGGGTTACGCAGCGTCGGGCTCTGCCCGCCGATGATCAGCAGATGATTCGGGGTGGAGTTCGTGCCGAACCCGGAACAGTGGTTCTCGCAGAACGCCCCGGTCTTGGCCAGCCACGCGTAGTACGGCAACACCACGTCGGTGTCGAACTGCGTGTGCGCGGCCGGCGTGGGAGTGCCATTCGCTTGGGCGTGCAGCCATTTCGCGTACGCAGCACGGGAATGCGGCTGGTCGTGCGCGGGCGGGTTCGGCTGGGCCGGCCAGCCGGTAGCCACGTTCGCGCCCCACGCCCGCATCCAGGAGAAGTAGTTGTCGGTGGTGTGGTTTTCCTGCGTGAACACAACGACACGTTCGACGATCTTGGCCATGACACCATCGTGCGCATCATGCGCCGCTCGCGGCAAGCGAACACTTCGCGAACACCCCTCCACCCGACGGGGCCCGTGCCCGGCGTTGGGGCCACGCCTACCGGCAGCGTTCTGCAACATGTTTCCACCGGCGAAGGTGAGCGGTGTGCTCGCCGCCGCAGCTGGTGCAATCACGCCCAGGCCGAACGTGGCCGCTGCGTGGTTCCAGGTGTCGAGCCCGGAGCTCGAGGACCGCGCGTCGGCGCGGGTGTCACGAGAAGGCATCCAGACGAGGTGGGGGCCGCAGGTGCTGGCGGCGGCGCGAGCGTCCGCCACCTGGTCGCTCTCACCACGGAGGGCGGAGAGCAACGGTCAGGTCAGGATTTTGTGGCGTGTCCGTTGAGAGCGGCCGTGCTGGCCAGCGCAGCAACCTTCTCGGTGACGGGCGACGTGGGCACTCCGAGGCGGTCATTGAGGGTTTTCCGGAGTTTGGCTCCTTGGACGAGCACGGGCGAAACGGCGACGAGCCGGATGCTGGTGGTCACTATTCGTCCTCCTGCTGGTCGATGGCGTCCTGCTGCTCTTCATCATCCGCGAAAAACTCGGTGTCGTCCACATCTCCGGCGTAATCGCCCTCCAGCTCGTTGAGCCGCGGATTGGTGATGTTCAGCGAACGCAGCATCACCAGGTCATCCGGGCTGGCCAGCGCCGAATCGGCCAACCCGGTCAGGATGGCCAACCCGGTGGCCTGGCGCACCGGGTCTGGGCTCAACGTCAGCTCGGTGGCCCACTGCACCCGGCGAAACCATTCCTCGCGTGCTGCCGCCTTCTCTCGCTGAACCGTAGCCTCCACGGCGCGGTTAGAGCCGATGCGGGCGGCCAGGAATGAGCTGCCGACGGTGAGCGCGCCGACGAGCAGGGTGACCCACCAGGGTGCCGGTCCCATCAGAGCCCACCCACCTCACTCGTGTTGATCATCTGGCGCACACCGCCAGGCTAGGCGGTGGGTCCGACAGATCGCCGGTAAGCCCGGCCGTACGGCCATTGCAATGTGCAGGATGGCGTCACTGGAGCAACAGGAGATACGGCATGTCACGATCCAGATACCAGCGTGCGATCGACCCGCTGGTAAAACTTCGGGCATAACGTCAGCTACCGGCCGCCTGACAGTTCCTATTGCCGCTGGCCTGCCAACAGGTCCAACGCTCCGCAGTGCGCACTCCTGGGGCGGCAAGTGGCCATTTGGGTGTGTCTTTCTTCTTGGTCGATGAGGAGAGCTCATGTGGTGTCGGCGTGTCATCCCCATTTCTGCCTGCAGAAACGAGGATGATCTCGGGCATGGATCAGCGAAAGCCCGGCAGACCATCCAAAGGTCAGCGGACCATGTTGACGACCAGGGTGCCCCTTCCGACCAAGGACGATGCGAGCCATCGCGCCGCGGAACTGAAGATGACCCTGAACGACTACGTGGCCTGGCTCATCGAGCAGGACGTCGCCGAGCACCCGACGCACGATCCGGAAAGTGAGCTCGAGCTGGGCCGCACGGCATAACGCCTAACCCTGGCGACCCTTCCGCCAACAAGCACAACTCCAGAAACGACAAATGCCGCCCCGTTGACGCGGGACGGCTAGTCGACGGGTAGCTCAGTTGGAGCTGATCTACCAAACAAGCGAAAGGTCTGTCTGAGTGGACAGCTCTGATAGTAGGCCATACCCGAAAGCATCTGCCGGCAACGACACGCCGCGTGTTGGTCTTGTAGCTCCTGCCGCCGCCCCGTCGGCTTGGCCTACCCGGGTTCGGCGCGCCTCCCGCTTTCTGCAATCAGAAAGCGAAAGTATCGGCGCCATGGAACGAAATACCGGTCGGCCGTCCAAGGGGCCGCGTGCGTCGGTGATCTTCCGCATGCCGACTCCGCTGCGCATCCAGACTCAGCAGGTGCTCGACCAGCTCGGCGCCACGCTGAACGACTTCGTCGAGCACCTTGCCGTCGTTGACCTTGCTCACTTGCCTGCCGACCAGGAGAACGTGACCCCAACCACCCTGGCGAGCCGCCGGACCGGCAAGACGGGCCGGCCGTCGAAGGGCCCGCGGATCACTGTCGTGCTCAGGGTGTCGCACGAGCTCGCCGAACAGGTCAAGGTGCGAGCTGCGGCGCTTGGCCTGTCGGTCAATGACTACCTGGACTCGCTGGTGTCGCATGACATCACTGCCCACCGAGCTACCGGGGAGGGGATGGTTCTCGATCAGAGCGCGTAGCGCACCGAGGCACCCGCAACTCCATACAACGACAAAAGCCCCGCCCGCGGGAACGGGAAGGGCTTTGAGTCGGAGAGACCTGGCGCCAACCGGATCTGTCACATACAACGAAAGGTCTGTCGTGGTCGACAGCTCTGAAGCTACCCCATTCCCTCGGGAGCTTCCAGCACCATATGGTCGCGACACGCCGGTGTCCGCTGAGTTCACGCGGATCCCAGGTCGTGCGGTCAGTGCTGTGCGAATCCGTTTGAGCGACCGCAACTCGCCCTGCAGTGCCCAGCGCGCGGGCCTCTACGACTTCCTGACCGGCCCGGCGTCACCCGACGCGGGCGACTTCCGCATGCCTGGCATAAGGAAGGAGGTGGGGAAGCGCGGCTTGCCGGCCTAGTTCTCGACGCGGCATCTCGGAACAACTCCACAACACGACGAAGGCCCCTCCCGAGGGAGGGGCCGAGGTCGAGCAGAGACGGGTCGCCACCCGGATCTGCGAACAAACGAAAGGTCTGCTGTGTCAACTAGCAGCTCTGATGGTACTTCTTACCCTCAGCTCGGTTCGGATTTTGAAGGCGACACGCCGCACGTTTCGCCTGTACTTCGGGATGCCGCCGAGGTCACCGAGGCCGCGGATGCTTGGCGTGCCCTCGTGCAGCTGTTGGCGGCCCGCCCGATCTATCGGGAGTCCACCAACGGCGGCCGCGCCTACCCCAGGAAGCTGACCCGGGGTTTGACCGAAAGGTTGCCGGCGATGCCGGCGGCGATTCCGGTGTACTCCCACGCCGGGGACACCCGGCTGCTTGTCGTCGACCTGGACACGTCCAAGGCGGACCGCGCCACGGTGCTGCGCGACGCGGCCGCCGTGACGGAGCTGGTGCGCCGGGCCGGCGGCCGGTTGATCGTCGATGAGTCGCCCTCGGGCGGCGTCCACCTGTACATTCCGCTGGCCGTTCCGGTCGTCTTCGCCGACGCCAGGGCTTTCGCGCTGGCCCTGGCCTCCCGCACACCGACGATGGACCCGCTGCCGATGCTGAACTTGAGCGACGGACTGATCCGCCCGCCCGGGGCTCGGCACCGCTCCGGCGGCTTCCAGCGACTGAGAGGGATAACCCTGGCCGCTGCGTACGGCGTCGCGAAGCAGCCGAACCCGCTATCAGTGTGGGAGGCGCTGCAGAGCGACCTCGCCGCCGAGCTTGAGGCGGTGCGGGCGCATCACATTGACCGGGACAAGGCCGCTCTGGGCCTGGACCAGGCCGCGGCCGCCTACGTACCACGCAAAGGCGGGGCTCGGGAGCTGGCCGCGGACTACCTGCGGATCGCCACTACCGGCCTGTACGACAGTGCTCGCTACCCGACGCCCTCTCATGCCCGGCAGGCGGTGCTGGTGTCCGCGGCGTGGGCGGGAATGAAGCTCCCCGAAATCATCGACCGGGTGCAAGGCGGCGCGTGGCCCGGCCTGGCGTCGTTCTACGGCCGCTACCGCTACGAGGCGGCCAAGCGGAAAGCGATGGTGGCCGACTGGATCAAGGCTGTCGCCTGGGTGCAAAAAGCCAAGGCAAACAACACGGTAATGAGGCCTGTCCGTATCTCACCCACAAGCAGGCAAATTACACAGCGCGCGGCTAGGACCACTCTGCGAAGTCAACAAGAACGATCGTCGGCTGGTGAATTCCAATTTCTTCGGGAGTGGTGGTCGGCGATGCTGCTGTTGGAACGTGACAGGTACGCCGGTCGAACTGGTCCGGCGATCCGGATAGTGCTGCGCGCCATGGGGGAGGCGTCGATGAAAAGCGGCAGCCGGTACATCGAATTCGGTACCCGGTCGCTGGAGATCGCCTGCGGGCTCGACCACGTCACGGTGGCCAAACACCTGCGGCAGCTGCGCGTCGAGCAGGATCCGCTGGTGTATCTGGTGGAAGGGGAGCGGGGGCTGCTGGGCGATTTGTACGAGCTGCGGATCCCCCAGGCGGTGGCGGCTCAGGTCGTGCGGCAGAGCTGGCGGGCCGGGAAGATCCAGGCGCTGCGGCCGGCGTTCCGGGAGCTGGGTCTACCAGCGGCATTCGTCTACGAAGCGCTTGAGCAGGGGCCAGGGCGGATGACCAGTTTCGAGTTGGCAGACGGGACCGACATGGCCAGATCCACGGTGTACGAGGCGCTGCAGATCCTGGCCGCGTTCAACCTCGTGCAGCAACATTCCGGTCGGTGGTCCATCGTCGCGGCGACGAGCCTGGTGGTTCTGTCCGAATCACTGGGATGCGCCGCCGAAATCACCGACCGGCTGCATCGACACCGCCGGGAGCGAGACGCCTTCCGCCGGGCGATGCATGTCGTCACCTACCTGGAAACAGCGGTGGGGGACGAGTTCTACGACCCGGTGATCGCCGAGACCGAATCGGCGCTGGACTTACTGGAACGAATACTCGGGGCCCGCCGGCTGGCGTAGAGGAGCGATATCGACTGCGTCATACGACCGCCGAGATTGGCTGGCATCACACATGTTGAGCGTTCGGTATCCGGATTGGCCTTTTGGCACTGTCCTGATGGATAGCGGGGCGGTGATAAAGCTCAGCCGATTTCTGCTTTGAGCGGCTCGTCCGTTGATCCTTGGTCGGCGTCGACCCGCCGCTGCTGGAACGCTACCTCGCCTGGATCGCCGGGCAGAGCGCCCGTCCAGACGAGAGAAGATGCCGTGATTTACCTTCACACGTTCTCGCCAAGGAAACCGCGTCGGGCCAGCGAGCCAGCGCTCTGCGGTGCCCGCCGAACGGCCGGTAGTTCCCGGTGCCGCTGATGCACCGACACCCAAACCGTCATGTCCGGCATGCCCCAGTTCGACACCGCGAACCACCAGTACGACACCACCGATTGGGACGCACTCGTCGGGGCAGTCGCCCACGGCTACCTGAGCCCCGATCACCTGCCCGCGGTGAGCTTGTTGAAAGCACCCGGTTACCAGGACGGGCACGCCGGCTATTCCGATCCGCTGGACGAGCAGGCGTTCATCACCAGCAAGATCAACGCGCTGCAGCGGACGGCGGCTTGGTCCAGCACCGCTGTCATCATCGCCTACGACGACTCCGACGGTTTCTACGACCACGTGTACAGCGGCGTCCACAACCCGTCGGACACCGACAACGCGGCGACTCCGCCGGGTCCGCAGGACTTCCTGTCCGGCGCCGGGATCTGCGGGCCCGCGGGCAAGACGCCGCTGGCCGGTCAGAACGGCCGCTGCGGCTACGGCCCGCGGTTGCCGCTGATCGTGATCTCGCCCTACGCCAGGACCAATTTCATCGACCACACCCTGACCGACCAAAGTTCGATCTTGAAATTTGTCGAGAACAGCTGGCGGCTACCAAGGATCGCCGGCTCGTTGGACAAAATCGCCGGAACTCTCGACAACCTGTTCGACTTCCGATGCCCTAACAGCCGCGGGCATGCCACGACGCTGTTCCTTGACCCCACTACCGGGCAGCCCTTTGGCCAATAACAGCTGATATGACGAAGGCATGTCGTCAACGCGACGACCACAAACGGCGTCCGGGTGTCCCCCGGGGCCGTTTGGCTATCGATAGACCACGCCGCGGCGGTGACTACACTCCGAAACGGAAGTAATCCTCCGTTATTAGGGGGGCCTGGACATCAGTTATTTTCGACGCATTCGCCTCAACGAGCGGTTTCCCGGGTTCCGTCCCGGTACGGATTACGATGCTGGTCTGCATAATTGTTACGGGATCAATCCTCATCAAGAGGAGAAAACGCTAGAGCTCGGCCCCTCGTGACGTTTGATCGTCGAGGTGGGCAGGAGATCTGCAAGACGGGGCCGCGTTGGACGGCGAGGTCCTTTTGGACGGTGGAAACCCGGGCGTAGTCGATCAATAGTCCGCTTGTCGGGCTAGCCTAGGCTAGTGTCTCGTATAGGCCCAGGTGGCGCGCGCCGGAACACGGAGCGGCCTCGGTCAGTCGGTATTCTTCAGCGATGACGACCCAGCCAACGGCGCAACATGGGTTGACCTGACCGATCAGGCCGCGCCACCGCCTGGAGTGCCAATGTCCCGATTCCGAGCGGCAGGCGCCCGCATGTCCCGGATGATGCGAGCCGCACTCGCACCGCCAATCGCCGGGGCGCTCCGCTCGACCGGACGGTCGGAATTCACGCTGCTGGACCGCCGCAAGCAGGTCGGAGTGTTCCTCGACTTCACGACGCATCCCACCCCCACACTGGCACCTGTCCATTTCCGCCGTGTCCGGCGCCCGCGCGGAGCACCGCACCGCCGCTAGCATCGAAGAGATCAGCGCATGGGTGCAAGCCGGCTTCCCCGCCGTCGGCACATTTCGTACCTACACCCTGGCCAGCGACGTAGCGCGGCACGCCGACATCACCACCCCCAGCAGCGGTGAATCCACCAACTAACATTCCTGGCTCGCCGAGACGATGGGCGGTTGAGTTCGGTTCGCCAGCTGTGCGCACCGGCCGTGAATCCGCGGCCCTCGTCGCGATCGCCCAGGCCGACCCACCGGAGCTGGCCCACATCTTGATCGGCAATCTTGCGGAGAGCCGCGGCGTGGACGACCTCGCCACGTGGGCGAGTTTCGCCCCGCGTGTGAGCTCGTTCTGGAACGCCTCAAAAGGCGCACAGGGTCCTGCGCCAGGTTCGAGGTGTGGTTGGGTCGGTTGGTGACCGAGAATCCGGTGCCCGCTGTCGCTGCCCGTAAGGCGAAGCGCGTTGCGACGCGGACGTCGGCGATCTTTTTGATGGTCGTTTGGCTGTTGGTGGCGGTGGTGTTGACCTTCGATGCGATCAGCGCGCACTCCCATGGTCACGCACGGTCCGCGTTCTTCTGGATAGATTTGGTCGCTCTCGTCCTTTTCGCCGGGCGCATCGTGCGCGTCTGGCGCAGGCTGAGCACCCGCTATCCCAAGCTTTAGCGAACGGTTCTCCACGGCCCGACTCGGCCTGCAGGCCGCATAGTGCGGACGCAGACCCAGCTCCCGGATTCGTCAACGTCGGATACTGCAGCAACGGGGTCGGGCGAATCTCGTTGGCCTGGTTGTCGCTGCCGGTCAGGCACGCCAGGACCAGTCTCAGATCCCTCCCAGCACCGCAGGGATCCGGGGCTGTCTGGGTTGCGTTTCCATCGCACGGGAAAACGTTAAAGGCGAATGTTCTGCGCCGGAGGTAGGTGCGGGCTGTTTCCCCGAGGGCGAGGTTTCCCGGTGGTCGATCGGCGTCAACCAGCCGGCGACCAGGAGCGCTGTGGTGGTTTCGGTGAAGATTACTGCCGCCAGGTCTGAGCGAGGGTCCGCTCTTCGGCTGGCATGGGTGATCGGGTGAGGTGCGGGTGCAACTGGAGCACGCCAGGCGCGCTTGTACACGTCGTCGGCGGTTGGGACGTTGCCGTCGCGGCGGTGCAGCAACATGCAGGCGATCCCGGCCCACGCCAAATACGCTGAAGTTTACCCAGCCGAATCTCAAGCGTGTCTATAGCTACAGTCCCTCTCTTGTATCCTGACCCAGGCGGCGGGTGGGAAATCACACGACTGGTGTGCAGGAAGGGTGCGGGTGACGAGATGCTGATGTCGACAAGCGCGACGCTGCCGGCTTGCGGGTTGCTCGTCAGTGCAGCCGGTTGCGGACAAACCCGGCATGTCGCCCCGGGTTCGCGAGAAGGAATGTGCCTCCACGCCGACCGCGAGGAATCAGCAGTTGCTGCCCGGCTCCCCCTCACCGCCGCAGACTTGTCCGCTTTCGACCAGGTTGCGAAGTGGAGTCGGTGAGCTGGGCACGTACTGCGCGTACGGCCTGGTCCAGTTGGCGACTTCAGCGCAGAGCAGTAGCCCTGGTTTGCGGGCTGGCCCCAGTTCCGTTCGACCTGCATGTCTTGATGGAGCTACTCGGCGCCCGCTTGGGTGTCGTCTTCGAGCTGGTGCCGTTGAAATTCTCCGATGAGCCCGGCCGGTTGTCCGGGATGTTGGTTGCTCCGGAAGAACATTCGACGTTGCCCGTGCACCGGATCTTCTATCCGGAGAATCGGGACGTGGTGTGGCAGTTGCGCAGTGTCGCGCATGAGGTCAGCCACGTCTTGTTGCATCATATTCCGTCGCTGGAAGGCAGCAATGACGTGCTCATGGAAGTCTTCGGGCCCAGTCTGCTGCTAGAGGGCGCATCAGTGATGTGTTTACATCGCGATAGCTACGGCACTCCCGATGAAGCAGCGGCTGAAGCTCTGGGGACGCTGCTTGTGGCACGGATCCTGGCTAAGCAACCGGCTGGCGGTGCTGGCGAACCTGGCCGCATTCGGGACTCCATGCGATGATTCCGTCAGTCGTCGCCGTGTTGTTGTGGGTCGCTGCAGGCTATCGGGGCCTGGTGCTCTATAGTCGCCGAGAGTTGGTGACCTGGGCATACTTAATTGCCAGCGCAGCGATCGCTGCAGCGTATACAGCCAAACTTGTCGAGAGGACGATCGATTACCTGTCGCCTTATGTCGGCGACCTAGTTAGGCATCTGTTGATCGTCGTGTCATGTGCGGGTGTTCAGATACTGGTACTCGGGTTGCGAACGGCCGCCGACTCAAAGCCGTCAGTCGCCAAACCAGTCCTATGGGCCTCGACGGTCGGCGCCGCCATGATCGTCACCTTCGCGTTTGCGCCGATTCATGCCGCGCAGCACGGGTTTGGTGACCTTGATGCCGACCACGGCCAGCTGCTGTGGGTTGGTCTTAATCGAGTAGTATTCGTCGGCTATTTGTCCTACGTCTTGCTTTCCAACGCTCGCCTTTACACACGGAACGCATCCGCGCCTTCCCAACCGGGCGCCACGGCTTGGTCGAATAGCTCACGTCGCGCCGGTATGGCCCCACACCTGGACGGCCCACCAGATATCGGTGCGGCGGTGAGCCTTCGGTTGATCGGATGGGGGTCGCTCATCGGCCTCGGGTACACCGGTAGCCGCTTAATCTATGTGGTGGCGGCGGTTGTGTTCCACCGCGATCTCACCGGATTGGATGCGGCCGGCTCCGTCATTGCGGTTATTTGCGGGGCGTTTTTGGCTGCCGGAATGATCGCACCTAGATTTGTGCCCTGGCTTTTACAGGGAATTAGTGCATGGCGCAAATTGCCGCAATTGGATCCGCTGTGGGCACACCTGATAGCGACCTTTCCGGGAATCAGAGTAGCAACGAAGTTTCCTTTGACGCCGGGCCGAGCTGATTTTCGGTTCCAAAGGCGTCTCGCAGAAATCGAGCATGGTCTGCATGGTTGCCGATTGCCGGTCGGTACGACGACAGCTACGGACAGCCCGGACACTGCACTACGCGCCGTAGCATTGAAGTTGGCGAAGCATCGCTCGACCTGGACAAATGATTCCGGCCCGACCGCGAGACAGTTGATGCCGCAAACATCGCAAGGACGCGAGCGGTCGGTTGCGGCTATCCATCTTGAGCAAGTTGAACACCTAGTCCAGTTGGCGGGTTTGTATCGCCAGGAATTGGCGAAACAATCCGCTCCGCCAGCGTTGAAGCAAGAGATTGAAGCTACGCCATGAGCAGACCAGCAACCAGGTCACCCTCCCGTACTTCAGCCGGCGGTGGCATCCGGCGGGAGACTCTTGCCAAAGTGGTAACCGAAGTGTCTGGGCCGGCGATTGTGGTGATGGCAGGCCTTGTCATTGTGGCATCGCGGAACGCATCTCACGGAGCTGGTGCTGCGTGGGGTGCTGTCGCGGTTGTGCTGTGCGCCGGTGTCCCTATGGCGTATGTCGCCAGAGGCGTCAAGACTGGGAAGTGGAGCGACCATCACGTCCCCGACCGCCGGCAGCGCCACACGCCGTTGCTCGTCGGTCTGGTATGTATCGCTACCGCAGGCGTCCTGCTCAGCGTCGTACGCGCGCCTCGGGAGCTGATAGCGCTGGTGCTGTCTCAGCTGGTCGGCTTGATCGTGGTGATGATCGTGACCCGATTCTGGAAGATTTCCGTTCACAGTTCGGCGTCTGGCGGACTCGTAGGAATTCTGGTGGCGATATACGGCTTGTGGGCTGTGCTCGGAGTGCTGCCACTGGCTCTGGTGGCTTGGTCGCGGACGGTCTTGGATGCGCACACCTGGCCTCAGGTTCTCGTTGGCGCAGCCGCAGGAGCGACGGTCGCGCTGACCATGTTTCCGCTCCTTCGTTGAGTTGACGCTGCTGGATTACCTGCCGGACGGGTTCGACAAGTCGTCATTCTCCGGGACCGCTGGCAAAGCGTTCTTGCTACGTATGTAGGCGGCGATGCTGGTCAGCTGGTCGATGTCAGCCGCCGATAGGCCGCGGGCCATCATCGCCAACCGATGGACACCGGCCGTGCGGAGAACGGCGAGCTGCTTGAGTTCCTTCTGGAACTGCTCGGCGGCATCGTCGTCGAAGAAGTAGCTCACGGGCATTCCGAAGACTCGGGCAATCGCGCCGACGTATTGAGTTCCGGGGTTGTCCTTCTGTCCGCTGCGCAACTGCCCGATGTAGGGCCGACTGACGTCCACCCCGATGGCGTGTAACGCGTCGTGGAGTTCAGTGTTCGTCCATGCGCGACCCTCTGCGCCGCTGGGGTTCGGTATTGTTTCCATGAGCACGTTGAGCCGGTCGGCGAAGGACTTCTTGGCTGGGGGATCAGCCGACGTCATCCAACTTCCTCCCTACGCCTCATGTGAAGACAGAAGATCCAGATCCATCCGGTGAAGTGAACAGTCCACTCGGGTGGGCTTGCTGCGTCAAGCAGTCCGTCTGCTCATCATGACCTTGTCGGAGCCGCTCGCTGACCTGAGCCCGCAGCTGGCGCAATGCTACTGACTCAGAGTGAGCGTCCTCCAACTGAGCCTTTGTGCAGCCGTACGTGTGGGCTAGCGCAAGACCTGCCCGCGTAGACAATCTGGTCGTCTGGCCACGCTCTAGCCTGCTCAGAGCGCTGGGTGAGAGTCCAGAAAGCTTCGCAGCATCCAACAAACTCAGCGGTACCAGTTCGCGCAAGTTGCGAAGCGACATTCGGGGCGAAATGCGCCCGAGTAGGGCAGCGGGCGCGACTCCAAGCACAGTCGCTAGCCGCGCCAGGTGATGAGCGGTCGGCTGATTGAGCTCACCCTCCCATCTGCGGACCGTAGTCTCAGAAACACCGATCTGGGCAGCTAAATCATCGGCCGTCAGCCGAGCAGCCAAGCGGGTCCGGCGGAGCAGCGTGCCCACGAACGATGAGGCGCACTCAGAGGCATCCGGCGCCATAACCGCGTTCATGTCGACTTCAGATCCCTTCCTGTGAACACCCCAGCAATGACCTCGCCTCGTTCTGCCTGACGCTTCGTAGATGCGCGGCAGGCCTTGCCCTCGGTGTCATATTGCTGTAGTTTCAAAATCGAGTACCTCAACGTATCTACAGGCAACCTTGGTCGGCTTGCCGATCTCAGGCCGAATCGCTCGATGACGGGGTGAAGATGTCCCACGAACTGCTTCACGACAGCGACGTGAGCCATGTGCTCCGCGCAATGAGGCGAACCTACACCGCGGTACATGCCCGAACCCAAGCGGCGCGTGGGGAGAAGTGCGCTCGCGCCACCACCGCGGCGGTGGCGGCGGCGGCGGCGAGGGCCAAAACCATTGTCACGATTCTGTCGTCGAAGTCGGCCATACAACTCGCCTCGATCACCAGAGTGCGCCAGTTCAAGGGTCGTCCGATCACGGTGTGTCAGATCGGTGATCGGAGCTCGTTGTTGAAAGCCGCGCGGACAGATCATGTCTGAACCGGCGGGGGTCAATGGCGCTGACCGGTTGACCGAAGCTGTGTGTCTGCCGGTGGATTGGCTGGTGCGGGGGTTGGCGCCGGCGGTGTTTGCCGCGACAGGGTTGACTGACGACGCAGCTGATTTGGACCAGCTGCCGGAGTTGACGCCCGCGATCTTCAACTGGCCTGGGCTGTTGGATCGGGCCGGCCGGATTCTCACCTGCGCGGCCGCCACCTTGCTGGAGACGTTCCTTGCTGAGCACCGCGCGTGTCCGCAGAAGCTGACCGAGTCCGAATACGACGTGCTCCGCGCCGGCATCGGCCTGGACGCAATTGAAATGGCCGATGCAGCAAGGATTTCGGTGCTGCCGCATCTGGTCGGGCAGCACGCCTACCGGGCGGTTGCGGTGGGTGTTCAGCTGCTGCACTTTCGGCACGGACCGGCCGGTGCGGCGTTGGTGGCGCTGCGGGATCAGGCCGCGACTGGTCTTCTGGAGCTGCACGAACAGCTCACCGAACTTGCCGCGGCAGCACAACAAGACCATGACCTGGCCGCCGCCGCCGCCGAGGACCGGACCTGCCGGCAGCTGCCGGTGTGGACCCCGCAACCACGGCTCGGCGCCTGATGACAGATCTGACGGCGTGGTGACCAGGTTCGGTGATTGGGTCGCGATGATCCTCGCCGTCGTGGGGGTGTTGGGGTGTGTGGCTACCTTCGGCATTGTCGTAGCCAGCTGGGTGGCCAGCACGGCCGGGACCATAAAGGCGCTCCGTGTCGCCGTCACCGGTGGGCAGCTGGCTGCCGCTGAGCGGGCGGGCAGCCGGTCGGCGCGGCCAGTGGCACTGCTCGGCGCAGCGTCGGTGTGTCTGACGTCGACATGGCTGTCCGGGGATGCCCTGGCGTTCCGATACCGAACCGGGCAAGTGCTGCGGTTCGGCGGGTGGCTGGAGTTGGCGGCCTCGGTCGTGCTGGCTGCTTGGGGTGTTCAAGTGCTCGCCGGAATCGTCCGCCGGGGCCGAGCCGAACGCGCGCGGGCGATCGCCACTGTCCGTCCGCCGAGAAAGGCCGCTGCGCGATGACCGGGTCCGCTCCGACGGCGGGTTCGTCGTCAGGTTCAGTTTTCCGCAGTGGTGGCCGCGCTGGTGTGGCGGTGTGGTTGTGATCGGTTCGCAGTTGGTGGCGATCGGGTCGTGGTTGGTGATCGCGGCTTCAACCGCCGGGATCGTGTTGTTGGTCGGGATCGTGATCGCCGTTGCGGTGAAGG
>JAABUI010001475.1_pt1 | contig 13643 bp, 8 predicted proteins | sample 5559111 | NCBI WGS metagenome assembly JAABUI01 (sample SAMN10711870, study PRJNA513365) | rock metagenome | isolation source: Antarctica rocks | place: Antarctica: Victoria Land, Buttleship Promontory
CCGACCGCGCGGCCGAATCTGCGCAGTGCCGAGGTCTCCGCCTTCGAAGCCCCCGAGAACATGCCCGCATAGCGGGCACAGGTGTCGATCAAGGCGGCGGTCTTCTCGTCCAGAACTGTCAGGTGGTGGGCGATCGGATCCGCACCGACCGGTGGGCCGACCGTTTCCCTGGTCTGCCCGGTGACCAACTCGGCGAAAGTGTCGGCGATGATCCGGACGGCCTCCGGACCGAGATCGGCGACCAGCCGCGAGGCGTGCGCGAACAGGAAATCACCGGTCAGAATGGCGATCGAGTTGTCCCACCTGGCATTTGCGGACTTCGTTCCACGCCGCAGGTCGGCTTCGTCCATCACGTCGTCGTGGTACAGCGTGGCCAGGTGGATCAGCTCCACGACCGCGGCCGCGGTGACGACGTCCTCCGCATCCGGATTCGGCCCGATCCCCGCAGCGACCAGGGTGAACAGCGGGCGGAATCGCTTGCCACCCGCATGCATCAGATGCGACGCGGCCTCGGTGACGAAGTCGAATTCACTGGCCATCTCGCGTTCCAGCACTGCCTCGACCCTGGCCAGTCCGCCGGCTACCCGAGCAGCCAGAACAGGGTCGGCGAGCTCGATGCCGGCGAGGATGGTCGGTGCGTTCACATCGACGACATTACGGGAGCGGCCCAGGGCCATTGTTCATGACAGCAGTGGCCAGGGCACCCGCAGCACGTCGAGGAACCAGCTCGGGGCAATTCCCAGGATCAAGGTGACCGCCGCGCTGATCCCGATGACGGTCGAGGTGAGGGCGCCCGGCACCACCACGAACGGCTCGGCGGTGGCAGCGCCACCAGAGGTTGCCGAGACCGGCGCCGAGAAGTACATCAGCACGACGATCCGGAGATAGAAGTAGGCGGTGATCGCGGTGGCGATCATCGCGACGACTACCAGCGGGGCCATTCCGGCATCGATGGCCGCCGTGAAGACAGTCAACTTTCCGATGAAACCGCTGGTCAACGGAATGCCGGCGAAGGAGAGCAGGAACAGGCTCAGGATCGCAGCCAGCACCGGCGAACGCTTGGCCAAGCCGGCCCAGTCGGCGAGGTTCGAGGCCTCGCCGCTGCCCTTGCGAACGACGGTGAAGATGGCGAACGAGCCGATCGTCGCGAAGCCGTACGTCAGGAGGTAGAACATCGTGCCCGACGCGCCTCGCTGACTGAGCGCCATCACGCCGAGGAGGATGAAGCCGGCGTGGGCGATCGACGAATACGCCAGCACCCGCTTCATGTCTGTCTGAGTGATTCCGATGATGGCGCCAACCAACATGGAGACGATGGCCACCACCCACATCACCGGTCGCCAGGACCAGGCCATCGGTCCGATTGCAACCTGGAAGACGCGCAGCATGGTCGCGAACGCCGCGACCTTGGTGCACGCGGCCATGAACGCCGTCACCGGAGTCGGGGCCCCCTGGTAGACATCCGGCGTCCACAGGTGGAACGGCCCGACCGAGCCCTTGAACAGCAGTCCGACCACGACCAGACCGATGCCGACCAGCAGCAGCACGTCGCTGGTCCCGCCGGCAGCAGCCTTGGCAGCAATCTCGGCGAACTTGATGGAACCGGCGTAGCCGTAGATCAGGGTGATGCCGTAGAGCAGGATTGCCGAGGTGAAGGCGCCCAGCAGGAAGTACTTGACCGCCGCCTCCTGGGAGATCAACCTGCGCCGCCGGGCCAAGCCGCAGAGCAGATACAGCGGCAGTGACAACACCTCCAGCGCCACGAACAGCGTCAGTAGATCGGAGGAGGCAGGAAAGACGAGCATGCCGCCGATCGCGAACAGAGTGAGTGGAAAGACCTCGGTCTGCATCGGCAGGGCGATCTCGGTCTGGGTTCTCGATCTTGCCGAACCGACCCGAACCGAGGCCTGGGCAGCGAACGCGCCGCCCGGCTCCGAAACCCGGTCGGCCATCAGCAGCACGGAGGCCAGCGCCAGCGCCAGCAGGACGCCCCACATCACGTAGGTCCCGCCGTCGACAGCGATCGCTCCGGAGAACGTAACCGCGTAGCGGTGCCGAACACCAGCTGTGACGGTCCAGACGCCGGCCGCAACGATCGCGACGATGGCGAGCGCCAACTGGGCGCCGTACCTACGCCCCCGCGGAAGTACCGCCTCTGCCAGGACCGCGATGCACGCCGCGCCCAGCACGATGAGGACCGGCATCACTGCGATGAGGTCGACCGAGGGTGCCTTGATCGGGTCGGTCGGAGCCGCTGAGAGCACGGTGGGACCCGGGAGCAGCTGGAACGCGGCGGACGATAGCGCGCTCACTGGCACGATCCTTCGGTGGTGGTTGTCGTGTTGGTCGGTGTCACGGTGGGTGTCGTCATGGCCAGAGCGCCTGGACCCGGCGTAACGGCCCCGCGAGCCGCAGGAAGCGGATCGGAGTGGCAGGACTCGACCACGGTGCGCTGCGCGGTCGGATTGATGACGTCCAGCACTGGCTTGGGATAAAGGCCGAGGAAGATCACCAGAACCACCAATGGTGTCAGCACCACCAGTTCGCGCCTGGTCAGATCACCGAAGCGCACCCTGACCGGGGCCGGGCCCTCATTCCCGTCGGTCGCCGGGTGCTCGCCGAGCCGGTACCCGACCGATGGAGTACCCACGCCGGGCTCGGTCGTCGCGGCTCCCAGCGGCGTGGAGCCGGCCGGCCCGGCACCCCGGCCGGAAGCGGCCTGCCGGTGACCGACGGGGCTGGAACCGGTCTGGCCGGAGCCGACGAGACCGGAACTCGGAGCAACTGAACCGACGGGGCCGGAACCAGCGGGGCCGGAACCGACAGGGCTGGAACCGACGGGGCTGGAACCGACGGGGCTGGAACCAACGGGGCCGGAACCGACGGGGCTGGAACCGACAACACCGGAACGGATGCCGGAGGACACCAGTGCCGGCGCGTTCTCCGGCTGTACTCCCGATCCGGCTGCGGCCGCCGTCGGAGAAACCGCCGGTGGACCTTCGAACAGCACTGCCGATCCTCGAACGGGGCCGGTCATGGTGCGTTGGAAGATCCACAGCATGTAGAGCGCCGCGAACACGATGCCGGTGGTCGCGACGATGGCCCAGGCCGGGTGGCGGGTGAAGGTGCCGATCAGCACCAGGAATTCGGAGATGAACGAGTTAGTGCCCGGCATCGCGATGGTGGCCAGCGCCCCGACCAGGAAGAAGCCGCCGATCAACGGCGCCACCTTCCAGACTCCGCCGTAGTCGGCGATGTTGCGAGAACCACCACGGGCGGTCAGCATGCCGACCACCAGGAACAGCAGCGCAGTCGCCAGCCCGTGGTTGACCATGTACAGCACCGCGCCACTGACGGCTTGGGTGGTGAAGGCGAAGACGCCCAGCGCGATGAAACCGAAGTGCGCGATCGAGGTATACGTGACGAACCTTTTCAGGTCGGTCTGCCCTGCCGCGACGATCGCCCCGTAGATGATGCCGACCACCGCCAGCGTGATGATCAACCAGGCGAGCTTGCTGGACGCGGCGGGAAGCAACGGCAGACAGATGCGCAGGAAGCCGAAGGTGCCGACCTTGTCCAGCACGCCGACCAACAGCGTGCCGGCACCGACCGGCGCCTCGGAACCTGCGTCAGGAAGCCAGGTGTGGAACGGCACCAGCGGCGCCTTGATGGCGAAGGCGATGGCGAAGCCGGCGAAGATCCACAGCTGGGTGGAGGTCGGAATCTCGTGCGCGATTCCGCGCAGCGTCGCCCAGTCGAACGTTCCGCCCAGTCCGGCCGCCACCCGCGAGGGCACTCGACCAGAAGCGACGTAGAGGCCGATCAGCGACGCGAGCATCAGCAGACCGCCGATCAGGGAGTACAGGAAGAACTTGGTTGCCGCGTAGGTTCCTCGCAGCCCGCCGAATGCACCGATCAGGAAGTACATCGGGATCAGCATCACTTCGAACATCACGTAGAAGACGAAGACGTCGGTGGCTGCGAAAACGCCGGTCATCGCAGCCTGCATCACCAGGATCAGCGCGAAGTAACCGCCGATGGTGCGGCCTTCCGGCAGCTTCTCCTCCCAGGAGGCGCCCAGCACGATCGGCACCAGCAGCGCGATCAGCGCGATCATCACCAGCGAGATGCCGTCCACTCCCAGCGAGAAATGAATGCCGAACGATGGGATCCAGTCCACCGAGAACGTCTGGGTGAAGGGCGGACCCATGGTGGACGACGGTGTGGCCGTCGGGGTGGGCATTCCGGCGAACGACTTCGGCTGGGTGGACCGATAGGCAATCCACAGCGCGGCCGCCAGCACCAATTCGGCCAACGAGAAGGCGAGGGCCGTCAACTTCACCGTGCGGGCCGGCGATCTACCCATCCCGGCGACGACCCCGGCGCCGATCAGCGGAACGGCGAGCAGCAGCAGCAAATACGGAAAGCCGTTCATACGAACCTCACCACCAGGAGCGCCGCGATCACCAGGAAGGTTCCGGAGAGCATCGACAGGGCGTACGAGCGGACGAAGCCGTTCTGCCAACGGCGCCATCGGCCGGAAAATGCGCCGAGCCCCGCGGCCAGCCCGTTGACCGCACCATCTACGCCGCGCGCGTCGGCGAAGACGGACGCCCGGCCAAGCCAGAGCCCAGGACGGGCCACCAAGGCCTCGTTGAGGGCGTTGCCCCCTACATCGGCCCTGGCGAAACGCACCACCGGGCTGACCCTCTCGGGCCGCACCAGCGGAACCGGCCGACGGCCGACGAACAGGTAGGCCACTGCGACGCCCACGGCCACGACGACCAGGGTGGCGATGGTGATCACGGTGCCGGACACCGGGGGGTGCGGCGCGACGAACTCCCCGACCACCGGCGCCAGCCAGTTCATCAATCGGTCACCCAGGGCCAGAAAGGCACCGGCACCAACGGATCCGACCGCCAGAATGATCATCGGTACGGTCATCACCAACGGCGATTCGTGCGGATGATATTCGCGGCCATCAGCACTTCGGCGATCCTTCCACCGGGCCTCTCCGAAGAACGTCATCAGCATCAGGCGGGTCATGTAGAAGGCCGTCAGGCCGGCACCGAGCAGTGCGGCGCCGCCGAGCAGCGCGCCTCGGGCACCGCCGGCCGCAAATGCCGCCTCGATGATCGGATCCTTCGAGAAGTAGCCGGACAGGAACGGAAAGCCGATCAGGGCAAGGTATCCCATCGCGATGGTGCCGAAGGTGATCGGCATCTTGCGCCACAATCCGCCGTAGTGCCGCATGTCCACGTCGTCATTCATCCCGTGCATCACCGAGCCGGCGCCCAGGAACAGTCCGGCTTTGAAGAAGCCGTGCGTGAGCAGGTGCAGAATGCCCAACGCATACACGCCGGCACCGAGCCCGACCGCGAGGAACATGTACCCGATCTGCGACACGGTGGAATAGGCGAGAACTTTCTTGATGTCGTCCTTGGCGCAACCGGCGACGCAACCGACCAGCAGGGTGATCGCGCCGATGATGGTGACCACCAACCTGCCGTCAGCGGTGAGATCGTAGATCGGCCGCGCCCGGACGATCAGATACACGCCCGCCGTCACCATGGTCGCGGCGTGGATCAGCGCGGAGACCGGAGTGGGGCCCTCCATGGCATCGGGCAGCCACGCCTGGAGCGGCACCTGCCCGGATTTGCCGCACGCGCCCAGCAACAGCAGCAACGCGATCGCCGTGACCGTGCCGGGCGCCACGTTGTGGATGTTGTCGAAAACTCCCTGGTACGACGTCGTTCCCAATTCTTTGAACATCAGGAAGATGGCGAGCGCGAGGCCGACATCCCCCACCCTGTTCATCAGAAAGGCCTTCTTGGCCGCCGTAGCCGCGGCCGGCCGATCCGACCAGAAGCCGATCAACAGGTACGAAGCCAGGCCCACGCCCTCCCAGCCGAAGTACAGCGATACGAACGACCCCCCGAGCACCAGCAGAAGCATCGCGGCGACGAAGAGGTTCAGGTAGGCGAAGAACTTGCGGCGCTCGCGGTCGTGCGACATGTAGCCGATGGAATAGATGTGGATCAGCGAACCGACGCCGGTGATCAACAGCACGAACGTGAGGGAGAGTGGATCGACTCGGAGATCGAGGTTCACGTCCAGATTGCCGGATGAGAACCACGAGAACACCTGCACCGAATGGATGCGGTTCCCAGCGCCAAGGCCCGTGGTGGCGAAGAACATCGCGACGCCGAGCACGAACGCGGCGATCACGGTCGCGCAGCCGATCAAGTGTCCGACGCGATCCAACCTGCGTCCGCCCACCAGCAGCAGCACCGCGCCGGCCGCCGGCAGCAACAGCAGCAGCCAGGCGATGTTGATCACCCCGGTCGCCGGCGTCAAAGCATTCTCCGGAGCCACGGCGCCGTTCCACAGCCCGGCGCCGAGCAGATGTGAGCTCACTGGTTGATTCCCCGACCCGTCAGAACTTCAGCAGGTTCGCGTCGTCGACGGAGGCACTCCGTCGGCTACGGAAGATGGACATGATGATGGCGAGCCCGACGACGACCTCGGCCGCGGCGACCACCATGACGAAGAACGCCATCAGCACCCCGTCCAGATTCCCGTGCATCCGGGAGAATGTGACCAGTGACAGGTTCACCGCATTGAGCATCAACTCGATGCACATGAACACGACGATCGCGTTGCGGCGCACCAGCACTCCGACTGCGCCGATGCCGAACAGCAAGGCGGACAAGATCAGGTAATGGCTGGCATTCATTCGTGGTCCTCCCTCTCCGTCGTTCGGATTCCGGTGGCGGCACTCGAGCCGATTCCGGAGCCGCCGATTCGAACTCCGGCGTCCGACGCCCGATGTTCGCCCACGATGTGCGCCAAGCCTGCGTTGACGGTGCTGTCGGTGCTGTCGGTGCGCTGCGGGTGGTCGGCCGTTTCGATCGCGGCGAGGGAACGGCCCTGCGAGTTGCGAGTGGCGACCCGGACACTCTCACTGCGTTCGACCAACTCGGAGACCGAGCCGGGGGCGATGGAGCCGTCCGGCAGCAGCGCCGGAGTGGCGTTCGACGACGAGGTGGCGAAAACCCCAGGTCCTGGCAACGGTGACATCCGATCCGAGCGCATGCGCTGATGGACGCGCTGTCGCTGAGTCTTCTTCTCCCCCGGCGCACGTTCGACGTGAGCAAGCACCATCGCTCCGACGGCCGCGGTGATGAGCAGCGCGCTGGTCAGTTCGAACGGGAACAGATAGTCGGTGAACAGGGCCGCGGCGAGCGACCCGATCGGGCCGCGTTCAGCCATCACCGGCCCGAGACCGATCGAGTGCGTGTCGCGAACCGCGCGCACCAGGCCGGTGACCAGCAGGGCCACCAGCCCGATCCCGACGCAGGCCGCTTTGATTCGCTGTCCACGCAGAACTTCGATCACGGAGTCGGCGGCGTCGCGTCCGGTGAGCATGAGCACGAACAGGAACAGCATCATGATGGCGCCGGTGTAGACGATGATCTGCGCGAAACCGAGGAATTCAGCGCCCTGCGCCATGTACAGGCAGCCCAGGCAGAGCATCGTGAGTACCAGCCAGAGCGCGGAATGCACAGCGCCCCTGGCGAACACCATCCCCAGCGCGCCGGCCAGCGCGAGCGGCGCCAGAATCCAGAACGCGATCAACTCGCCGCCACCGGATTGCACGGTGGTGGAGACATCGGTCGCCAGTGCCGAGACCGCCGAGACCGCTGAGACGGCGGTGACCGCGATCATCGGGCACCGCCGGCAGCCGGTGGGACCAACGGATCGACGCCGGCGGGCACGGTGCCCCGAGACGTGGCGCCGGGCGGTGTTCCGGGCGCGCCGGCTCCTGTCACGCTGCCGGCCGGAGGCACAGTGGAGGAGTCGACATAGCGCCCGGAGACATCGGGAGCACTCGGCGTATTGACATCGAACCCGCCCACGTTCGGCTCCTGGCTTGCGCCGGGTTCCGGATGCTGCGACGTACTTCGCCGAAACGTGGGGTCGCGAAGGAGTTCCGGCCCCTTGACGTAGTAGTCCTCCTCCTCGCCGAGTCGCATCGGATGGGGTGGCTGCTCCATTCCGGGCAGCAGCGGGGCCAGCAGACGATCCTTGGTGTAGATCAGCCGTTGTCGGTCGTCGTCGGCGAGTTCGTATTCGTTCGTCATCGTCAACGAGCGGGTCGGGCAGGCCTCGATGCACAGGCCGCAACCGATGCATCGGAGGTAGTTGATCTGGTAGTTCTTGCCGTACCGCTCGCCCGGCGAATACCGCTCCTGCTCGGTGTTGTCGCCACCCTCGACGAAGATGGCATCGGCCGGGCAGGCCCAGGCGCACAACTCGCAGCCCACGCACTTCTCCAGCCCGTCCGGATGCCGGTTCAGCTGATGCCGCCCGTGGTAGCGCGGCGCGGTCGGCAGGGGATTGCGCGGATAGTCCTCGGTCACCACCGGCTTGAACATGGTGGCGAAGGTGACGCCGAACCCCTTCACCGGATCAAGAAACGACACTGCTGGCTCCTTCATTGGTTGCAGTCGCGCCGGGCGCAGAAGTGCTCAGCGGCCCGGACATCACCGGCACCGCACGGGCGGTGCGAACCGGCGCGATCGGAACCCTGAGGTCCATCGGCGGAACTGGATAGGCGCCCAGCCGCGGTTGGACGACGTCACCGCCACGGTCACCGTGCTGCTCCAGCGACGCCAGCAACGCCTCGTCCACCGGCTCCTCGTCGTGTCGTTTCGCCGGCCAGAACGCCGCCGCCAACAGTACGACGACCAGCGGGATGCCCATGTACAGCAACACCTCGCGGGTGCTCAGGCTGGTCGCCGTGTTCAGCACCCGAGCGGTCGAGACCAGGACGATCCACACCAGGGAGACCGGCACCAGAATCTTCCAGCCCAGGGTCATGAACTGGTCGTACCGAATGCGAGGCAGCGAGCCCCGGAGCCAGACGAAGACGAACATGAAGATCAGAATCTTGGCGAAGAACCACACCAGGGTGATCCAGCCCGAATTCGCGCCCGGGATCAGCGAGAGCGGCCACGGCGCCCGCCAACCGCCGAGGAAGAGCGTGGTGGCGGTTGCCGAGACGTTGATCATGTTGATGTACTCGGCGAGGAAGAACAGGCCGAAACGCATCGAGGTGTACTCGGTGTTGAACCCGCCGACCAGTTCGCCCTCGGCCTCGGCCATGTCGAACGGGGCGCGGTTCGTCTCCCCCACCATCGAGATGCAATAGACCAGAAACGAAACCGGAAGCAGCCAGATGTACCAACCGCCGGCCTGCTGGTTCACGATGGCCGAGGTTGACAGCGTTCCCGAGTACAGGAAGACGGCAACGAACGACAAACCCATCGCGACTTCGTAGGAGATCAACTGTGCGGCCGATCGCAGTCCACCTAGTAACGGGTAGGTGGAGCCGGAGGCCCAGCCACCGAGCACGATGCCATACACGCCGATCGACGAGAAGGCCAGGGCCGCAAGCACTCCGACCGGGAGATCGGTGAGCTGCAACGCCGTTTGATGGCCGAACATCGAGACCTGGCCGCCGAGCGGGATGATCGAGAAGATGAGAAAGGCCGGAATGGCCGCCATCACCGGCGCGGCGATGAAGACGAACTTGTCCGCCCGTGCCGGAATCATCCCTTCTTTGAAGATCAACTTCAGGGCGTCGGCGAGCGACTGCAACAGGCCGAACGGACCGTTCCAGTTCGGGCCGGGACGGTGCTGCATGCGGCCGACGACCTTGCGCTCGAACCAGATCGCGAACAGTGTCATCAGCAACAGCAGTACGAAGATCACGATGGCCTTGATCAGCATCAGCCACCACGGATCGCCGGCCAGCAAGGCCTGGGTGGAACCGTCGCTACTGACTCCGGGACTGATGTCGGCCCCAAAAGGAATTCGCATTACAGACCCTGCCCTTCGGAGACAACCGGTCCCGGTTGCGGCGGCACCGCCGGGTGTAGCTGTCCGACCTCGACCCGGTCGGCGACACCGGCGCCCAGTAGAGCACCGAGCGGTGTTCCTCGCACCCGGCGCGGAAGCCAGACCACTCCGTCGACCATCTCGGTGACCGCCAGCGGCAACGTCACCACACCGCCAGAGGGCCCAAGGACACTGACGGAGTCACCTGTTCGCAGGTCGAGTCGAGCGGCGTCGGCCGGCGAGAGCCTGACCACCTCCGGCTTGGCCGTTCCGGCCAGGTGCGGCTCCCCGTCGAGCCCGCGGCCGCCGTCCAGCAGCATCCGCCAGCTTGCCAGCACGAACGAGCCCCGCTTCGATCCGCGCTCGTCGGGTCCACGCCCGTCGGGTCTCCCTGCGTCTGGTCCCCCTTGGTCAGGACCCCGGCCGGCGCTCCGCGACGTTCGGGGTCCGGAATGCGCAGAACCGGGGTCGACCTTTTCCGCAATACCGACGGCGGAGGTGCCGCGGCCGGCCCAGAAGCCGAGACGCCCCATGTCCGCGCGAGCGGCCGTCGGGGTCTGCGTGTACAGGTCGACATCCATCTCCACGCCGAGGGTGTCCAGGATCCGGCCCTCGTCGAGCGTGCCGAACTCGGGCAGCGCAGCGGCGAAACCACGGTTGCGCCCTTCCCAGTTGAGGTACGCGCCGGACTTCTCGGCAACCGCTGCGACCGGCAGCACCACGTCGGCCAACTCCGTCACCGCGCTGGTCCGCAGTTCCAGACTCACCACGAACCCGGCCACGGCCACGGCGGCCAGTGCGGCGGCGGGATCCGGCAGGTCCGAGATTTCCAGGCCGGCGATCAGTAGACCGGCGAGCCCGCCGGCACCGACGGCATCGAGAATTCCCGCGGTGTCGCGGCCGGGAGCCGTCGGAACCGAAGCGGCCCAAGCAGCTTCAACCTCCGCACGCGCCGCCGGGTTCGCCACCGGGCGGCCTCCCGGCAGTAGATGGCCGATCGCACCGGCCTCCAGCGCGCCACGTTCACCCGCGCGACGCGGAACCCACGCCACCCTGGCCCCCGTCGCGTCGGCGAGCGAGGCAACGGCGGTCAGAAGTCCGGGGATCTCCGCCGCACGCTCGCCCACCAGCACCACGGCGCCGGAGGCGCGCATCGCGGTGGCGAGGCGATTGTGCACAGCGGCATCAGGCGAACCCGCTGCGGCGGAGTCCTCGGTGGTCAGCCGGGCCAGCACCGACACCTCCGCACCGGGGGCGGCGGACAGCAGGGTGCCGGTCATCTTCTGGAGCCCGCGAGATCGCACTGCTGCCACGGCGAAGACCGGTACGTGCTTCCGAGCGGCCTTGCGCAGCCGCAGGAACAGAATCGGCGACTCCTCCTCGGGTTCCAGGGCGACCAGCAGCACCGCCGGGGCCTTCTCGAGCGATTCGTAGGTGACGCCTCCGGTCTCCGGCGTCACTCCGACTACCCGCTCGCCCAGAAATGCCGCCTCTTCGCTGGAGTGCACGCGAGCCCGGAAGTCGATGTCGTTGGTGCGCAGGGCAAGCCGGGCGAACTTCGCGTACGCGTAGGCATCGGTCAGGGTCAACCGGCCACCCGTCAACACCCCGACACCACCGGTGTCCCTTGCGGTTGTCAACCCCGCTGCGGCCGCTGCCATCGCATCGGTCCAGGACGCCGGCGCCAGCAGTCCGTCCGCGCCGCGCACCAGTGGTCGCAGGATACGGTCGCCGACGCCCGTGTACATGAAGCCGAAGCGACCCTTGTCGCAATTCCATTCCTCGTTGACGTCCGGGTCGCTCGCTGCCAATCGACGGGTCACCCCGATGGACCGATGATCGGTGCGCTGGGCACATCCGTCCGCGCAGTGCTCACAGATGGTCGCGGTGGAAACCAGGTCGAACGGACGGGCGCGGAACCGATACGCAGCAGAGGTCAGTGCACCGACCGGACAGATCTGGATGGTGTTTCCGGAGAAGTACGACTGGAACGGCTCTGCAGAATTGATGCCGATCTGTTGTGCCGAACCACGTTCCAACAGATCGATGAACCGGTCACCGGCAATCTGGTCGGAGAAGCGCGTGCACCGCTGGCAGAGCACGCAACGTTCGCGATCCAACAGCACCTGCGTCGAGATCGCGATCGGCTTGGTGAAGACCCGCTTCGCATCGTGGAGGCGGGACTCCGCCGAGCCGTTGGCCAAGGTCTGGTTCTGCAACGGGCATTCGCCGCCCTTGTCGCAGATCGGACAGTCCAGCGGGTGGTTCAACAGCAGGAATTCAAGATTTGACCGCTGCGCCTTCTCGGCGACGGGCGAGGTGAGCTGAGTGCGGACCACCATGCCGTCCGCGACGACCTGTGTGCACGAGGCCTGCGGTTTGGGCATCGGCCGGCCGCCCATCTCGACCTCCACGAGACACTGGCGGCACGCCCCGACTGGTTCGAGAAGTGGGTGGTCGCAGAACCGCGGGATGGCGGTACCGATCCGCTCGGCGGCCCTGATCAACAATTCGCCCCTCGGCGCATCCACGACCACGCCGTCGATCGTGAGACGCACGTGGCCTTCCGGGACGGGCTTCTCCGCCTCGCCGCCGGAGCCGGCCCCGGACGGAGCATTCACTACCTGGGTCATCGAGGTCCCTCAATCTTTCCGGCACAACCGTTTTGGTACTTGCGGGCACCGATGCTCTTTCCGGCACAGAGGTTCTCGAGTGTTGTCACTCGCATCTCAGTGCGCCCCGACCAGGTTCATGTTCTGTACGACCGGCGCCGTGCGGCCGGTGACGAGGTCTTCGAACTCGTGCCGGAAGTATTTGAAGCTGGACAGGATCGGCGTCGCGGCGGCGTCACCCAGCGCACAGAACGACCGACCGGCGACATTTCCGGCGGCGTCGGCGAGCGTATCCAGATCCTCCAGAGTGCCCGCTCCGGAAACCACCCGGCGCAGGATCTGCGCCAGCCAGCCCGTGCCCTCCCGGCACGGAGTGCATTTGCCGCAGGACTCGTGCTTGTAGAACTCGAGCCATTTCCAGACCGCCCAGGGCACGGAAACCGTTTCGTTGAAGCACATCAGCGCGGTGGTGCCGAGCATCGATCCGGCCGCCGCGACATCGTCGAAGGACAGCGGGACGTCCAGGTGCTCGGGCGTGAAGATCGGGGTGGACGAACCACCGGGCGTGAAGAATTTCAGCGGAATGCCGTTCAACATGCCACCGGCCGATTCCAGCAACTGTCGCAACGTCGTCCCCATCGGGGCCTCGTACTGGCCTGGTCGGGTGACGTGGCCGGACAACGAGAAGATCTTCGGCCCAGGAGATTTTTCCGTCCCCATGGAGCGGTACCAGTCGCTGCCACCGGAGACGATGGCCGGCACCGACATGATGGTTTCCACGTTGTTGACCACCGTCGGGCAGGCGTAGAGCCCGGCGACGGCGGGGAACGGCGGCTTCAATCGCGGCTGTCCGCGGCGACCTTCCAACGAATCCAGCAAGGCCGTCTCCTCCCCGCAGATGTACGCGCCGGCGCCGGCGTGCACGACGATCTCGAGGTTGAACCCGGTGCCAAGGATGTTCCGGCCCAGGAATCCGGCCGCCTTGGCCTCGTTGACGGCATGGGTCAACCGGCGCAGGGCATGGATTGCCTCACCGCGCACGTAGATGGCGCAGAACTCGCTGCGAATGGCATAGCAGGTGATGATGCAGCCTTCGATCAACGACTGCGGGTCGGCCATCATCGACGG
>JAABUI010001476.1_pt1 | contig 13631 bp, 9 predicted proteins | sample 5559111 | NCBI WGS metagenome assembly JAABUI01 (sample SAMN10711870, study PRJNA513365) | rock metagenome | isolation source: Antarctica rocks | place: Antarctica: Victoria Land, Buttleship Promontory
CTAACCCTGAATAGGGTTGGCCTCGGAACAACCCTATAGCCTAGCGGCGAGCGGCCGGCGATAGTCATCAACATAGCCACCAACATAGCTACCAACATAGGTGCGTAGCTAGGATCGTAACATATACTACTTTTCTGCTTCAAAAGACTTCACATCTTTGTTGATTATCTGCATTTGTTTATTGACTGTAGTTTAGTCATGACTAAATGAAATAAAGATTTATATGTATGACTGTTTGATTTGTGAGATGATGATTAAACTTCTTCAATGAATTGATTGATTGCAGTGCAAAATTTGCAAAGAGTGAACTCTCAATTTTGAAAATTCTAAATTTTGATCTACTCACTATGAAATAAAGATAAAGATGATGATTCAATATTTAAGCATGAATGCAAACAGTGATCAAAAACGCACGACATCAAGTTTTCAAAGACAAAGCATGAGTTGATTCACTTTACAAGAATCTTTAAGTGATTCAATATAAATGTCAACGTAGAGTTGATGAGACATCAGATTGATTCAAAATCAGATATCAGAGTTTTGAGAGTTCAACTGAACTTCAAGCTGAGATGAGTGACTCACATGCATCATGTCAAAGCAAAATTAGTGATTAGACAAAAGATCATGCAAACAATCATCGAGTCTACTTGAGACTCGTCAATGATAACAAGAAAGCAAATATACTTCGCGATGATGAATTCTCTGCTTAGTCACGAAGTCATCATATGATACATGTTACAGAAGATGAAAAATCATCAAAAAGATCTGAACATCAAGCTGAAATCAGTACAAGAAAGAGCATTATGACAAATCATCAATGTTTATCATGTGATATCAACAGAGACTCTACAGATAGAAATAAACACAGCGTCGATAAATATTTATCTACGAAAGTTGATACAAAAGTCAATAATGAACATGAACTTTTGAAAATTAGATGAAGTTATTGAGACAATGATGCATCGAATTCGTAACAACTTGATACTCAAAAGAAGTTGAAAATCAAAGCTGCGCAAGACATTTTTGCAGCTGAAGCGAAAGTGAATGAAAGAAATACTTAAATAAATGAAGATGAAGTGAAATCATCTTTACATGATGATTTTCTGATCAAAGTCATTAAGAGTAATTATAGTCACAAACAAGAAAATGTCAATAAATCAACATTGTTTCAACACATTTACATTGAAGCAAAGAGTTTACTTGAATGATAGTGACAGTAAAGAAGATGTTACAACGATTGCAATGAGAATTAATTGAGAGTTAAATAAAAGATTGAGAAGATCGACTGCAGTCATCACTCATCATGAAAAACTGAAAGAATTGATCGCGAAGATGAAACATTTCATAGACGTAATGACAGAGAATCGAGAATGTCATGAAAAGATATACAAAGTATACAATGATAGTCAGACTTCTTTGAAAACAGTGAAAGCTATGATATCAACAAAAGATCAGACACGTCTGCAACGAGTTCAGATTACACATAAGAGCATTCAATCTTGAGAAGTCATGTTGAAGTTACATTGAGTGACGAGACATGCAGAAATACTCAAAAATGAAGTGATGAACAAGATGATTAACGATGCACATGATTTGTCTTTATTGCTGACTGAGCATCAACGCACTGAAGTGATGATAAGACTGATGCTCATACAGAAACAGATCAGATAAACATGAAGAATAGTTTGAAAAAAGAGATTCAACGCAGCTCATTTTCAATATTTGACATCAAAGATGACACATCAACACATGTGACTGTACAAGAATCATATGAAGTCTCACAGCGCATTATTGATGCAGCTACGCATGAGAAAAATTGACTTCAATCAATTTCTACATGAGAGATGAGTATTCAATGTTGCTACAACGATGTGCAAGTGTGACAAAGATTGAATGTTGATCAAGCACATTCTATTAACATGTTTCAGATGAAAAGTAGAATGAAAAGCAATGCAATGAGAAGAAAACATCATGAACTTGAGAAAGCTTTTAGAAATCATGAGCGCAACAACGATGATCATTCAAATGATACTCTCAATGAGCATATTGAATCAATTTCAAGCTGTGACATCATCAAAGAATTAAATAAAAGAAAGAGAAAATAGAAGAGAAACAGACTCATAAAGTTCTTGCATTGAAAACAGTTATAGTATAGAGTGCAGAAAGAAGCGATTTTTGATGCGAAAAGAACGTTGCGTTAGCGCAGCGCTCGCTACAATATATAGAATTTCATATAGACTCATAATGAGTGTTGAATCAAGTAAGAATTAAAAAAAAATTGTAACAATGATATTTCAATCTTGCAAAACATCATATTAAAAAATAAACATCATATTAGAAAATAAACATCATATAATGAAATCAGAAAGTGAAGAAGCAAAAGATAAATTCTCTCTTGATATTAATAAATAGCTGATTTAAGTAATGCTTCAACATAATAAACTGCAAAAGAAACAAAAGTTAATAATTATTCAATTAAAGATTAAGATTTTGCAAGTTATTAAAATGACAAAAAAATAGATTGATCGTTAAGTTGAATTTTCATATCTACATTCTGACTCAATTCAAGTACTTGAGTTGAATCTTCTGACTCGACTCAAATACTTAAGTTGAATCTCATGACTCGACTCAATCTTGATCTCGAGTCGAGTCAGAACTCGCTGACTCAACTTGATTCATTAAGCAATCGAATATGATGTCAAGAGAGCTAAATATAGAAATTTTTCCTGTTTTTCGTCTTTGCATTACCTTTTTGCATTATCTTTTTGATAGAAAGTCATAAAGAGAAACATGAAGAGAAACATGAAGAGAAACATGAAGAAAAACATGAAAATCTTTTGATAGAGAGCTTTGATAGAAAGCTATGATAGAAAGCTATGATAGAGAGTCATGACAAAAAACTATGAAGACTGTTTGATAGAGAGCTATGAAGAAAAGTCATGAAGAGAAGCTATGAAGAGAAACTATGAAGACTATTTGATAGAAAGTCATGACAGAAAGTCATAATAGAGAGTCATAATAGAATATCTATCTATCTATCTTTATGTCTTGATGAATTGAATCAAGAATTTCAAGTTGATACTCAATTTCAATTCTTTGATTCAACTTGAATACTTGAGTTGAACATTTCGACTTAACTTAAATACTCAAGTCAAGAATTCTGACTTGAATCGAGTCTTAATGAGTCGAGAACTCGACTCGATCTCGATGACTTGACTTGATGCAATCAGTTTATAAAGAAAAGTTATTTAACTTTCATTCAAATCTTCATTAACAACTTAAATGATTTACACATTATTTTCATAATGTTAATAAAGATGAAATAAAATCATTATAAAATCATTTTGCAAAAGTAAAGATTCTCAATATTCTTGAAGAAGTATCATAATAAAATCATAAAAAAATATAAAGAATGAATTTATAATGTTGAAATTTCATTTCAAAATACTTTTTGATATTTTAAAAGAAATGAGAAAAAGATTTTATATTATATAATTTAGAATCAGCGATGAAACTCATCTGTACACGATGCTGACTACAAATCTACTGTTTAGCTACAGTAAAGTTTAAAAATTATCAAAAGTTTGAATGACATTAAAGTGCTGCGTGATGATGAAGTGTTGTGCGTTAATTGCATGCAGAGTTTTCGCGATTGCACAAACTTTGATAATCTCAATGTGCATGTTACAAGCAATCTGCATGCAGATGAGAAAATCAAATAGAATGCAGAACTACGAGAAAAATCACTTATGAAAATCATTCAATTCAGTATCTTGTCATTGTGATGATGAGAACTAAGATAAAACATTTTCATGTTTGATCTGTTGAGAATGATTAGCAGAAAGAACTTGAATCATGAACATTCTTTAAATTTACATGCTAACTATGTATAAGTCTTGTTAAGACTGCGTATCTGTTACTACAACATAAGCAACTCATGAGACTTGTTAAATTCAACATAAGCAAACTTGAGAGTCTCATTAATATTGTTTAACAGATGTTCAGATACAAACATTTTATACAAAAGCAATACATTGATGAAAAAACTTCATTAAAAGAAGAGAAACATAAGCAAGTTAGTAAAGAATGATCAAACTACGTTGTCTGATTAAAAGTGTAGCATATGAACATTTCTGCAAAATATGATCAATCTGCATGAGAGAAATCTTTATAAATAATGTGAAACAGATGAGTTGCATACTTTCAAGTGAAGTGAGTGTCTGCAAGACGTGATATACAATGATGATGACTGTTGATCTTAAGAATCTCACTTCTTCACTGAGCTTTGACTCTTGAATGTCTTGATGATAAAGTCAATTTCTAGTTGAAGACATCATCTGTATAGCTTGAAAGAACAGTAACATATGTTAATGTGATTAAAGAAGAAATTGACTGTTTTTATATTTTATATTTCTTTATTAAGTGCATGCAGTCTATGACTATGATATTGTTTAAACGTTGTATGTATGCTAAGTTACATGTAATTTGATCAAAGTTGTTGCTTTATATCTTCTCGTTGATCAATCACATCAATAGTTTGCATATACAAGCGCTCTCGCTCAAACTCTTGCAATCATACTCTCGTTTTTCTTCGTTTCTTCACACTCTTCGCGTTCTACTCTTTCGTTTCTAATAGTTATTTTCTCGTCGCAATTCAAGTATTTTTCAAATACTTTAATGTTGCAATTCTTTCGATTTTGATGATGAACAGCGTCAATATGATGTCTGTGTTTTTGAGCTGAGTCTTTTTCTTAAGCTTTATCTGCTCTGATCTATAATGCTTGCAATTTAGTAGTAAATGCTCTAACGTTTGACTTGCATTGCATATTTCATAGCATTTGTTTGAATTATTCTCTGATAATCGATGCAAATAGCTCTTGAAATAGTCGTGTCTCATTTTCAACTGAATAAAGATTGAAAACGTTAGTCTATCAATTTTTCTAAGCTCTTTTAGTGATTTCGAACTTAGATTCACGTTCGATATGTGCTTTTGATACTGATTTCCCTTCTTGATGCTGCTTTTTCATGCATTTAATCATTGTAATTTCGTCTCTTTGCAAATTTGCTTTTTGACGAAGCTTATGATGAGAAATCGACTGTGATATGCATATGTATCACAGATGAAACGTCTGCGACTCATGCTTAAGAAGTAAACTGTTGAAATCTGAGCAGTGAGAAATCTCGTTCATCTTGAACTGTGAATCTGTCACAAGAAATTCTCTCTGAAGTAACTTCTTGAGTCTAAGAAGAAAATCAGCATAAAGATTGTGCTTTATGTATGTTGCATGCAACGTATACAACATATTTTTGATAGATTACATAATTGAATGAACATGCAGCTTTCTAAAGAATTGAGAGACGTCGCTAATATTTGATGAACAAATGAGTGACATGCGCAAGATAAATGCAAACATATCGCAGAGATTTTTTATTTCATCGATTCTCTTTCTATTCTTCAACGCAAGTTTAATTGAAAAATGCGAAGCATTAAGAATTAAAATCGAAGTGCTTGACTTTGTAAACGATATTAACATTCTAGTCTATGACAGATTCACTGAAGAAATTTGTAAAACATTGAGCAAAGCACACGATGTCTGCGCGAAATGAGCTTGCACTCATGACGTAACGTTCGCATCAGAAAAGTATGAGCTTACGTATTTCACTAGAAAATCGAAGAGATTCAACATAATGACTAGCATACAAATAAAAAACTCAGTTATCAAATCAAAATCAGATGTACAAGTTCTAAAGATGCAACTGAACATGAAACTGCAATGAAATGTACATCTTCAACAAATAAAGATGAATCACGTTATAAGAATGCTGACACTTAGTCATCTTGAAGTCTTTACATGAGAAGCTATTTTCACAAAAGCAAGACAAGTATACTCAGCAGTAGTGAGATCAGAAATTGCATTTGAAGCATCAGTTTGACAGCAGCGTGACAAGAAAGATGAACTGTCAAGCAAAGAATGCAGACTAGAAACACTTCAGAATCAGACTCTGCATCACATAGCAGAAGCAGTCAAAAGAGTAAACATCAAAACTCTAAAGACAGAAACATACATGAGTTTGCTACATATTCATCTGAACATGTTACAGAACAAGATCATGTTACACAGTTGAATCAATGATTGAATGCAAGAGATCAGACAAGCATGCAAACTAATACACGTTCGTTTGACGAGAGTTAATCATGTCATTTCTCGTTCACTCGTCATCAAGAAAATAGTACTTCTGAATGTTTTCATTCAAGAAGATGCGAAGATACAGTTGAGATGCAGACGATGCATCTTCTTCTTCACAATGATTTCAACAAGCGATAGCATTGCAATAATGCAGTATCACAAAGATCAATGAAATCAATGATGAGAAAAGTACAGAGAACGCGTTGCAAACATCAACACAATCTCAGCACAAAGATCACATCTGAGCAATAAGATGATAAAGATGCGTGATAATTTTCAGAAAGCAGAAAGCATTCTTGCAATGCACATCAAAATTGAACGCATAGATTTGAATGCTTATCTGCACTTTAGAAATGTTTCAGACATGAATAGCTTGCGATGCAACTGCAAATAAAGTCATCAGACGATGAAGCATGTACTCATGCATTGCTTAAACTGATCACATCTGCGATCAAGAATGTTACAAGATGCTGACTTCTTAAACTATTGAATAATCATCATCATCACGAAGAGTCTCAAAGTAGTAGCGAAAATAATGATGAAAACGAAGCTCTTGAAGCAATTTAAAGTGACTAGAACACTCATTCTTTAACATGCAATCAACGCGAACAAATTTGATACATAGTCTCAAAACTCACTGTATCAACTGCATGAAACAGTTGTATAGACTGCGAGTGATTTTCTATCTCAGAGAGTTTTGTTCACTCGATACAAATAGCATAAAGTCTCTCATGAGTCGATTTAATTGATGTCACAAGAATGTATGAATTTATTATTATTATTGTATAATTTAGAAAAAAAAACAATCACAATGCACGCATTACAAATTTTGAAAAAGAGCATTACAAACAAGACAGAGTGAATTTAAAAGATGATTGAATGATGATAAATTGCATGAATTGCAGCAATGTTGATTCAAAAATGATTGCAAGTGATGTTAATTCATTGCAAGAAAACAAAGATGTAAGATTGAAATGCTTATACAATGATGAAAAGAATGTTATTAACATTATTGATTTACTAATAAAAAAATCAACAGTAGAGAAAGAGAAGAATAAAGATAATTCATGAAAAGAAATAGCATTGAAGCTGATTTGATGTCTTTGACTCAACTCAGAAGAAAAACGTCATGTAAATTAGAACATGTTCATTGCAAAGAATGTATAAAAACTAAAAACATCAATTCAACTGTTTAACAAGCAGTTGCAAACACAGAGAAGCACACATCTTTCAATGAAAATTATGTCATGAGCAAATGTGACAGAAGAAGAAACAGTGATGAGAAAGTAACGTCTCAGAGATAATCTGTCATCGCTTTGCAAAAGAAAAGAAATCATGATTAAAATAATGAACAGAAGATTTTTTTTTCAAGTTTTACGTGTTTATGCAGTCTAAGACTATGAAACATGATGCTATCTATTTAAATAGTAGCACTGAAGCGCTGTGTGTATGCTAAATTACATGTAATCTAGTCATAATTGCTGCTGTATATTTTCTCATTGAGCAGTCAGGTCATTAAAGTGCGCATACGAGCATGCAACATGTTTATATAATCAAGTAATCATATAAACAAATTAAAATTGTGAAAGCTGATCACTTCAACGTAAGCTTTCAAATTTGCTGTTTGATTATCTAGCTGAGCGAGCTAAACGAGCGATCGATGTATTGTGAAAGTTGATCACTTTGATGTGAACTTTCGTTCGCTGTTTGATCATTAAATGAGCTTTGATTTATGTATTTGTGACGCATGTAAATCGATCAGAAAATCGAAATCGATTGATTTACTGCGTTGCACAGATGTGTATATGCGCAAAAGCTGAGTCGTGCCTTTGCAATGACTGTGTGAATGTCGTATATTAGTTGCAACGCGTGCGCAAAAACGTTGCTGTCGTTCTGTGTATATGAGCAAAGACTGTGTCATGTCTTTGCAGTGTATGTGCTTGCGATGCATGTAAATCAATCTGATAATGCGAAAAATCGATCGATTTACTGCATCACGCAAGTGTGTAGATGCGTACAAGCTGAGTCGTGTCTTCGCAATATATGTGTATGTGATGTATATGAGTTGCAGCGTGTGCGCAAAGACGTTGCTGTCGTTCTGTATATATGAGCAAAGACTGTGTCATGTCTTCGCAATGTATGTGATTACGATGCATGTACATCGATCTGATAAAGCGAAAAATCGATCGATTTATTGCATCATGCGAGCGTGTAGATGTGCAAAAGCTGAGTTGTGTCTTCGCAGTGTATGTATGTGTGATGTATATGAGTTGCAGCGCATGCGCAAAGACGTTGCTGTTGTTCTGTGTATATGAGCAAAGACTATGTCATGTCTTCGTCATGTTTATGATTGCGATGCATGTAAATCGATCTGATAAAGCAAAAAATCGATTGATTTACTGCATCACACAGACGTGTAGATGCGCAAAAGCTGAATTGTGTCTTCGCAATATATGTATGTATGTTGTATATGAGTTCAACGTGTGAATAAAGCGCTGTTACTGCTTTGTGTGTGATTGCGCTGCGTGTAAATCGATCTGAAAATGCGAAAAATCAATCGATTTACTGCATCACGTCTGTCTGTATATGCGCAAAAGCTGAGTCGTGCCTTCGCAATATATATGTATATGTTGTATATGAGCTGCAGCATGTATGCAAAGACGTTGCTGTCATTCTGTGTATGTGCAAGCTTCAATGCGTCGATGATCACGTTGTTATTGCTTTGCTTTTCAACTGTGTATGAGCTCAATGTGTAAGTAAAGCGCTGTTACTGCTTTGTCGATGTTGATGAGATTATTCAGCTCTTCTGACAAGCATAGCTTGTAAAAGATTTGTAGTCAGCATCTTGTACAGATAAATCTCGTTATCAATCATCAATATTGAAAGATCATATTGAATGTGAATCTAAGTCATAAATTACTAAAAGAGTTGAGAAAAATCAATAGACTAACGTTTTCAATCTTTATTCAGCTGAAAATGAGACATGACTATTTCAAGAGCTATTTGCATTGATTATCAGAGAATAATTTGAACAAATGCTATGAAATATGCAATGCAAGACAAACGTCAAAGCATTTATTGCTGAACTGCAAACATTATAAAGCAGAGCAGAGAAAACTTAAGAAAAAAGCTCAGCTCAAAAACACAGACATCATATTGACACTGTTCATCATCAAGATTGAAAGAATCATAACACTAGAATATTTGAAAAATACTTGAATTATGACAAGAAAATAACTATTAGAAACAGAAGAGTAGAATGCAAAGAGTGTGAAGAAACGAAGAAAAACGAAAGTATGATTATGAGAATTTGAGTGAGAGCGCTTGTATGCACAAACTATCGATGTGATTAATCAATGAAAAGATATAAAGCAGCGACTTTGATCAGATTACATGTAACGTAGCACATACACAGCGTCTAAACAATGTCATAGTCATAGATTGCATGCACTTAATGAAGAAATAAAAAAATAAAAACTTCAGATCACAAATGCATGAATTAAGCGAAGCACTCAAATCAATATGATGCTTTGCAAAATGAGCTAGAATTCAAAGTCAGTTATTTAAAAAGCTTTCTCAGTTTTCGTCACTGAAGTGAAGCAACATCAATCATATGATAATGATGTTCAAGAAAAAAATCGAGATACTGCAAGAAAAGTTCTTTTTCTCATCTTCTTAAGCAAATGTTAACAACATTGCAGAGTCATTCATATTTCTGACAGTTTCATATAATTCACACATCACAAAAGATGAAGTGAAATAAATAATCAAATGAGTAAAAGCAGACAAAGCATCAAACACTTCAAATATTTTAAACAAAGTGCTTTAAATGAGTTTTGCAAAACTGATCTCAGTATTGATAAGTTTTTTCAATGCATGCATGATACATAAGTATCATTTGAAGCAGTTCAAAAAGACTCAGACAATAGTATTATATAAATCAAAGAAAAGTGATTATATCAAATCAAAAATGTATCAATTCATTATTAAATTTTTTTTTTATTTCTTCAAGTTTTACGTGCTTATGCAATCTATGACTATGAAACACGATGCTATCTATCTAAATAGTTGCACTGAAGCGCTGTGTGTAAGTTAAATTACATGTATTCTAGCTTTAGTTGCTGCAGTATATCTTCTCATTGCTCAGTCAGATCGTTTATGTGTGCATACGAGCGCATGATCTGTCTATATAATCAAGTGATCATATCAATAAATTGAAATTGTGAAAGCTGATCACTTCGACGTGAGCTTTCGTTCACTGTTTGATCATCTAGTTGAGTAAGCTAAATGAGCTTTGATTTATATATAAAAGCTGATCACTTCAACGTGAGCTTTCATTTGCTGTTTGATCATCTAGTTAAGCAAGCTAGATGAGCTTTGATCTGTGTATGAAAGTTGATCACTTCGACGTGAGCTTTCGAGTTTGCTGTTTGATCATCTAGATGAGAAGACTAAATGATCAATCGATGTATTATAAAAGCTGATCACTTTGACGTGAGCTTTCGAATTTGCTGTTTGCTCGTCTAGATGAAGAGACTAAACAATTGATCAATGTATTATGAAAGCTGATTACTTTGACATGAGCTTTCGAGTTTGCTGTTTGATTATCTAGATGAAAAGACTAAATGATTGATCAATGTATTATGAAAGTTGATCACTTCAACGTGAGCTTTTGAGTTTGCTGTTTGATTGTCTAGATGAAAAGACTAAATGATCAATCAATATATTGTGAAAGCTGATTACTTCAACATGAGCTTTCGTTCGCTGTTTGATCATTTAGTTGAGCAAGCTAAATGAGCTTTGAATTGTTTGTGAGCATTGCGATGCGATGCTTAATCTCTGTATTGTGAAAGCTGATCACTTTAACGTGAACTTTTGAATTTGCTGTTTGATTATTTAGCTGAGCGAGCTAAATGAGCGATCAATGTATTGTGAAAGTTGATCACTTTAACGTGAGCTTTCGTTCGCTGTTTGATCATCTAGTTGAGGAGACTAAATGAGCTTTGAATTGTTTGTGAGCATCATGATGCAATGCTCGATCTATGTATTGTGAAAGCTGATCACTTTGACGTGAGCTTTCATTCATTGTTTGATCATATGATTATCTAGTCACGTGATCTTGTTGTTTGTGAGCATCGCGATGCGATGCTTGATCTGTGTATGTGAGCATAACGTGTTGTTACTGCTCTCTCTGCATTCTATTTAACTTTCTCATCTGCGTGCAGATTGCTTTGTAACATGCGCATTGAGATTATCAAAGTCTGCGTGATTACGAAAACTCTGCATGCGATCAACGCACAGCGCTTCATCATCACGCAGCGTCTCAATGTCGTTCAAACTTTTGATAATCTCTAGACTCTACTGTAGCTAGACAGTAGATTCGTAGTCAGCATCGCGTACAGATGAGTTTCATCGCTGATCATATTGATTTATTACTTTACTTGATATCATGAGCAAAGCTTTGAAATCAATCATAATCAAAAAAACTGAGTAAATTAACAACGAGATTTACCTGTATGAGATGTTGACTATGAATCTTCTGCAAGCTATGCTTGTCAGAAGAGCTGAACAATCTCATTGACAAAGCAGTAACAGCGCGATATGCATATGTTACGCTCATATACACAGATTGAGCATTGCATTGCGATGCTCACAAACAACAAGATCACGTGATTAAATGATCATGTGATCAAACAGCGAATGAAAGTTCACGTCAAAGTTTTTTTTTTTTCAAGTTTTACGTGCTTATGCAGTCTAAGACTATGAAACACGATGCTATCTACCTAAATAGTAGCATTGAAGCGCTGTGTGTATGCTAAATTAAATGTAATTTAGTCATAATCGCTGCTGTATATCTTCTCATTGAGCAGTCAGATTGTTAAAGTGCACATATGAGCGCGCAACATGTTTATATAATCAAGTAATTATATAAACAAATTGAAATTATAAAAGTTAATCACTTTGATGTAAACTTTCAAATTTGCTGTTTAACCATTTAGCTGAGTGAGTTAAATGAGCAATTGATGTGTTGTGAAAGTTGATCACTTTAATGTAAGCTTTCATTCACTGTTTGATCATTTAGTTGAGCAGATTAAATGAGCTTTGAATTGTTTGTGAGCATCATAATGCAATGCTCAATCTGTGTATTGTGAAAGCTGATCACTTCAACATAAGCTTTTGAATTTGCTGTTTGATTATTTAGTTGAGCTGACTAAATGAGTGATTAATGTATTGTAAAAGTTAATCACTTCAACATGAGCTTTCATTCACTGTTTGATCATTTAGTTGAGTTGACTAAATGAGTGATCAATGTATTGTGAAAGTTAATTACTTCAACATGAGCTTTCATTCACTGTTTGATCATTTAGTTGAATAAACTAAATGAACTTTGAATTGTTTGTGAACATCGCGATGCAATGCTCAATCTGTGTATTGTGAAAGCTGATCACTTTGACGTAAGCTTTTGAATTTGCTGTTTGATCATTTAGCTGAGCGAGCTAAATAAGCAATTGATGTATTGTGAAAGTTAATTACTTTAACGTGAGCTTTCGTTCGCTGTTTGATCATTTAGTTAAGCAGACTAAATGAGCTTTGAGTTGTTTATGAGCATCATGATGCAATGTTTAATTTGTGTATTGTGAAAGCTGATCACTTTAACGTGAGCTTTTTTTCTTCATTTTTTTCCCTCAAGTTTTACGTGCTTATGCAGTTTATGACTATGAAACATGATGCTATCTATCTAAATAGTTGCATTGAAGTGCTGTGTGTAAGCTAAATTACATGTATTCTAGCTCTAGTCGTTGCAGTATATCTTCTCATTGCTCAGTCAAATCATTTGTGTGTGCATATGAGCATGCAATCTGTTTATATAATTAAGTGATCATATCAACAAATTGAAATTGTAAAAGCTGATCACTTTGACGTAAACTTTCATTCACTGTTTAATCATTTAGTTAAGTAAGTTAAATAAGTTTTGATCTATGTATAAAAGCTGATCACTTCAACATGAGCTTTTGTTTGCTGTTTGATCATTTAGTTAAGCAAGCTAAATGAGCTTTGATCTGTGTATGAAAGCTGATCACTTCAACGTAAGCTTTCAAGTTTGCTATTTAATTGTCTAGATGAGAAAATTAAATAATTAATCAATGTATTATAAAAGCTGATCACTTTGACGTAAGCTTTCAAATTTGTTGTTTGCTCATCTAGATGAAGAAACTAGATGATTGATCAAGGTATTATGAAAGTTGATCACTTCAACCTAAGCTTTTAAGTTTGCTGTTTGATCATTTAAATAAAAAGACTAAATAATCAATCTTTTTTTTTCTTCATTAAGTGCATGCAGTCTATGACTATGACACTGTCTAGACGCTGTATGTATGCTAAGTTACATGTAATCTGGTCAAAGTCGTTGCTTTATATCTTCTCGTTGATCAATCACATTGA